>Ga0074045_10000280_pt1 | contig 48982 bp, 36 predicted proteins | sample BogForMeECP23OM2_FD_94442 | JGI IMG/M metagenome (GOLD analysis project Ga0074045, IMG submission 94442) | Bog forest soil microbial communities from Calvert Island, British Columbia, Canada - Bog Forest MetaG ECP23OM2 | ecosystem: Environmental > Terrestrial > Soil > Wetlands ... | reverse complement strand
CCAAGACTGGCGCGTTCAAGCAGCCCGACGGCAACGTCAGCGTTTTCGCTAGTCCTAGCGATGCGCTGAACAATGACTATATACACACCTTCCCCGGAGGCAGCGGCTCGCGGAATGTCATTCGCGGCCAAGGCTACGCCGGCTGGGACATGAGCTTGAGCAAGCGCTGGAAGATGCCTTGGGAGAGTCACAGCTTGCAATTCCGATGGGAGGTTTTCAACGTGCCGAACCTGCATCGATTTAATGTGGTGGCGAACGGGTCGGGGGGTCTCGGAGACGGCGCGCCCAACCTCCAGCAATTACCGCAGCAGTTCGGTGATTACAGCAGCCCGCTGACCCAGCCTCGCGTCATGCAGTTTGCACTGAGGTACGAATTCTGAGGATGCAAATCGTCGTCCGGGCGACCGTTGCTTGCGGCCGCCCGAGTCTGTCCCGTAGCTAAGTCTATGATTTATAAAGACTTTACCTATAACTCCTTATTTCTCAAGGACCTGGCGACCGACCCCCGCTAAGTCTTTGATTCCAAAAGACCGCACCAGGAGGGGTCCTTCGACCGGAGGTTCAAAGAAGGTGATTCGCGCAGAGAGCTGACAGCCGAGAGCTGAGAGCTTGCTCTCAGTTCGGCCGGGAATACCTAGGCTCCACGATCTCTGCGTGCAAGAGGTCGCGAAATTCCTGTGTCTCCTCGTAATTCCACGTTTTCAGGCCAGTTTGCGCGCGGAAGATGCGCGGACAGATGCCAAACCGCTTGTGAAACGACCGGCTGAAGTGAGCGGAATCGCTGAAGCCCCAGGGAAAAGCGATCTCGGTGATGGTTTTGCCGCGCAGGCGCGGGTTCGCCAAATCGTTTCTGCACTGCTCCAGACGCCGGGCGCGAATGCAGTCTCCCAGGGTGCTCCCGGTGCTGGAGAAAAGGCGGTGCAAGTGGCGAACCGAGATATCAGCCGCTGCCGCGATCTCCGCCGGCGCCAGCCCAGGGTCCGCCAGGTGCTCATTGATGAAGCGCTGAATCCGCGACTGGAGTTCTGGATCGCGCCGCTCGCCGGATTCCACGCGCCCGATGCAAGTCGACAAAACTTGGAAATAAGCATCTAGTGCGGCTGCGGCTTCTTCTTCCACTTTCAACCGCTCTGCTTCTTCGTACAACGATTGCGATAAGCGGGAGAGGATAGCGCCCACGCCTTGCGCCCCGCTGATGCGTTGGGCAATCGGAATGGCGCGCAGTCGCAACCGGTTCTCCATCATCCACCGCGGCACGCGCAAGTAGAAACGTGCGCACTCTGTGCCGCAACTGGAAGACCAGGGAGATCCGGAATCGATCAACGTGGTGTCTCCCGGACTCAGCAATACGGTGCATCCATTTTGCACGTAACGCCGGTTGCCGGCGAGTTGCGTGATGACGATGCAGGAACGGTTATCGGGATTGGCCGTTTCGGAAGGCCACTTCCAGAAAGAGAGGGGGCTGGAAGAAAATCGTGTCATCCGCAGGCCGTTAACAAGCCGGATTTCGATCGCGCCGTAAAACGAGGCCTTCGGAGGCTGAAAGCGGCAATCGCCGCAGATCTGTTGCGCATTCCATTGCCACGCATCAATACGGTCTGAAGCTGGCAGCATATTTGGTCGAAAACAGCTGTGACATGGTGTTTCCCCTGGGATCTCCGTGGCCTCACTCGCAGCTCCAATCAGAGCAGGCGGCGCAAACAGACACTGACCGCACATAGGAAACCGTTCACTCTGCCTTGGCTGCGGGCTGGTGGAGCGAAACCCTAGCACGCATGAAAACAGGGTGCAACACTAATCTCTTTGGGAGGAGGTACGCGGCCTTTCGCCGAGATCGCGGCCGCCAGCCCGCTCCTTGATACCCCAGGCCCTAATCGACGTGCTCGCCGACCTCAAACCCTTCTTCGGACGCGGGCAGCACGTCGCGTTCGCCGGCGAGCCACACATATAAGGTGGGCAGCAGAAAGACGCTCATGATGAGAGCGGCAATGAGGCCTCCGACGATGACGATCGCGAACGGACGCTGGGAGTCCGAACCAATGGCGTGCGAGAGAGCGGCGGGCAGCAGTCCCAGAGTCGCTACCAGCATGGTCATCATGATGGGGCGCAATCGGAGGACAGCCCCCTCTACGGCAGCGTCTTCAATGGAATAGCGCCTTGCTCGAAGCTGATTGATGTATTCGAGCATGATGACTCCAGTTTGCACGGACACGCCAAACAGCGCCAGGAACCCGACGCCTGAGGAAACGCTAAAATTTGTGCCGGTGATCAAAAGAGCCAGCAGACCTCCTATGGGTGCGATAGCAACAGTCGCCATAATCAATAGCGCCCATTTGTAAGACTTGAACATCGTGTAAAGGATGACGAAGATGATGAGGATGGTGATGGGGAGCACGATCAGCAGCCGCTGGTTGGCTCGCTTCTGGCTGGCGTATTCGCCTTCCCAATCGATGCTATAGCCGGTGGGCAATTTGACCTGTTCGTTCACTTTCTTGATTGCTTCTTCCACGGTGCTGCCGAGGTCGCGACCGCGTACGCTGTACTTGATGGCAACGTAACGGCGATTGCCCTCGCGATAGATTTCAGAAGCCCCGTCGCTCACGCTAATCCTGCAGAGCTGGGCGAGAGATACCCGTTCCCCCGAGGGCGAGAGCAGACGGATGCTCTCAATAGCTTCTTTCGTATCGCGGTATTTTGGGAGATAGCGGAGCGTGAGGTCGTAGCGCGCCTCGTCCTTGAGGACCTGGGTGAGCGCGCTCCCGCCCACTGCGGTCTGTACCGCATCCTGCACGTCGGCGACGTTGATCTGGTAACGGGCGGCCGCATCGCGGTCCACGGTCACGTTGAGGTTGGGCTGGCCAAGAACACGGAAAACTGCGAGATCTTCAACGCCCTGGATTCGACTCATGATACTGACGATCTCATCGCTCTTCTGTTCCAATACTTTCAAGTCGTTGCCATAGATCTTCGTGGCCAGCGCGCCTTTGACTCCACTCACGGCCTCTTCCATATTGTCTTCGATGGGCTGGGAAAAGCCCCAGGCGACGCCGGGAATCTTGTTGAGTTCACGATTCATGGCTGCAATAAGCTCGTCTTTATTTTCGTGGAAGACAGGGCGCCACTGTTCTTTGGGCTTGAGGTCGACGAAGAACTCGGTATTAAAGAAGCCGGTGTTATCAGTTCCGTCGTCAGGACGGCCCACCTGGCTGGTGCATTGCGGGACTTCAGGAAAAGAACAAAGCACGGTTCGCGCCTGGTTCGCGACGCGGATACCCTCGTCCGGGCCAGTGCTGGGCGCAAGTGTGCCGCGCACCCAGAGCGCGCCTTCATCTAAATGAGGCAGAAATTCGGAACCGATGATGCCGCTGAAGGCGAGAAAATTTCCAAAGATCACCAGAAGCACACATGCGCCGACAGTGATGACACGGTGGCGAATGGCCCAGCGGAGGGCATCGCGATATCGTTCGGTCACGAAGGTCATGACTGGGTTACGCCATTCTTGTGCACCCTTCGCGAACGCAAAACTTGCCAGCACGGGTGCGACCAGGATCGAGAACAGCAACGCCCCCAGCAGGGCAAAGGCTACGGTCCAAGCCATGGGATGGAAAAGCCTGCCTTCGACCCGCTCCAGTGTAAAGATGGGCAGGAAGGCAGTGATCGTAATGACGATGGCATAGAACACCGGGCGCTGTACTTCATGTGAGGCAAAACTGATTCGTTCGGTTGAGGTCGTGACCCCATCGCTACGGCTTAAATTGCGCACAATGTTCTCGACCAGCACAATGGCGCCTTCCACGATCACACCGAAGTCCAATGCGCCAATGGACAGCAGATTGGCAGGAACTTGACTCAAGTCCAGACAAATGGCGGCAAACAGGAGAGCGAACGGAATGGTTGCGGCGACGATAATGGCGCCTCGAACATTACCCAGAAATAGAAGCAGAACGATCGATACCAGGATCATGCCTTCTGTAAGGTTGTGGAGCACGGTATGGGTGGTGTAGTGAACCAGGTCGCTGCGATCGAGGAAAGGAACCACTTTCACGCCAGCAGGTAGAATATGATCGTTCAGCTCCTCCACTTTACTGTGGATGCCCGCGAGCGCCGTCTCGGCCGTTGCGCCTTTCCGCAAGAGCACGATGCCCGACACGACATCGTCGTTGTCAACAATCTTTCCGTTCTCGCGCTGGATTGCCCCGTTGGGACCGTAGGGACAAGCAGTGCAAGCCCGCGCGAACTGGCCGAGTCGAATCTTTGGACCCTGTGAAACGACCGCAATGTCCTTGACCCGGAGTGGCGTGCCATTTTTGGTGGTGATGACGGTGCGCTCGATGTCCTGGGCGCGATCTACCAATCCGACGGAACGCACGTTGATCTGCTGCAAACCTTCCTGAATGAAGCTTCCGCCAGCGTTGATGTTGTTGTTGGTGAGTTGTTGTTCGACCTGGGCCAGGCTCAGGCCATAGGCGACGAGTTTGTTGGGGTCCACGCGAACCTGATATTCGCGAGTGGGGCCGCCGAAGCTGGCCACATCGACAATATCGGGTATCGATTTGAAGTTCTTTTCCACGACCCAGTCTTCAATGGATTTCAGCTCCATGGGGTCGTAGGCGGGGTTGGTGCTGTGCAGGGTGAAGAAATAAATCTGGCCGACCGGACTCCAGTCGGTACCCATTTGCGGCGACACGCCCGGGGGCAACGTGACCTGGCTCAGTCGCTCCAGGACGCGCTCCCGGTTCCAGGCATTGTCCGAACCATCTTCGAAAATCAGCTTCAGGTCCGAGAGCCCGAACAACGAGAACGAGCGCAGATGCACGGTCTGCGGGATGCCGTTCATGGCCACTTCGAGCGGAATCGTGACTTGCTGTTCGATCTGTTCCGCTGAAATTCCCGGCCATTGCGTAATGATTTCCACGTAGTTGTCGGCTACGTCGGGATAGGCCTCAATGGGCAGCCGTTGGAACGAAACGATGCCCCCCGCGAAAAGCAGCAGGGCGAAACCCAGGACGAGCAGGCGGTTGTCAAGAGCAAAATCAACGACTCGGCGAATCATTTATTGCTCCAACGTGTTCTGCATCGGCAGAGCGTTCGAGACGACCCGATCTCCCGGCTTGATGCCTGAGACAACTTCCTGCAGGTTGCCGGGAAGCATGTTTCCGGTGACGACTTCCAGGCGTTTGAAATGGCCTGCACTGTTCGGAATTGGCGTGTATACCCACTCGCGATCGTGCAAGTGCAGAATGGCGGTGGCTGGAATGGCAGCATGCGCTTCCGGCTGCTTGCCATAGAAGGTCGCAGTCGCAAACATGCCCACACGCATCATTCCGGGGTTCGCGACTTCGAGCCGCACTTTCGCCGTGCGAAGACTGGGATCTAGAACGGGAAGGATGTTATCGACACGCGCCTTGAAGATCTTGTTGGGATAGGCGTTCAGGCGGATGTCCGCGAAATCGCCAACGCGCACGGCGTCGAGATCATTTTCGTAAACGTCACAGATGATCCAGACGTACGAGAGATCAGAGATGGTGAACGGGTTGGGGCCCGACAGGCCCTGCACGCCCGCTGCGTTGGTAACTTGTTGGTCGGTGATTACGCCCGAGATGGGGGCGGTAACGTCGACGATCCCCGACGGATGGTCCTTATCCACGCCGAGAAGATGCAACTGCTCGGTGGCGGTATTCAGATCGACTTTGGCATCCTGCTCAGTGTCTTCCGCCTGCTCGAGCGCGCTCTTTGCGATCGCGCCCTTGTCGTAAAGAGTCTGCTCTCGTTCGAGCTGCTGACGCGCCAGGCGCTCATCGTTCACAGCCTTCAGATATGCCTGGTAAGCCCCGGAAACATCGTTGCTTCGAACCCTGAGCAGCAACTGGCCTTTTTTCACGGAGTCTCCAAGCCTGGCCTTAATCTCCACCACTCGTCCTGAAGCTAGCGAGATTACCGGCACGGCGCGTGCGATATCGGGCTGCACTACGCCGGTCACATTGAGCGCGGGCGCGGCTTTATGCTCAATCGCCGTTGCCAAGGGGAACTGGTCGGGGTGGTCGACTTTGAAGTTGTTCGCATCCAGATCCGGCTCGACGGTGGCCGGGGGCGGGGCCTCAGCCTTTGGGTCCGGTTTATTTTCGCCGCAGCCCGGGAACAGAGCCAGGCACAGCAGTAAGGCTGCGGACACACGGACGCGGGCGGGAGAGATTTTCGGCGCGGCAACAGGGGGGAGGGCCGCTGCAGCCGCGCCGTAAGAGTCCGCCGACTGCATAGCCTGGGCGGCTCTTGAATTCAGAGAGTATATCGCTTGCGATGTCATGGGATCACCTCGCGGCCTACCGCTAGATTCAATTGGGCGGCTGCGGTCAGGTAAGAACCAAGAAGGTTCGCGTAGGCCAGTTGCACGATGCGGTATTCGGCCTCGGCGTTCAGGAAATCCAGCAGCGATGCACCGCCGTGCTGGTAGGAAAACGTAATCGTGTCTCGCACCCGGACCGACTGCTGCAGGTACTTGGCCTTGTACGGCCGCAGCAGAATGAGATTGCTCTCGAGCGTGGCGTAGCTGGAATCCACGTCGCTGTACACCTGCGCTTCAGCGGCGTCGCGCAATCTTTCATTGCGCCTGATATCGAGTTGCGTGCGCAGCTTCTCACCCTGGTTGCGGTCGAAGATGCGCAGCGGAATGCTGATACTTACCCCGGCGGTATTGATGCCAAACGGGTTGTTGGTGGAGGAGTTGTGGGTATACCACGCGCTGAAAGTGGGATCGGTCGAGCCGTTGGCCACGGCGAGTTTGTGATCGGCCTGGGCTTTGTCGACGGCTTCGGTAGCGGCCTTCAAGTCCGGCCGCGTATCCAGAGCAATCTTGCGGAATTCGTCGCGTGGCGAGAGTTGGTCGTTAAAGTCGTAGGGCCCAGTCACGTCGATCTGTTCAATTGGGGTTCGGTCGTTGAGCAGGGTCAGCAGTTGAATTTTGGCGTTTTCGAGATTCTCCCCGGCAGCTTGCAAATCGGATTCATACTGCACGCGCTGCAGTTCCAGCCGGTCGAGATCAATTTGCGCGATGTCGCCTGCACTGAAGCGGGTTCGGCTGATATCGAGCACGTGGTCGTAGTAGGCAAGATTGTCTTTGGCCAGTTGCAGCACCGCTTTCGCCTGCAGGGTTGACACAAACGCCCCGCGCAAGGTGAAGAGCAGAGTTCGCTCCAAGTCGGCATGGCTCGATTCTGCGATCAGCGTCGTTTTTTTCGCGCTCTCCAGTCGCAGCTCGCGCTTGTGCCGCCGTTCGTGCAAATAGCTGATGCCGGGCGACTCAAACGTGCCGGCGAATGGCCGCCACACGCCATCATGAGGAGCGATTTGCGTTCCATCTGCCGACAGCGTGAGCTGCGGGTTCGGCCGCAGGTACGCAGTGATTTCCTCTGCCTTCGATTCCTCCACGCTCAACTTGTCCGCCTGCAGAGTGGGGTTGTTCTGCTCGAATCTAGCGCGCACGTTTTCCCATGTCCAAGGCTCCTGCGCGGACGCGCGCCGCCCAAAACAGAGCAGAAGATACAACGTCAGACAGGGCAAATGAAGCCTTCGCATTGCACAACTCCGTAGTCGCGACGACACTCTTCGCGACTAGCAACTGCCAATGCTGCGATTCGCAACCAACGGCGAGAGCGCAGCAACAAATCCGGTTGAGACCTAACGAGATCGCACCACTGATGACGGCGCAAAACGGCCTAAGAAATTAAGCCTTGGGGAGGGGCCCGGCCGTCGATGGCGCTGACCGGAATTTGCCGGAGAGGAAGGCGCAGATATTCAGGGACCGCTCCCAATGCATCGTTCTCAGGCCGGAACAAAGCGACGTGAACAGGGCGCGCCGTCCCTCCGCCATCATAGTTGCACGCTGGAGACTTGACGCTTGGCAATTGTTTGATGGTGCGCTTGAAGGGTCCGGACTCTTCAATTTCGGCACTGATGGGATGCAGGTCATCCGAAGCCGAGACCACGGGAAACAGCAACGCCAGAAGGCAGCCCAAAAGAACAAAGGAACGAGATGGCTTGCCTGAACTCCACTGCGAGGGCGGTTGGCTGCGCCAGACGAGCACCGCCGGCAGGGCCAACGCCAGCCACAAAAGATTGAGAAATAATTCCATCGTAACGCGTTAAATCAATAACCCCTTCCGCACTTGCGGAAATTGTATCTGCAATTTGCGGAAGATGTCGAATCGAAATCGCAGCGGTGGTACCCTTTGGTCATGAGGCGAACGCACGCCGCCGTTCTCACCTGCTGTGCTCTTTTTGGCCTTGCGCTGCCCGGTTGGAACTCCGGGCAAAACAGTGCAGATCAGAGGTTTACCCCGACGGGTGGGCACAATTCCTCAACTGATCTTCAGCTCCAAAGCTCAGTCTTGCGGATCGAATTCGACCGCAACCTGCACAGCCGGGTGGTCGCCTTGTTTGGCCCGGGCCCGAAAATCCTGACTCCGTTTTCCGCGTCGGAAACGGTCACCATGGCGGATCGCGCCTGCCGCGACTTTGCCCTGAGTGCAAGTCGGCGGGAACAAGTGTCTGACACGTTTGGTGCAGGGGAGCGGCTGACGCTAACCGGTAAGTGCGGAGACTTACGGAAGAGCGTCGCGGTTACGATTTATGCCGACTTCCCATCCCTGGCGGTCTTTGATGTGGAGTACACGAACGATTCGCCGGCACAACTGAAAATTCGTGGCTGGAGCAACAACCAGTATGTGCTAACGGCAGTCCCTCCGGTGCTCGGGCCCGCGTTCTGGTCCTACCAAAGTGGCTCCTACGAGAAGCGTCCGAATTGGGTGCTTCCGTTGCGTGCCGGATTCCGGCAGGAAAATTATCTCGGCATGAATGCCAGCGACTACGGTGGCGGTACTCCCATCGTCGATGTTTGGCGTAAAGATGCTGGTCTCGCGGTGGGTCACGTGGAACCCGGACCACGCCTGATATCCCTTCCCGTTGCCATGCCCGACGCGAGTCATGCCCGCGTGGCCGTCCGCTCTACAAAGGAGCGAATACTGGAACCGGGAGAGAGCTTCCATACCCTGCGCACATTTGTCTCCGTGCATCAGGGGGACTACTTTCGCACGCTTACGGAGTACCGCCGGCTGATGATGCGGCAGGGATTTCAAATGGCTTCGGCGCCCGACAGCGCTTTTGGACCGATCTGGTGCGCCTGGGGCTACGGCCGGTCGATGCAGCTCAAACAGGTGTATGACACGCTTCCGACCGTTAAGAAAATGGGGTTTGCCTGGGTCACTTTGGACGATGGGTGGCAAAATAACTACGGCGATTGGGCAGTCGATCCCAAGAAATTTCCTCATGGCGACGCCGACATGAAGGCCCTTGTCGATCGCATCCACGCAGAGGGTTTCAAAGCGCAGTTGTGGTGGTCGCCGCTGAGTGCCGTCACGGATTCGCAGCTACTCAAAGATCACTCCGACTTTCTTCTGCTAAACCGCGATGGATCGAAGCGGAAGATTTCCTGGTGGAACTCGTTTTATCTTTGCCCCGCCGACCGGGGAGTTGTGGAATACCACAAGGCCCTGGTTCGTAAGATCCTCGGGGAGTGGGGATTCGACGGCCTCAAGCTCGATGGTCAGCACATGAACGCCGTTCCTCCTTGCTACAATCCCGCGCACCACCACCAACGCCCGGAGGACTCGGTGGAAGCCTTGCCCGATTTCTTTCGGGAGATTTACGAAACGGCCCGCAGCGTGAAACCGGATGCCCTGGTAGAGTTTTGCCCTTGCGGTACCGCCTATTCGTTTTTCACCATGCCGCATTTCAATATGTCGGTGGCATCCGATCCGGAAAGTTCGTTTCAAATCCGCTCCAAAGGCAAGACGTTGAAAGCGCTCATGGGCGACAACATTCCCTATTTTGGGGACCACGTCGAATTGAGCGACGGTGCGATTGATTTCGCTTCTACGGTGGGAGTGGGCGGAGTGGTGGGCACGCAGTTCGTGCTCCCGAATCTAGTTACGAAGCATGGCAAATCAGATCTGACACCGCAGCGGCAGAAGATCTTTGAGGAGTGGTTGCACATTTACAAAGACAAAATGCTGTCGCGCGGCGAGTATCTCGGAGATCTTTACGACATAGGGTTTGACCGCCCGGAGGCTCACGTTATCCGTAAAGACAAGGAAATGTACTATGCCTTCTTCGCCCGCCATTGGAGTGGGCCGATTCAGTTGCGCGGTTTAGAGGACCGCACTTATCACATCGTGGACTACGTGAACCATAAAGATCTCGGAAGCGTACACGGCCCCCAAGCCACAATTTCTGCTGCGTTCAACCAACATCTGCTGCTCGAGGCAAAGCCCGACTAATGCGGCCTACCATGGACCCTCGGCCCAAAAACGCCAGTGAGCGATTGCGGGAAATTATCCGTCGCAATCGCCGCTCCGAAAAAGTGGGAGTGTACGCGGTCTGCTCGGCTCACCCCAGCGTTATTGCCGCAGCCGTGCAGCAGGCGGCTGAAGATGAATCCGTCCTGCACGTCGAATCTACCTCCAGCCAGGTGAACCAACTGGGCGGCTACACCGGACAAACTCCATCTCAGTTTGCTGAGTTTGTTCACTCCGCTGCGCGGCAGGGTGGACTTCCCCAAGACCGTGTGCTGCTGGGCGGCGACCACCTGGGCCCGTACCCATGGCGAGAACAGCCTTGGAATGTGGCTCTGCACAACGCTCAGGAACTGGTTCGCGCGTGTGTACTTGCCGGATACCATAAGATTCACCTCGATGCCAGTATGGCGTGTGCCGACGACCCAGCCTCGGGGCCTGACCAGCCGACCATCGCGCAGCGAGCCGCCATCCTCTGTTCAGCTGCCGAAGGTGCCTTTGAAGATTTGCCGCCAGGATCCTCCGCTCCCCTTTACGTCATCGGCACCGAAGTTCCGGCTCCGGGGGGTGAATCGCTTCTGGGAGCGCCTCCCGGCGTATCCCCGGCCGACCAGATTGATCACACCTTGGAACTATTCCGCGCGGCCTTCGAGGAGCAGAGAGTGGCGGCGGCGTGGGAGAGGGTGATTGGCATGGTCGTGCAGCCCGGAGTGGAGTTTGGCGAAAACGTGATTTTCGACTATGAGCGGCAGAAAGCGATGGCACTCTCGTCCGCTTTGCCGGAGACTCCTGCTCTGGTTTTCGAAGCGCACTCCACCGACTACCAGAAGCCCGCCGCTCTGGGACAGATGGTGGAAGATCATTTCGCGATCTTGAAAGTGGGGCCGTGGCTGACTTTCGCGTTCCGGGAGGCTGTCTTAGCCTTAGGCGCAATCGAGCGGGAACTTCTGGCGAATCGAAATGGAGTTCGTCTTTCGCAAGTCCGGGAAGCGCTCCAAGCCACCATGTTGCGCAACCCTGTTTACTGGCGATCCTACTATCACGGGAGTGAAAACGAGATACAACTGGCGCGCATCTACAGTTACAGCGACCGTTGCCGGTACTACTGGGGCGACGCTAAGGTTCAGCAAGAACTGGCCCAACTCCGCGCCAACCTGGATGCCTGCCCGGTGCCTCCAACGTTGTTCAGTCAATACCTGCCTTCACAGTACGAGGCGATAAGGTCCGGGCGAATGTCAACGCATCCCGAAGACATGATTCAGGAACAGATTCGAACTGTCCTGCGCGTTTACGCCGCGGCCTGCGGCATATAAGACGACTAAGGGTCCCGCTATACCTGAAGCACATCGCCTTCACGGGCAACTGCCTCGTACAGCACCGGATTGACGAAGAAACCGATGAAAAGGCGCGAGATGAGGCCGGCAACGATGACGATGGCAAAAGGTCTTTGCGTATCCGATCCGATGCCAGTGGATAGAGCCGCAGGCAACAATCCCAGGCAGGCGACAAGAGCTGTCATCATGATGGGACGGAGGCGAAGCAGCGAAGCTTCCCGGGTGGCGGCGCGAATGCCCATTCCCTCCTGCCGCAGCTTGTTGATGTAGGAAACAAGAATCACGGCGGTCTCCACGGAAACCCCCAGCAACGCCAGAAGACCCAGCACTGAGGAAACGCTGAACGGGGTGTGAGTTAGTTTCAGCGCAACCAGCGCTCCCACCGGTTCCGTCATGATTACTCCCAGGGCGATGGTGACCGGGAATTTGAAATTTCCGTAGAGCGCAAACAAGATCATGAAAATCAGCACGATCGCAAGCGGGCCAATAAAGTACATCTGCGATTTGGCTTCGAGAAACTGGCTGTATTCGCCTCCCCACGACATCGTGTAACCCGGCGGCAGAGTCACGACCTTTTTCACGGCCGCCTGCCCGTCTCGCACCGCCCGTTCCAGATCGCGCCCTTCGATGCTGTACTGCACGCCGATGTAGCGGGAGTTATTTTCTCGATAAATGAAGGACGCACCGTTCCCCTGGGTAATATTGGCGAGCTGGCTGAGCGGAATCTGCTGCCCATCGGGCGTGCCGACCAACAGGTTTCCGATCTCATGCGCGCTGCTGCGGAATTGAGGCTGCATTCGCACCACGAGATCGAACAGCTTCTCCCCCTGAATAACCTGGGTGACCGCCTGCCCGCCGACTGCGGCCGAAATCACAGCTTCCACGTCTGCAACATTGATACCGTAGCGCGCGATCTTGTCCCGATCGACGTCAACCAGCAGGCTAGGCTGGCCGAGTTCGCGCACCACCGTGAGTTCCGTGAACCCGGGCACATTGGACAGCGTGTTCTTGATCTGGATCGCTTTGTCCTGCAGCACGTTCAGGTCTTCACCATAGATCTTGACCGCCAGGGAACTCTTCAGGCCAGTGAGTGCTTCGTCCACGGCATCTTCGGCGGGCTGGGTGTAGTTGAAAATGATTCCGGGAAAGGCAGTGAGTTTCTTGTTGATCGATTCGATCAACTGTTTCTTGTCGCTAACCTCGCCGGTCCATGATTTGTCTTTGTAGGGCTTCAAGCCAACGTAGAACTCGCAGTTAAAGAAGCCCGTGGGATCAGTGCCATCGTCGGGCCGTCCTAACTCTGAACCAACGACCGTAACCTGGGGATAAGACATCAAAATGTCGCGTATCTGAGGAGCGATGATACTGGCTTCCTCAAAAGAGATGGTGTAAGGCATGGTCGCCCGGACCCAGAGTGCACCTTCATCGAGGTGAGGCATAAACTCGCCGCCGATGAAAGGCACGAGCAACAGGGTCGCTCCGAAGATCAGGGTTGCGATCAACATGGTTGTTTTGGGGTGGTTGAGCGACCAATCCAGCTGCACTGCGTATTTCCGCTTCATCCATTCATAGGCGCGATTCGGTTTCTCGTGCACGCCCTTCTTGAACCAGTAGGAGGCGAGCACGGGTATCAAGGTAAGGGTCAGGATGAGCGCACCGACCAGTGCAAAGGACATGGTCTCAGCCATGGGGTGGAACAGTTTGCCCGAGGCCCCGGTTAGCGCGTAAATCGGCAGATAACCGGCGAGGATGACGGCCACCGAATAGAAAATCGGGCGATCCACGTCTTTCGCGGCCGCGAGAATCACTTCGTTCAGGTTGTACTGCTGCCCCTCCCGTAGCGCCAGTTCGCGATAGATATTTTCCACCATGACCACAGTGCCATCGATGACAATTCCGAAATCAATCGCGCCGATGGAGAGCAAATTCGCAGCCACGTCGTGGGCATGGAGCACGATGAAAGCAAACAGAAGCGAGAGTGGAATGGTGAGGGCAACGATGATTGCAGCCCGGAAACTGACCAGGAAGAAAATCAGCACGACCAACACCAGCACCATGCCGCGAAGCAGGTTCGCTTCCACCGTGTCCGTAGTCAAGTCAACCAGTTCGCTGCGGTCGTAATAAGGATGAATCTTAACGTCCGGCGGTAGGATCTGGCGGTTCAGTTCCTCCGTCTTTGCTTCGACTGCTTTCAGGACGTTCTGGGTCTGCTCGCCGCGCAGCATTAGAATGACGCCTTCGACCGCATCGTCATTCTTCTGGAAGCCGAATTCGCCGAGGCGTGGCGCGTGCCCGATGGTGACCTCTCCTATGTCGCGCACCCGGATGGGCACGCCCTTGTTGGCGCCCACCACGATGTTTCCGATGTCATCGGTGTTGCGGACCAATCCAATACCGCGCACGTAGTAGAACTGTCCGCCCTGAGAATAGAAGCCGCCGCCGGCATTCGCGTTATTGGCGGAGAGCGCCGTCACCACCTGCGGAATGGTCAGGTGATATCCGTAGATGCGCGCCGGATCGAGCAACACCTGGTATTGCATTACGGTGCCACCAAATCCCGAGTCGTCGGCCACGCCGTGAACGGATCGGTAGGCCCGTTCCACCACCCAATCCTCAAATGTCTTTAATTCCTGCGGTGTGCGATCGGGACTTTCGAGCACATAGCGATACACCAAACCGCTGGGGCTGAACAGGGGCGAGAGGCCCGGAGTTACTCCCGTGGGCAACGTCGCTTGAGCGAGCCTTTCAAAGACGATTTGCCGCGCAAAATAACTGTCTGTGCTTTCTTCGAAGGTAAGAATTACGTCGGACAATCCATAGAGCGAGATGGAACGCATCACTACCATGTGCGGAACGCCGTTCATCTGGAGTTCGAGAGGAAGCGTGACCAGCCGTTCGACCTCTTCGGCGGCGTGGTCCGGCCACTGGGTGATGATTTCGACCTGAGGAGGTGAAAGGTCGGGATAAGCGTCCACGGGCATGCGCTGAAAAGAGATGATTCCACCGACCGTGATGAACGTGGTCAGCATCAGTACCAGAAACCTTTGACGCAGCGCCGCTTGGACTATTCGGTGGATCATTCGGTTTTGGTGGACACCATCTCTGTCCTTGCCAGAGTTGTTGCAACAGTTTCAAAGCTCGTGCCAATCCCACTAGCGCTGCAGCGAGTTCGCAAACTGCAGGAACAGGCTGCCATTGCCAATGACCTGGTCGCCCGCTTTCAGCCCGCTGGTAATCTGCGTCTGTCCGTTCAGGCTTTCTCCGAGCGTAACGGTGCGTCTACCAAACTGGTTCGAACCTGCCGCCGCATAAACAAAAGGCTGATTCTCGCTATCGCGCAGCACCGCGGCATCCGGGAGCGCAATGGCATTTGGAATCGTGCCCGCGTTTACGGTCGCAACCACGTACATATCTTTTTTCAGCTTCTCGCCAGGATTGTTCGTCTCGATACGTGCCTGCATGGTGCGCGTGTTCGGATCGAGCGAAGCCGCGACGTAGGAAATGCGGCCGTGGAAGACTTCAGGATAAGTGTCCGTCTGAATTGCGACCGTATCTCCGACGCGCACGTACGGCAAGTCTTTCTGATAGACATTGACCAGCACCCAGACGCTGCCGATATCCGAAATCATGAAACACTGCGTGGTGCCTGGCTGAATGAGCTGCCCGGCGGACACATCCTGCTCGACGACCTCGCCGCTGATTGGCGCTTTCACGGGAACTTCAAAAGATGGCGGAGCCTTTACGAGTTCGTCGGGATCGGCAATTCCCATCACTTTCAACGCAGCCTGCGCCGATGCCAGGTCGCCGCTCGCCTGTATCTCGGCCGACTCCGTCTGTTCCACGTTTTGCTCGGCAATCGCTTTGTGCTCATACAAATCACGGGCCCGCGCATTGGCTTTTTGTGCCAGAGCGTAGGCTTCCTTGGCCTTCAGATAATTGGTGCGAAGTTGCGAATAATCCGGGCTGGCCACGTACAGCATGGGCTGGCCCTTTTGGACTTTTTGGCCGGGCACGACCACCACCCGGCTGACCGGTCCGCTCACCTGCGTGATGACAGGCGTCGTGCGAAAACTGTTGTACGCCACCGCACCCGTCAGCCGGAGGCTTCGAGGCAGCGTCGCAGGCTGAACCGTCAGCACCTGTACATGCGCCATCTGCTCCTGGGGGATGGTGAACAGTTCCGCGTTATCTGTCTTCTTAGCGCTGGTCGAATCCGCCGAGGCCTTCGACCCCGACTCTCCGCAGCCAGCCAACAGCAGAATGATCGCCGTCGCGGCGGCGAGAACAGCCAACCATCGACAGCCATCCACGCGAACGTTCATGGCAGATCCCTCATAGCGGTTTCCTCATGGCAAATTCCTCGTTCCTTCCGCTTCCTTCAATTGCTCCAGCGCCGTCATGTAAGAGGCCAACGCCTGACGATAGGCCAGTTGCACAGACCGGTAGCTGCGCTCGGCGTCCAGAAAATCGAGGAGGCTGGCGGCGCCACGCTTGTAAGCATACTCACTGATGTCGCGCGAGTCCTGTGCCTGCTTGAGGTAGCCGGAAGTGTAAAGTTGCACCACTTCTTCGTTGCTCCGGACCGCCTCATAAGCATTGGCCACGTCGGAAAGAACCGTATCGCTGGCGGATTGCTGCAGTTCCTGTGCCTGCGTGAGCGCATGGCCGGTGCGCGCGATCTCACCTTGATTGCGGTTGAAGATCGGCAATTCGAAATTAGCGAAAATGGAGGCCGTGTTCTCCCCCGAAACGTGGGTGAAATCATAGGTGCCGTTGACATCGACCTTGGCGTTCGCTTTGGCCAGTAGGATTTGGCTCTGGGCGGCGGTTACCCCTAACTCAGCGGCACGAAAGTCAGGCCGCTCGTGCAGCGCCCGCGCCTGCAAGTCTTCCACGTTGCCTTTGAGCGGCTGAAACTCCAGTTCGCCCACCACGTCGTAATCGGCTGGCACCGCGTTATAGCCCAGGAACTCGCGCAAGCCGACAAGAGCCTGCACTTTCGCGAGGCGGGCAGAAGAGACGTCGGTCTGGAATTGCAGAAGCTGGAGCTTGATCTTCAGATAATCGCCTTCGCCAATGTATCCCGCTTTGAGTTGCGCTTCGCTGATATCAACAGTCTGCTGAAAACCTTTCAGATCATCGAGCGCAAACTGAAGAGTCGATTCCGCCAGCAAAACGCTGACGAACTGCTGGCCTACATTAAACCCCAGCGTGCGCTCGGCGTCGGCAATCTGGGCACGCGTAACGGCCGTCTGATCCTGGGCAGCCTGCAGCCGCCGCTGCCGCTTGTGACCACGTTCGAAAAGGTAACCGATGCCAACATCGAACTGCTGGGTTTCGTTCAGGTTCTCCCCGGAAAAGTCTTGCGGACTGAAAAACGGAACAAACTGTGAGTCCATTCCCAAAGTCGGGTTGGGGCGCAGGTTCGCGGTGATCTCCTGGGCCTGATTCTGAAGGATCAAGGTTCGGGTAGCTTTAAGAGAATGGTTGTGCGCCAGCGCCAGATCAATGGCCTGGTCAAGAGTGATGCGCGTCGTGTTCTGCCCGCTACCTGTCCCCACCAGCAGGAAGAGCATCACCGCTGGTGCTAACACCCGAGAGTATCTGGAGCGCATAAGAATTGAGATCAAAAGTGCACTGACTGTGACGCAACCGATCTTGCAGGGATGCTCGAACCTGACGAGCACTACGCAAGCTCTGTCGTCCCTGCCGTCCTCCTGTGTCTAAGAATGCGACCCAGGGCGCAATGGATGTATTGTAATTCACAGCTTTCACGATTCGCGCCGTGCTGGCTCAGCCTTGGGGGGTACCACAGATGTCTCTACCCTCGTGTGCGATGCAGCGCTACTGTTGCCTATGTGTGGGGGGAGACGGCGGAGTTGATCCGCCGGTTCCCCCTTTTCTTGCGCGAGGACGGCCTCGCAGGCAAGAGCTTATTCTCCAGGCTGCGTGGTCCGATCGCGGGAGTTCGACGCGATGCAGCGTTACGTTTGTATCCATTGTCATTTCTACCAGCCGCCGCGGGAAAATCCGTGGCTCGAAGCGGTCGAGCTACAAGACTCCGCTTCTCCCTACCATGATTGGAACGAGCGGGTCACGGCGGAGTGCTACCTGCCGAACGGGGCCGCGCGGATTCTAGACGGACAGTCCAGAATCGCGAAAATCGTCAACAACTACGCCCGCATCAGCTTCAACTTTGGCCCGACACTGCTTTCCTGGATGGAGCAGAACGCGCCCCAGGCTTATGAGCGGGTCCTTGCGGCGGACCGGCAGAGCCAGGAGTTGTTTTCCGGTCACGGATCAGCGCTAGCCCAGGCATATAACCACATGATCCTGCCGTTGGCCAACCCTCGCGACAAGCGCACTCAGATCGTGTGGGGAATCCGCGACTTCCAGCGCCGCTTCGGACGCGATCCAGAGGGCATGTGGCTGCCGGAGACCGCCGTTGATGTGGAAAGCCTCGAGCTTCTGAGCGAAGCCGGAATCAAGTTTACCGTCCTGGGTCCTCACCAGGCTCGGCGGATGCGCAACCGGCTTTGGAAAGAATGGCAGAGTGAAGAATGGCAGAGTGTGGAGGGAGGCAGGATCGATCCTACCCGTGCTTACCAGTGCTACCTTCCTTCCGGACGCACGCTGAGCTTGTTCTTTTATGACGGCCCCATCTCGCATGCCGTCGCTTTCGAGAACTTGCTGACGGATGGGGAACGATTTGCGCACCGGCTGTTGAGCGGTTTCAACGCGGAACGCCAGTGGCCGCAGATTGTGCACATTGCCACCGACGGCGAAACCTACGGCCATCATCATCCGCATGGTGAGATGGCCCTGGCGTATACCCTCGATTACCTGGAACGCAACCAACTTGCGCAAATCACCAACTATGGCGAATACCTGGCCATGCATCCGCCAGCACAGGAAGCGGAGATCATCGAGAAGACTTCCTGGAGTTGTCTGCACGGCGTTGCACGATGGGTAAACGATTGCGGCTGCAGATCGGGCGATGGCAATTCCTGGAATCAGCAATGGCGCCGTCCTTTGCGGAATACACTGGACTGGCTTCGCGACGACCTGGGTGCGGTATATGAGACCCGAGGTGCCAGGCTGTTCATCGATCCCTGGGCTGCACGCAACGACTACATCCAGGTGGTGCTCGATCGCACCTCCCAAAACAAAGACGCCTTCTTCGCGCAGCACACCCTGCAGCCGCTCTCTCCGGCTGAACAGGTGGAGGCTTTGCGCCTGCTGGAAATGCAGCGCCACCTCATGCTGATGTACACCAGTTGCGGCTGGTTCTTCGATGACCTCACCGGTCCAGCCACGTTGCAAATCCTCCAGTACGCGGCGCGAGCTTTGCAGCTGAGCCGGCAGATCACAAACGAGGATCGGGAAGAGGCCTTCCTGCAACGCTTGCAGGAAGCCTGGAGCAACGTGCCCGGTTGCGGAAATGGCCGGCACGCCTATGAGCGGTTCATCAAACCCACCATGCTGGATCTGGTTGGGGTGGGCGCGCACTACGCCATCAGCTCGATCTTCGGCGAATACCATGGGCGCGACTCCATCTTCTGCTATCAGGTCGCGCTGGAAAAATCCCAGGTTCTGCAGTCCGGCAAAACCAAGTTTGCGGCGGGCGTGGCTCTGCTCACATCGGATACGACGGACACTTCGTTGAGAGTGGGCTTCGGAGTGCTTCACTTTGGCGATCACAATCTGAGCGCGGGCGTGCGTCCGCTCGGTGACGGCGCAGGGGTTGATGGCTCGTGGTTCGAAGAATTTGTGGATCAGGCCTGCAAAGCGTTTTCCGGGGCCGATCTCCCCGCCTGCCTGCGCCTGATTGACCGCTACTTCTACGGCTCAACCTATTCGCTGAAGTCGCTGTTTCAAGACGAACGCAGAAGGATTGTCAGCCAGATCATCGATTCCACGCTGAGCGATGCGGAGGCGCTGTACCGCCGCGCCTACGAAGACCACGCACCGCTGATGTGCTTCCTGTCAGAGCTGCAGCTTCCCCTCCCGCCAATTTTGCGGCTTACTACCGAGTTTGTCCTGGCCACGGCCGCGCGTCGCGCTTTGGCAGATCAAGGGACAGAGTTGGAAGCGGTCCGATCACTCCTGGATGTGGTCCAGAGAAGCGGGTTCAGCCTGGATGCCTCCAACCTGGAACCCGCACTGCGACAGCGATTGAACGGGCTTATGGACCGCTGGATGCGGAACCCTGGCAATCTGGAAACTCTGGAAGAGGTGGAAAACGTGATCGCGCTGTCGCGAGTCCACCCCTTCGAACTGAACCTCTGGAAGTCGCAGAACGCGTATTACGAGCTTTCACAGGCGGTCGCGGGCAACGGAGGGGGAGTGGCGAATGAGGCCTGGCTCAACCATTTTCGCGGGTTGGGGCAGTGGTTGGGTGTCGCGCAGCCTGAGTTGCCGGCACCGCGGTCGCGCATGGAAATGGAAGAGGGTCCGGCGGCTTAGAACTCCGTCGATGACGGACCTATCCGGAAGCAAACCGCACGCAGCCTGGCGCTCGCGTCGCAAACTGAGCTGATTGCTCGCAACCCCGATCCGGCTGCAGTTCCCCCGAAGATGCTAAATTAGAAGATTCATGTCTGCCCCAAACTCTCTCTTCGTTCGCGCCGCCAAGGCTCAGCCCACCGAGCGGACCCCGGTCTGGTTCATGCGTCAGGCTGGACGCTATATGGCGGAATACCGCGCCATCCGCAAGCAATATTCCCTGATCGAGATTTGCAAGAAGCCGGAGGTCGCGGCTCAGGTCACGATTGAAGCTGCCGAGATCCTCAAAGTCGATGCGGCCATCATCTTTGCCGATCTCCTACTCCCCCTCGAAGTCATGGGACTGCCTTTTCACTTCGCTGCCGGCGAAGGACCGAAGATTGAAAAGCCGGTGCGTACTCCCGAAGACATTGCGCGCCTGCGCACCGATCGCGCCACCGACCTGGGCTATGTTTCTGAAGCCGTGAAGTTGGTGTGCAAGCACTTCGGCGACAAGCTTCCGGTCATCGGCTTTTGCGGCGCGCCCTTTACGCTAGCCAGCTACATGATCGAAGGCGGAGGATCGCGCAACTATCTTTTCACCAAGAAGATGATGTACTCCGCGCCTGGCGCGTGGAACGAACTGATGGGAAAGCTCGTTGCGGTGACCGCCGAATATTCTGCCGAGCAGGTGCGCGCGGGAGCCGATACTATCCAGATTTTCGATAGCTGGGTGGGCTGCCTGAGCGTCGAAGATTATCGCCGCTATGTTTTGCCGCATGTGAAGGACATGGTCAAGCGCCTGCAAAAGACGGGCGTGCCCGTCATCTACTTCGGTACCGACAGTTCGACTCTGCTGGCATCGATGCAGGAAAGTGGCGCCGAAGTCATCGGCCTCGACTGGCGCATTCCGCTCGACAAGGGATGGCGAAGCCTCGGTTTCAAAGGCGCAGTGCAGGGCAATCTCGATCCGGTGCTCCTCTTCGCCGATTGGAAGGAACTTCGATCGCGGGCCGAGGACATTCTGCGCCAAGCCGGCGGACGCCCCGGCCACATCTTCAATCTCGGCCACGGCATTCTTCCTGAAACTCCGGTGGACAATGTGAAAGCGCTCTGCGATTTCATCCGCGAGCACTCGGCGGACTTCAAGGGGGCGGTCAAGAGCAAGCGTTGATGGTCGCTTTTTATGAATTGTCATCCTCAATATGAATTGTCATCCTGAGCGAAGCGAAGGACCTGCTGTTCGCCGCAAGATGCAGGAGTTGAGATGACGGCCTGCCCGCTGGGTCTAGCCGGTCAGTGCTATTGCGCGAATCGGGTGAGTTCGTTTGCCGCTGCGCCCGCGAAAACAGCCGTGCTTCTGCTCGCCCACGGGAGTCCGGAAAACCCCGACCAGGTTCCCGAGTTTCTAAGTTATGTCACCGGCGGACGACCCTTGCCGCCAACGGTGGTCGAAGAGATCCGCCATCGCTACTCGCTGATCGGTTTCTCGCCGCTTCCGTGCTGGACTCTTGTGCAAGCCGATCAACTTTCGCAGGTGTTGCAGATGCCGGTCTTCGTCGGCATGCGCAACTGGAAGCCCCTCATCGACGATGTAGTGAAGGCCCTCTCGAGCCAGGGATACGAGCGCGTCATCGCCATCTGTCTTGCGCCGCAGAATTCGCGCACCAGCGTCGGCCTTTACCGCAGCGCGGTTGTAGGCGACGGGAATCTTCCTTTCAAGATGGACTTCGTCGAAGAGTGGCACGATCAGCCGCTGCTCGCCAAGGCGTTCGCCGAAAAACTGCGCGACGGCTGGGAGAAAGCCAGCGCCGAAAATGGAGCGAAGCTGCCCGTTATTTTCACCGCGCACAGCGTCCCCGAGCGCACCATCACCGAAGGAGATCCCTACGAGAGGCAATCCAAAGAGACCGCCGAGTTGGTGGCGAAAGAAGCGGGTCTGTTGGCGGCGGACTGGACGTTCGCCTTTCAGAGCCAAGGCATGTCGGGCGGTGCTTGGATCGGTCCCACGGTAGAGGACACGATCAGGAACTTGAAGACGAAAGGGCATCGTGGAGTCTTCCTGCATCCCATCGGATTTGTCTGCGATCACGTCGAGGTGCTCTACGATATCGACATAGCCTTCAGACAGTTCGCCGAAAAGGAAGGCATGCGCCTGTGGCGAGCCGAGTCCCTGAACGGGTCCAAGACATTAACGGCAGCCCTGGCGGAAGTCGTAAGGAGTCGGGTGAATGCGCTGGGCGTTTAGCAGCGGCTAGACGCGGCAAGCCGCGTCTCTACAGGAGAGCACGCTAGGAACTGGAAGCCAAGTACGAATGAAACGGGTAGCCATCATCGGCGGCGGAATCTCCGGCCTCTCGGCCGCGTACACCCTCGAAGAAAAGCGCCGGTCCGGGGAGTCGGTCGAATACGTTCTTTACGAGTCGAGCCCGCGGCTGGGCGGAGTGCTGGTCACCGACCGCGTCGACGGCTGCCTGGTCGAAGCCGGACCCGATTCGTTTCTCACCGAGAAGCCCTGGGCCGCCGACCTTTGCCGCAAGATCGGTTTGGGTGATCAACTTATTGGCTCGAACGACCCTGAGCGCAAGACCTACATCGTAGCCAGGGGGAAACTAGTGGTGATGCCCGATGGGCTCATGTTCATGGTGCCGACGAAGATCATGCCCACCGTGCTGTCTCCGCTTTTTTCCTGGCGCACAAAAGTGCGCATGGCTACTGAGTGGTTTCATCCGCCGCACAAAGCTGGGAGCGACGAAACGGTTGCCGAGATGGTCGAACGCCACTACGGCTCCGAGATGGTCGATCTGCTGGCCGATCCGCTGCTTTCCGGAGTTTACGGTGGCGAAGCTTCGCAGTTGAGTGTGCGCGCCGTGTTGCCTCGGTTCGCTGACATGGAGGCGAAACACGGCAGTCTGGGCCGTGCCATGCTTGCCGCCCGCAGGAAGATGGGTACAGCTGGGAACGTCCCGGCGCGGCCGCTGTTTACTTCGCTCAAAGAAGGCATGCAGCAGATGGTCGACGCCCTGGTGGCGCGTCTGGATGCGAATGCGCTGAAGACATCTTCGCCCGTGCTGTCGGTGATCCAGCAGGATGACGGCTGGACTCTTTCCGCCGGATACCAGAGCGACCACTTTGATGCCGTGATCCTGGCGACCCCAACCCATGCCGCTTCGGCCGTGCTGCAAGATGCGGATCAAGATCTGGCGCGCGAACTGGGCGAGATCAAGTACAGCTCTTCGGTGACAGTCACGCTAGGTTACGACGAAAAAGTGCGCCGATCGCTTCCGCCCGGCTTCGGATTTCTGGTGCCGCGCAGCGAAGGCTACCGTATGCTTGCGGCCACCTTCGTGCACAACAAGTTTCCTCATCGTGCGCCGGAAAATCGCGCCATCGTCCGCTGCTTTCTCGGCGGCGCGCGCGACGAACAAATCCTCGAATCGAGTGAAGAAGAGATTCTCGCCATCGTTCGCCGCGAACTGCGGCAGATTATCGGCCTCCATGCCGACCCTCTGTTTGCGCGCGTCTATAAATGGAAGTCCGCCATGGCGCAGTATGCGGTCGGTCACCTCGAACGCTTGCAGCGCATCGAGGCACGCCGGCAGAAGCTTCCTGGTCTGGCGCTGGCTGGCAACGGTTATAACGGCATTGGAGTTCCCGACTGCGTTCGCTCCGGCGCGGAAGCGGCAACCAAAATCCTCGCCGAAATGGGGATGTGGTCTGCGGCCTAGCCTCCAATTTGTCGCCGTAACCAGTCGATCGCGTCCGAAATTACCCCGGTAACGTCTCGTCCGAATTCAAATTGCGCGAAACTACGAAGCTGAGGCAGGGTTATTACAATCGAAGTTAGTACCATCCGAGGGGTTGGGATTGCTATGAAAACTCTGTTGACTCTGCTTTGTCTTGCGGGAGCGCTTTGCTTCGCGCAGCAAAATTCTCCACAAGACATGAAGGGCATGAACATGCCGGGACACGACATGTCAAGAATGTCAGCCCAAGATTCCGGAGAAGACACGGACGCAAGTATGCCCGCCATGCATTCCATGGAAGGCCATCACATGGACATGGGTCCGCACATGAAGATGACGGTGCTTCGCGCTTCCCAGCCAGGCGATGCGGCGAAGGCGCAGAAGGTCGTGGAAGCAGCACGCGCGGTGATGGAAAGGTACAAGGACTACCACGTCGCGCTGAATGAAGGTTTCGCAATCTTCCATCCCGAAGTGCCGCAGAAGCAGTATCACTTTACCAACTACCGCTATGCATTTGCGGCACGATCCAATTTCAATCCCGAGCATCCCACCTCGCTGCTTTACGAAAAGACTGGCGACGATTACCGGCTGGTGGGCGTGATGTACACGGCGCCCAAGCGCTTCACGGAAGACGATTTGAACCAGCGCATTCCGCTCAGCATCGCGCAGTGGCATGAGCACGTGAATTTCTGCCGCGCGCCCGAGGGCCAAAGAAAAGAGATGTTAGGACCGAATCCGAAATTCGGCCTGAGAGGATCGATCACCACGCGGCAGGAGTGCGAGGCCAACGGCGGCGAATTTCATCCCATCATTTTCAATTGGATGGTGCATCTCTATCCACTCGAAAAAGACGCGGCACAGATCTGGTCGGTCGATCGCCAACATGCCGACTGAAACATCGGGTCATCGGATCACCCGGTGGCCCGCTCTTCTTCTGATATTCTGAATTCTTCCGGCTTCTATTTTCATCTGATGACAATGACTGCGGCCGCAAGCCGATGGAAGATCGTTGTTGCCTTCGGGCTGGTCTATGTCTTTTGGGGCTCGACTTACCTTGGAATCGGTATCGCGGTCGAGCAGATTCCTCCCGCCACGATGTGTGCCGCTCGATTTCTGACGGCGGGCATGGTAATGCTCGCCTACTGTGCGCTGACCGGACGGCGCATTCGTTTTTCGACGCGTCAGCTCGGCCATTTTGCTGCGGTCGGAATTCTACTGTTGATGGGCGGCAATCTCACGCTTGCTTATGCGGAGCGGATCGTTCCCACCGGCCTGTCAGCGTTGCTAGTTGCGGTTTCACCGCTCTGGTTTCTAGTGCTGGATAGCCTGTTGCTGGGCGATCATCATATCTCGCGGCGGGGCAAGATCGGCCTCGTGATCGGAATCGCTGGGGTGGTTGTGCTCATCTGGCCTGACCTTCAACACTCGAATGCCCTCGGCCATCGCGAACTCTGGTGGTCGCTCGCGCTGCAACTGGGATCGTTCAGTTGGGCGTTTGGTTCGGTGCTCTCGAAAAAGTGGCAGACTGCGGCGGCCGATCCGTTCAGCGCCATCGCTTGGCAGGTAACTTTCGCGGGCATTGGGAATCTGATTTTCGCGCTGCTCGTGGAGAAACCTGCCAATGTGACGTGGACTATCCGCGGAGTGGGCGCGATTCTGTATCTGGTGGTGTTCGGTTCCTGGATCGGCTATACCGCGTACATCTGGCTGCTGCAGCACGTTCTGACCTCGAAGGTTTCCACCTACGCCTATGTCAATCCCGTGGTCGCGGTGTTTCTGGGATGGCTGGTTCTGCACGAACGCATCGACCGCTTCATCGCGATGGGGAGTGCGATTATTGTGGCGTCGGTGGTGCTGGTGACGAGCGCGAAGGTCTCGACCCGGGCGGCGGCGGAAGAGTTGCCGGCGGTTGAAGTTGTGGGGGACTGAAGTCGCAGGTCAGCCACCGGTGAAAAGCGGTTAATTTGTGGAGGGCTGCGGCTATTCTTCCGGTTCTTCGGCGTCGTTGACCACGTCGACCACGCGGCCTCGGATGGAGAACACCAGCTTCTGATCGCTGCCGTGCTGAAAGGTGACTCGCATGGGACTGCGTTCCCAGACGGGAGGCTGGCACTCCGAGTCGGGATCGTCGGCCCCAGCGGGTTCGCCTGCCTCTTTTTTCAGGATGGGCTTGCGGCGTCCTACCTGGGCTACCACCGCGTCGAGTTTCTTGCCGTCTTCCGAAACTCCGCAATATGCGATGTAGTCGCGATACCAGCTTGCGGTTGAGTAGAAAGGATCGAACTCGGGCAGATTGAGTTGGGAGACTCGTCCGGTGAGCCGGTCGATCAGCAGCCAGCCTCCGCGTTGCCATTGCCAGCGCGCGGTGCCGCCGGTTTCCGTGGGCAGCGCATCGTTCACGCGAAAGGCGCGCCGGACGGCGAACAGGCGGTCGGTCAGTTCATGCGGAGTTCCGGTGGTGTATTCCTTGAGCCTGGTATCCACAAACAACGGACGCACTTTCAGGTCGAGCAGCTTTTGTCCGGTGGCGTTGGGCCATTTGGCAAGAGTCCATTTTCCAAAAGAGATGACATGCGGCTTTGGAGCGGCGGTGCATTCGATCGACGCCAGGCAGAGGATAGCAAAGATCAGTGAGACGTTCCGCAGCATGATGAAAGCTTGCACGGGCACGGAAATCTGCGCTATGACGGTTGAACAACGGAAATGTTCGGTTTTCTGGCGAGGACGGACGGGCGGGTCGCCCGTCCCCACACTCGCCGTCCCCACACTCGGCTGTTCCTACGTGGTTCGTGGTATTGAAAATGGTTTTCAGTTACCATGGGGCAGGAAAGGCCAAGTGAAGCGATGAGCTTTCCGCCACGCGAGCGCCAGACAACTCTTTCTCCGCAATCGAGTTCTTATGCGGGTATGGGGGATTTACTGGCGGGCCGCCGGAAGCAGTCGATTCTGGTGGTCGAGGACAACGTGGTGAACGCGGCGCTGCTGAAGGAGTTGCTGGCGAGCCGCGGTCATCCAGCGGTTGCCGTGCACAGCGCGGCGGAGGCGGAAGCGGAAATTCAGCGCGAAGCTCCGGACCTGATTTTGCTCGACGTGATCATGCCCGGCAAGACGGGCTACGAATTGTGCCGCGAACTCAAGAACGATCCAGTGACGCGGCTGATTCCGATCGTGATGATCACGGGTCTGAGCGCTCAACAAGACCGTGTCAAGGGCATTGAAGCGGGCGCCGACGATTTTCTGACCAAGCCCATCAGTTCCGAGGAATTGTTCGCGCGCGTGAGTTCGTTGCTCAAGTTGAAGGAATTCACCGACGAATTGGAGACGGCGGATTCGGTGCTGTGCACGTTGGGGCTGAGCGTAGAAGCGCGCGATCCATACACCGAAGGCCACTGTGAGCGGTTGGCGCGCAATGCCGTGGACCTGGGGCGCTACCTCGGGGTGGACCAGGAAAGCATTGTGGCCCTGGAGCGGGGCGGCTACCTGCATGACCTGGGAAAGATCGCGGTGCCGGATGAAATCCTGAAGAAGGGAAGCGATCTGACGGCGGCGGAGTGGGAGATCATGAAGCAGCACCCCATCACGGGCGAGAACATTTGCCGTCCGTTGAAGTCGTTGCGGCTGGTGCTTCCGATCATTCACCATCATCACGAGCACTCGGATGGCAGCGGCTATCCGGATGGGCTGCGGGCCGGCGAGATCCCGCTGCTGGCGCGGATTCTGCAGGTAGTGGATATTTATGACGCGTTGCGGACGGCGCGTCCGTATAAGCCAGCGCTTGGCCACGAGCAGGCCGCGGTGACTATGCGCAGCGAGGCGCAAAGCGGACTTTGGGACGAAGAGCTGGTCGCGGAGTTCTTCAGCATGCTCGACAAGCGGCGGCAGGTGGCTGTGAATTATTGAATCATTGATTCAGTGAGGCATTGACTCATTGAAGCCCGCTTCCATATCCAATATATAAATGATTCGATGATTCAATGACTCAATGCCCTTAACCTACAGTTTCGTGATTCCCGCCTATAACGAAAGCCTCCGCCTCCGGCCGACGCTCGATGCGGTGCTCTGCCATACGCAGGAACAAAAGTGGGACGCCGAGATCCTGGTCGTCAACGACGGCTCTACCGACGATACCGCGAATATTGTGCGGGAATACGCCAATCGGTATCCGCAAATTTTGCTGCTGGAGAACCCCGGAAACCGCGGCAAAGGTTACAGCGTGCGCAACGGGATGCTGCACGCGCGCGGCGAGATCTGCCTGTTCACGGACGCCGATCTTTCCTCTCCGATCACCGAGGCGCAGAAATTGTTCGACGCCATCGGCCGGGGCGCCGACATCGCGATCGGGTCGCGCTGGCTACGAACGGAATTGCAAACCGAACGGCAGCCATTGTACCGGCAGGCATTTGGACGAATCTTCAATCTGGTATTGCGGGTGATTCTAGGCTTGCGTTTCGCCGACACCCAGTGCGGATTCAAAGCCTTTCGCCGGGACGCCGCGCAACGCATTTTTCCTCTGCAGAAAATTGAGCGCTGGGGATTCGATCCGGAAATTCTGTTTCTGGCGCGGCGAGCGGGCCTGCGGGTGGATGAGGTTCCGGTTCTGTGGGCGCACAGCGAGGGGACGCGGCTGCATCCTTTCCGGGACGGATTGCGAATGTTCGTGGAAGTTTTGCGCATCCGGTGGAATGCGATCACGGGCGAGTACGCGGCGGGCGCGGTGCCTGCTGCGGGGAAGCTGTAAGACCAAGACACCCAAAACCCTAACCACAGGGGTCACAGGGGACCTCCTCCTTAACCTGCCAGCAAATTCATTGCTCCGAGTTAGGCCGATGGTTTGTGCTTGCGGCCAAGCGCACGAATTCGGCGATCTGGGCTCCCATCTCCATGGTGGAGACGGTTCGCTCACCGGAGCGCGCCAGATCCCGTGTGCGAAAGCCTCCATTCAAGGTGGAGATGACGCCAGCCTCCACGCACTCCGCTTCCTGGCGCAGATGAAAGGTATGGCGCAGCATCAGGGCCACCGAGAGGATGGCGCCCAGCGGATTGGCGACGCCTTGACCGGCGATGTCGGGAGCGGATCCATGAACGGGTTCGTAGAGGCCAACCGGGCCTCCGATGCTGGCCGATGCCAGCAGTCCTAGTGACCCCACGACTCCGCCAACCTCGTCCGACAGGATGTCGCCGAACATGTTCTCGGTGAGGATGACGTCAAAGTCCGTGGGCCTGAGAACCAGCGACATGGCGGCCGAGTCCACGTACATGTGGGAAAGTTGGACATCGGGAAAATCGCGGGCGATGCGAGTGACGACTTCACGCCAGAGGCGCGAGCACTCCAGAACGTTCGCTTTGTCGACGGAGAGCAGGCGCCGGCGGCGGGTGCCAGCCAGTTGAAAGGCAACCCGGGCGACGCGTTCGATCTCCGGCTCGCCGTAGCGCATGGTGTTGACGGCCTGGCGCGCGCCGGCAGCGCCTTCAATAGAGCGAGGCTGGCCGAAATACAATCCGCCGAGCAGTTCGCGCACGATGAGAATGTCGGTTCCTTTGACGATTGCCTCGCGCACCGGCGAGCAGGCAGCCAGCGCCGGATAAAAGACAGCGGGACGGAGATTGGCGAAGGCTCCGAGTTCCTGGCGGAGACGCAACAGTCCCGCTTCGGGGCGAAGCTCGCGAGGATTGTGATCGAAGGCGGGACTGCCGACGGCTCCAAGCAATACGGCTTGCGACGCGAGGCAGGCTAAGACGGTCGAGTCGGGCAAGGGATTGCCGAACTTCGCCAGAGCTACCCCGCCGATTTCTTTTTCGTCGAGTTCAAGATCGTGGCCAAAACCGGTGGCCACCTCTTCCAATACACAAATGGCTTGAGAGGTTACCTCAGGGCCGATTCCGTCACCGGGGAGGGAAGTGACACGGAGTTGCATGCAATCCTCGAGTCGTTCTGAAAGGACAAAGGATAAATGAGGACCGCCCGCCGCGGGTAGCGCGTTTTGCTTGCTGCGGAAATTTCTGCGATGCGCCTTTAGCTTTCTGTAGGGACGGGGCTGGCCCCGTCTCATTTTGCGGCGGTGGGAGACGGGGCAAGCCCCGTCTCTACAGGTGTTCGCTTACACACCCCAGAGATAGTCCTCTTGCTCGGTGTGATGGTCGGCGTGAGTGACCGGGGCTCCCCCGAACCAGTTGGCAGGCGCTGGAACACCCGGCCGGGCCTGTGCCTGGCCGGCGTTGGTCGATATTTGAGCCGGATGCGAGTCATTGGCAGTCATTCCTGCGCCAGCCGAGGCGGCACGCGGAAAAGGCAATGTGGCCGTGGCGGGCGGGAACTTCTTGCTCTGGCCTGTGACATCGCTGGGGCTAACAGCGCCGCGGCTGACATCCTGGATCAGTTCGAGCAAATGGCTGTCCTGAACCTTCTTGATGCGGTCGGCCAATACTACAAACCTGCGGTAGATCTCGTCGAGTTCGCGGCGTTCAAACTGGTGTCCCAGTTGTTCGCAGCGCAGAGCGAGTGCGTGGCGGCCGGAGTGCTTGCCCAGCACCAGCCGCGAATCAGGCACCCCGACCGATTGGGGCGTCATGATTTCGTAGGTCAGCGGATTCTTGAGCATGCCATCCTGGTGGATTCCGGCCTCGTGCGCAAACGCGTTGCGTCCGGTGATGGCTTTGTTGGGCTGCACGGGAACCCGGGTGATTTCCGCCAGCATCTGGCTGGAAGCATACAGGTGCTCGCTGGCCACCGCGGTTTCGTAAGGATAGCGATCGCGGCGCACCCGCATGGCCATGACGATTTCTTCCAGAGAGGCATTGCCAGCACGCTCGCCGATGCCGTTGATGGTGCACTCCACCTGGCGCGCACCTTGCTGCACTCCCGCCAGCGAGTTCGCGACTGCCAGGCCAAGGTCGTTGTGGCAGTGCGTGGAGATGGTCACTTTGTCGATACCGGCAACTTTCTCACGCAGCGTGCGGATGAGTTGGCCGTATTCCTCGGGCATGCTGTAGCCGACGGTATCGGGAATGTTGACGGTGGTGGCGCCGGCGGCGATTACGGCTTCGACGACCTGGCAGAGAAATGGGACGTCGGTACGGGTGGCATCCTCGGGCGAGAATTCAACGTCGGCGCACAAAGACTTGGCGTGCCGGACGGCGTTGCGTGCCTGCTCCAGGCACTGCTCTCGCGTGATGCGCAGCTTGTATTTCAGATGAATGTCAGAGGTTGCTAGAAAAACGTGGATGCGCGGATGTGCGGCTCCTCGCAACGCCTCCCAAGCGCGGTCAACGTCACCGGTACAGGCGCGGGCCAAGCCCGCGATGATGGGACGCCGCACCGTGGCAGAGATCCGCTGTACGGCTTCAAAATCGCCATCGGAGGCAATCGGAAATCCGGCTTCGATCACGTCCACGCCCAGGCGGTCGAGTTCCTGCGCCAGATGCAGCTTTTCCTGCACATTCATGCTGCAGCCCGGCGACTGCTCGCCGTCACGAAGCGTGGTGTCAAAAATAGTGATGCGCGGCTTATCCATAAATGCGAGCCTCCCGGAAAATTACTTACTTACATTATCGGCAGACTAGAGCGAAAGAAAAGATTATTATTATTACGACAACATTAGATATAATGATAGTATTAGACGAACTTATGAATGGTGATCGAATTGTCATCCTGAGCGAAGCGAAGGACCCATGCATCCCGCCGCTACAAATTGCATAGGTCCTTCGCTTCGCTCAGGATGACAGTGTGTTTGGAACTGAGAACGGATAACTGACAACTGAGAGCAGTCCTATGGACCTTTCGCAACTTGAAGTCTTCCTGGCGGTGGCTCGCGAGCGGCGGTTCTCGCGGGCGGCGGAAAAGCTGTTTCGCACGCAGTCGGCGGTCAGCCAGACCATCCGCAAACTGGAACTGGAGATCGGCGAGCCGCTGTTCGACCGTTCCTCGCGGGAGGGCGTCCTCACCGACGCGGGACGAGTTTTGCAGGAATACGCTGAGAAGTTGCTCAACCTGCGGCAGGACGCGCAGACGGCGCTGGTGGAGATGCGCGAGTTGCAGAAGGGGCAACTGGCGATCGCCGCCAATGAATTTACCGCGCTCTACCTGTTGCCGGTCCTGGGCGAGTTTCGCCGCCTGCATCCGACCATCAAGATCACCGTGCGCCGTTCGCTAGGCAGCCACATTCCCGACGATGTGCTCAAGCACAACGTGGAACTCGGGGTACTTTCTTACGATCCGCAGGAGCCGCAGTTGCGCTCCACCGTGGTGTATCTGGACGAATTGACCTTGGTTGTTCCTCCGGGCCATCCCCTGGCCGCGGCGGGCGAGGTCAGCGTCCGGCAGTTGGGCGCGGAGTCTTTCGTGGCCCACATTGTGGCGTCCCCTTACCGCGACAAAGTGATCGAAGCGTTCCGCCGCCACAAAACTCCGTTGCACATGGATGTGGAACTGCCTACGCTGCAAGCCATCATGCGTTTCGTGTGCATGGGGAATGGGGTGGCGCTGGTGCCTGAGATCAGTGTGGAAAACGAGATCAGCCGTGGAGAGCTGGTACGCATTCCAGTGCGCGATCTGCGCTTTCAGCGCAAGCTGCGGCTGGTGTACCGCCAGGAATCGACGCTGTCGCACGCCGGAAGAGCGTTCTTGAAGGTGGCAGAGCAGGTGGCAAAAGACAGAGGCGGGCGGTATTGCTTTCAGCGGGAAAAATAGAACCTGTGCGGATTGTCTTGTGGTCGGCTGCTGTCCTTTTCAGCTACGCTTGAACATCTCGTAGAACCCTGCAGCGAGAACGACACAAATAGGAATGAAAACCAGCGTTAGCTTAGGAGCGCCACGTGCGAATACTCCATAGAGCACAATCGGGATCAGAACAATAAAGAGAACAGTGAGGTACAAGCGGTATGCTTTTCTAAAGCGCATCAGGCTGCCTGTCTTTCCGCACTCCGCTGGTCGTACGCCAGTCGTCTCAAAATGAAGGTGGCCACCACGGATGGTCTCACTGGTTCCATGCCCGCAGCCGCGGTACCCAGCGGCGGACGTTTCGGCAGTATTCTTCATACTCCGCGCCGAAAATCTTGCGCAGGTGCGGCTCTTCGTACAGCAACACGAACAAAACCACGCCCAGTGCCACGGCGCACACCCCTGTGATCGCAGCCAGATTTGCCCGTCCGAAAACTACCCACAGCCCCACCCAGCCCACGCCGAAACCCAAATACATCGGGTTCCGCACATAGCGATAGAACCCCACCACCACCAACCTCGTTGGCGGAGCAATCGGCGCGGGCGTTCCGTGTCCGGTCCATCCGAAGTCCCACACGCAGCGCAGCGCCACGGCGAAACCAAACACTGAGGGCACCGCCGCAATCCAGCGCCAGGGTGCGCCAGATGTTGCTTCGACGCGAAAACCCAGCCATGAGGGCAGAAGCCAGAACCACAGCCCAAAGAATGCCGCGCCTACGACCAGAGAAGCGACTGCGGTCGGCCAGCTTGCGCCACGATCATCGCTCGTCATAGACGCCTCCATCGGCTCAAAAGGGCGCAGCTACTTCGAAGCGTCTTTTCGCCTCGATGAATCCGCGACAGGAACCATGGGGCGCCGTAGGGGCACGATTGCGCCTTTGGATGGATCGGCGGCCGCCGTGGCCCGCGCCAGAACTTCCTTCTGGATGTACTGCACGAAATCCTGGATCTGGCGCTGCATTTCTTCCATACGCTCGCGCATTTGCAGAATGATGGCGATGCCGCTGATGTTGACGCCCAGATCGCGCGCCAGCGACAGGATGAACTCCAGTCGTTGCAAATCTTCATCGGTGTAGAGCCGCGTGTTGCCTTCGGTGCGGCTCGGCTTGAGCAACCCCTCGCGCTCGTAGAGGCGCAAGGTCTGCGGATGGATTTCATACATCTCGGCGACCGCCGAGATCATGTACGCGCCTTTGGACTTGCGTTTGGTCATTGAATGATTGCCGCTCTCATCATCGCACTGTGCGGCTGCAAAAGAAAAGAGACGGGGCAAGCCCCGTCTCTACGGTAAAGGCTGAACCGCGGAAACGCTACGCCGCCAACTCCGGTTTCGGCGTGGTGGCTGTCCAACCCGCCGGCTTCAGAGCGTGGTTGATCAGGTAGGCGACTACGCCGGCGATGATTACGATCAGCCCGAACAAGAGCGAGCTCATGCCGAGCACAACTTCGTGTTCGCTTCGGATTATGGCAAATCCCAGCAGCAACACGGGAGGAATGCCAACCGCAATCGCTCCAAACAAGCCCCCGGGCACGCGGAACGGGCGCTTCAATTCCGGTTCACGAATGCGCAGGCAGATCAGGGCCACAAATTCGAGCGCCAGGCTCGCGCCATAAATCATGATGTCAAGCGTGACCAGCCGTTCGAAGCCAAGATTCAACGCGAAGCCCCAACCGACTGCCAGCGCCAGAATCGAGACCCACGGCGCTCGCGATTTCTTATGCAACTTGCCAAAGACTTTCGGCAGCATGCCATCCTGCGCCATGGCCAGCGGCAGGCGCGAGTAGCTCATAACGAGCGCATTGAACATGCCGAAGCCGCTCATCATGCCGCCTGCAACCAACGCGATTCGAAGCACCGGACCACCCATCAACTGCGCGATGTCGGCCCAGGCGCCGGTTTCCCATGCAGAGGCCGGAAGTCCGGTGATCCACATGGCCGCAAAGGGAAGAACGTAAGTGACGCAGACAATGACCACCGCCCACAGCATGGCTCGAGGATAGGTGCGCTGCGGGCGCTCGACTTCGGTGGCGATGGTGGAAGCGTTGTCCCATCCCATATAGTTCCACATGCAGATAAGCAGGCCGCCCAGGATATCGACGTTCGAAGTGGTGGGCTTAGTCACGGCACTGGCCAGCGCGTGAATCTTGAACGGCGCCAGTACAAAAATGGCCGCGAAGGGAGCTGACAGGGCGAAGAACAGCCACAGCGAGGTTGTCGAGACCACCTTCACGCCCATAATATTAAGGATTGCGCAGATGATCACCACGCCCAGCGCGACGGCCACTCCGCGATGGTTTTCCTGGAACCAGGGGAACATGCGCGTGAGGTAGGCGACAAACAGCGTGGGATAGATCGCCATATCGAAAATGGACGCTACCAGCGACAGCCAAGCTTCCTGAAATCCCCAGAAACTTCCCATGGCGCGCCGCACCCAGGCATAGTAACCACCTTCAAAAGGCAGCGCGCTGGAGAGCTCGCCAATCATGAACGCGGTCGGCAGGCTCCAAAGAAGCGGGGTCAGCAGCAGGATGAGAATCGCTTTGCCATACCCGGCGCCATGTACGATGTCCTCGGTTCCATAAGTTCCACCCGAGACCATAAAGAAGGTCGCGGCGACAAGGGGCCACAGGGTGAGGCGGATAGATTTCTTCCGGGGGGCGAGGGACAGCGAGGGCTGCGAAAGGTTAGTGGTTGCGGTAGCTGTTGCCAATTTCTATGGCTTCCTCCTCAAGCGACTCACTCTCACCACCGCGTCTCCCTTGACTTTCGTCACGCGGCTCCCAGGGTGAACTGCGATTTCCGGGCATTGTCGGCGAAGTTAGTTCGCAAGTGTGAGATTACGGGAAATTTCCACAGATGCAAGAAATTTCTTCAGAAATTTTGAAAATTTTTGTCATGGGGACAGGTACGGAGGTAATGGCGCCAAACCCTCTTCACCGCCGAGACGCCGAGAGCGCCGAGAGAACGAAGGAACAGACGGTCGGGAGAATTAGACTTTGCTCCAAAGTTCCTCTCGCGGGTCCTCCGGATTCAGCTTGGCCAACTCCCGCAGCAGTTCTTTAGTCTTCTCGTCGCGACGCATGGGGACGGTAATCTTCACCTCGACGATTTCATCCCCGCGCACGCCGTCTTTGGTAGCCGACGGCACGCCTTTTTCGCGGAGCCGAAGCTTTTGCCCCGACTGCGTCCCAGGAGGAATCTTCAACATGCTCCGGCCATCAATGGTGGGTACTTCGATCTTCGATCCCAGCGCCGCTTCGACCGCCGTCACCGGCACCACGATATGGATGTCGTCGCCCTCACGGTGGAAGAGCGGATGTTCGCCGATCCGGATGATGACGTAGAGGTCGCCAACCCCGCCTCCGCGCAGACCGGCATTGCCTTTGCCAGCGATCCGAATGCGCTGCCCATCGCGGGTTCCGGCCTTGATGCGAATTTCCAGCGGATCGGTGCGCTCCACGCTGCCCTCGCCGTGGCAGACTGGACAAGTCGAAATATTCTTGCCCGTTCCATGGCAGCGGGGGCAGGTGACGTTGAACTTCATCCGGCCGCCCGTTTGTTCGATCGTTCCCTTGCCATGGCACTGCGGACATACCCCCGGAGCTTCGATGAATCCATTGCCTTGGCAGTTTCCGCAAACATCGCGCCGAGCGATATTCAGCTTCATCACGCCGCCGCGGATTGCTGTCCAGAAGGGCACGTTGACCTGATACTCAAGATCACTGCCCGGTTCGGGGCCCTCAGTGGCAGCCTCGCCGTGTCCGCCGCCACTGAAAATACTCGAGAAGATGTCGCGGAACCCGCCGCTCCCGCCGCTTGGTCCCTTGTGGCCGCCGGCGCGAGCGCCTTCGAACAAGTCGGAAAAATCAAAGCCGCCGAAATCGACGTTGCTGGGTCCGCCGGCCTGGCGGCCTCCTCCCGGGAAGCCTCCGCCAAAGTCGCCGGGGCCGGCCCCAGGCTGTCCACCGCCGCGCGCGTAGGCCTCGGCCGTTGCCGGATCGATATTGTCAGAGTAAAACCCAAGCTGGTCGTAAATCTTCCGCTTCTTGGGATCGCTCAGGACGTCGTTCGCCTCGGAAAGCGTCTTGAACTTTTCTTCCGCGCCTTTGTCCCCAGGATTGACGTCAGGATGATACTTGCGCGCCAGCTTGCGGAACGCCTTGCGGATGTCGTCGGTGGAGGCCGACTTCTTTACGCCGAGAACGCCGTAGTAGTCTTTGTTTGGGGTGGCCATGGTTCAGCGATCGTTTTCATTTTGTCACCCTGAGCGCAACTTTGTCATTGGCGAAGCCGATGACAAAGTGGAGTCGAAGGACCCCTGTACCCCATATGCTGTTGCTGTGGATTAAATTTTGCCACATCTGGAGAGGCTTACTGCCACTTAATCTAGCGGGCAGGTAGGGGTCCTTCGACTCCGCAAGATCTTCACTTCGTGAAGCTCTTGCTCCGCTCAGGATGACACTGCTGAGTGGGTATCGCACCAAAATCAATTCACAACTTCCTTCGTTTCCTCATCCACCGCGACGGTGAACCCCTCAAACGGTGCGGCATCCATGGAGACAGGGATCTTTTGCATGCCCGTTGCGGTCGGCGCGAAGCAATACCAGCGCCCCTCCTCCGGGACGAAGTTGACAAAAAACATCTGTCCATTGACTTCGAATCTCAATTCGCTTTCCTCTTTCCTGCACGCGGGATGACAAGTCCTTTAAGTGTGATGCAAGTTGGGGGCGCATTCGCGCCCCCACTGAAGTGCCACTCGCTCAAGGTAGGCAGATCCCTCGCTAACGCTCGGGATGACGGCTGCGGGCTCCCGCTTCGCTCACGCCCGCGAAACGCCGTCACTTCTTGTCTTCGACGTCCACGTACTCAGCGTCGATTACGCCTTCGTCTTTCTTCTGACCATGACCGTCGTCGCCCGCCGCCGGGCCTGCGCCTGGAGTCGAACCCGCCCCTGGAGTGCCTGCCGCCTGCGTAGCCTTATACATCTGCTCCGCCAGCTTATGCGAGGCCGCCGTCAGCTTCTCTCGCGCCGAATCCATCGTTGGCTTGTCGCCGCCTTCGATAGCCTTCTTCGCGTCCGCCAGCGCGTTCTCAACATCGCCGCGCTCGGTGCCGGAGATTTTGTCGCCATGTTCTTTCAGCATCTTCTCGATGTTGTAAACCATCGAGTCGAGCTGATTCTTGGCCTCGATCTCTTCGCGCCGCGCTTTGTCTTCGGACGAATGCGCATCGGCTTCCTTAGCCATGCGCTCGACTTCTTCCTTCGACAAGCCCGAAGACGACGTGATCGTGATCTTCTGATCCTTGCTGGTGGCCATATCTTTCGCGGTCACGTTCAGGATGCCGTTGGCGTCAATGTCAAACGTCACCTCGATCTGCGGAACGCCCCGAGGAGCCGGTGGCAGCCCGGTCAAATGGAACTTGCCCAAAGTCCGGTTCTGCGCCGCCAGGGGACGCTCGCCCTGCAGCACATGCACTTCAACCGAAGTCTGGCTGTCGGCCGCCGTCGAAAACGTCTCCGTCTTCTTCGTCGGAATCGTGGTGTTCCGGGGAATCATAGGCGTAGCCACGCCCCCCAAAGTCTCGATCGACAGCGTCAAAGGAGTCACGTCCAGGAGCAGCAGGTCTTTCACCTCGCCCCCGAGCACGCCACCCTGGATGGCAGCACCGATGGCCACGACTTCATCCGGATTGACGCCCTTGTGCCCTTCGCGTCCAAACAGTTCTTTCACGATCTGCTGGATGCGCGGCATGCGCGTCTGTCCGCCGACCAGCACCACTTCATTGATCTTGCTGGCGTCGATGCCCGCGTCTTTCATGCACTGCTTCGATGGCCCTACCGACCGCTGCAAAATGTCCTCGACCATCGATTCCAGCTTGGCGCGCGTCAGCTTGATGACCAGGTGCTTGGGACCGGAAGCATCCGCCGTAATGAACGGCAGATTGATCTCATGCTCCATGGTGGTCGAAAGCTCGATCTTGGCGCGCTCGGCCGCATCGCGCAGACGCTGCAAAGCCATCTCGTTGCCCTTGCCGCGCAGGTCAAGGCCTTCGTTTTTCTTGAATTCATCAATCAGCCAATCCACCAGCCGCTGATCAATGTTGTCGCCGCCCAGGTGCGTGTCGCCGTTGGTGGCCTTGACTTCGACCACGCCTCCGCCGACTTCGAGAATCGAAATATCAAACGTGCCGCCGCCAAAGTCGTACACGGCGATGGTCTCGTCCTTACCCTTGTCGAGCCCATAGGCCAGCGCCGCCGCGGTAGGCTCATTGATGATGCGCTTTACGTCCAGCCCGGCGATCTTGCCCGCGTCTTTAGTAGCCTGGCGCTGCGCGTCGTTGAAATATGCCGGCACCGTGATGACCGCATCCGTGACTTTCTCGCCCAGATAGTCTTCCGCCGCCTTCTTCAGTTTTTGCAGGATCATCGCCGAGATCTCGGGCGGGCTGTACTTCTTTCCCTGCGCCATGACGGCCACATGGTCGCCGTCCCGCTCAACCTTGTATGGAACCATCTTTAGTTCTTCGCTGACCTCGTCATAGCGCCGTCCCATGAAGCGCTTGATCGAGTAAACCGTGTTCTCAGGATTGGTGATGGCCTGCCGCTTGGCGACCTGCCCCACCAGCCGCTCGCCGGTTTTGGTGAATCCAACGACCGAAGGCGTAGTCCGGCCACCTTCTTCATTAGCGATAACCTTAGGCTCTCCACCCTCCATAACCGCTACGCAGGAGTTGGTGGTGCCGAGGTCAATTCCAATAATCTTTCCCATAACGTATCCTCCAATACGAATAAGTGCTTTATAATCAGTGTTATGATGATTATGTTCTGGTCATGCTATAACCTGAGCGAATCATTGTCAATGTTTAGATGCTCGGTAAGGGTTGAGGGATGCGGGTTTAATCGCGGCTGCTCTCGACCACCGACAGGATCTCCAGCGGCTCCGGCCGATCGGTGTAGTCCTCGTTAGCTGAGGCGAACAGAATGGTGCTGTCGCGGTCGATGACGAAGGTTGCTGGAATAGGCAGCTCCCAACTGTCGTCGCCGTTCGCAAAGGGCAGGTTGACGAAGGTGCTGCGGTAGAGTCCCTGCTGTTCTTCGGGGACGCGGTACACCAGTCCGAATTGGCGGGCAATTTGATTGTGAGCGTCCACCAGCAGCGGAAAGGCGAGCTTGTGCTGGTCGCGCATGAAGAAGGACTGCTTCTCCGTTTGCGGAGAGACGGCGACGAGCGAAGCTCCAGCCGCCTCGATCGCGGTGGCGATGAAGGACATGGCCTCCATCTGCCCAACACAGAATGGACACCAGCGCCCGCGGATGAACATCAGAACCAAGCGCCCTTGAGCAAGAAGATTGGCGGAGGAAATGGCCTTGCCATGGTGGTCCGGGAGTTCGAACGAAGGCGACTTGTCGCCGACCTTGAGCGCACGGGCTGCGAGTCCCTGAGCCTTAAGGCCAGCAACGGCGCGGGCATGGACCGCCTGAACATCAGCAGGAACATACTTGGCGATGAGCTCTTTGCGCTCGGCAAAAATTTCACGCAGCGGCCGCATGTCGCTGTAAGAGCCGGATTCCTGGAGAGAGCGCCACTTCATAGCAGTGAGCACTTAGCAATTAGCGTTTAGCCAAACCTCAAACCTCGCCGGATGTGGCTAAACGCTAAGTGCTAATTGCTAGGTGCTTGCAGCTACATTCCAGGAAACTTCATCCCCGCCATGCGCCGCGCAAAACTCGGTTTGCCCATCTGCTTGAACATTTTTTTCATCTGGGCATATTGCCGGAGCAGGTTATTGACTTCCTGGACGCTGGTGCCGGAACCGCGGGCGATGCGCTTGCGGCGGCTGCCGTTGATCGATTCGTGATGGTTGCGCTCGTATCCGGTCATGGAATTGATGATGGCCTCGACCCGGTTGATCTGTTTTTCGTCAACCTTGTCGGCGGCTTTTTGTAAGCCGGAAAACGCGCCGATATTGGGCAACATGCCCATGAGGCTTTGCATTGATCCCATCTTGCGAACCTGCCGCAACTGGTCGCGAAAATCCTCCAGAGAAAAGCCGTCGCCCGCCAGCATCTTGGAGGCAAGTTCGTTGGCCTTCTTCTTGTCGATCTGCGATTCGGCTTTTTCGATGAGCGAGAGGATGTCGCCCATGCCCAGAATGCGCGAGACGATGCGGTCGGGATGGAAGGGTTCAAGCGCATCATATTTTTCGCCGATGCCGATGAACTTGATGGGCTGCCCGGTGACTTGGCGGATGGAAAGCGCCGCGCCACCGCGAGCATCACCATCCATCTTGGTGAGGATGACGCCAGTAAGCGTGAGCTTCTTATGGAACTCATCGGCCGAGTTGACCGCGTCCTGCCCCGTCATCGAATCGGCAACGAACAAGATCTCCTGCGGATTGAGCAGGCGCTTAAGCGACTGCATCTCTTCCATAAGCTGTTCGTCGATGTGGAGACGGCCAGCGGTGTCAACGATGAGCACGTCGCAGCCGGAGTTGATCGCTTCGCGCCGTGCTTCCTTGGCCAGTCGCTCGACGGTCGCCGTGTTCGCTTCGCCGACTTCGCCTTCGTACAGGTTGGCCTTGATCGCCGCCGCAACCACTTTGAGTTGCTCGCGCGCCGCGGGCCGGTAAACGTCGACCGAGACCAGCAACGGGCGATGTCCGCCATTCTTAAGCCAGTTGGCTAGCTTGCCCGAGGTCGTGGTTTTGCCAGACCCTTGCAATCCGGCCATGAGCACGACGGTCGGTGGTTGCGAAGCGAACTTTAATTTAGCCGTGTCTTTGCCGAGAGTCGTAACCAGTTCGTCGCGGACGATCTTGATGACCTGCTCGCCCGGCGAGAGCGCGGTCAGCACTTCATGGCCGACCGCCTTGGCTTGAATGCGGTCGATGAGTTCTTTGACAACTTTGAAGTTGACGTCGGCCTCAAGCAGTGCCAGACGAATTTGTTTCAGCGCCTCGGAGATGTTCTCTTCCGTGAGGACAGCTTGTCCGCGAAGAGACTTGAAGGCGCGCTGGAGTTTTTCTTGGAGATTCTCGAACATAGCGTTAGCAGCTATTTTAGCAGTCGCGGCGAGGTGGACAGTCGTTGTTCGTCGTTCGCAAAGCCCCTCGATGTCATCCTGAGCGAAGCAAAGGACCTATGCATCTTGGCAGTGTCAACAGGGCCAGCACGAGGATTTGTCGCCGAACCGTCGGTCACTCCACCTTCGGCCGCGCCATCTCAAACCGCTGCGTAGTGCGTGTGTACTGCATGCCGCCCATGCGTCCGATCAGATCGAGCGAGTTCCGGTCCAAACGGCCTTCTTTGAGGTGCTGCTGGTTGATGTGAATCGAGACGATTTCACCAATCACGAGGCTGCCGCCCTCGGGGCCAGGGTTGAAGTCGAGAATCTGATTCAGCTTGCATTCGAAGCTGACGGGAGACTCCGCCACGCGCCGCGGCCGAACGATTTTCGAAGGCGCCGAGGCAAGCTCCGCCACTTCGAATTCATTGATGGACGCGTTATAGTCGCCGCTGGTCAGGTTCATGGCCTCGGCCAGTTCGTAGGTGACCATGTTGACCACGAACTCCCGGGTCTCGCGAACATTCCGTAACGTGTCTTTGGGCACTCCAGCGGGCTCTCCCTCCGCAGCTTTCTTCGGTGAGCGCATCCCCGGCGCGAATGCCAGCAGCGGAGGATCGGCGCATACGGCATTGAAAAACGAAAAAGGAGCCAAGTTGGGTTGTCCGGAAGCGCTGAGGCTCGAGACCCATGCGATCGGCCGAGGCACAACGGCGCTGATCAGAATGTTATAGATCTCGCGGTGCGCAAGCTGAGAAGGAGTGACGTCCATGGCGTCGAGTATATCTGCTTCGGTCTCGGACCTCGGTTAGCCGCCCCCAAACACTTCCTTCGCCGCGATTACCGTGTTGCAGTGAATAGTGATGGTGTCCTCTAGTTTCATAGCGTAGCCGCCGGCGAGAGTGACCATTACAGGGATGCGTTCGGCTTTGGCGATTTGGAACACGAGAGCATCTCGCTTCTTCAGTCCTTCAATCGTCAACGACAATCCGCCGAGCTGATCTTCGCAATAAGGATCGGCTCCGGCGAGGTAACAGATGAGCTCCGGCTGGAACCTGCCCAATCCCAAACTGAGCGCATCGCCCAGGGCCGCCAGGTATTCGCCGTCGCCAAGCCCGTCCGGCAAGTTCAGGTCGAGCGAAGAAGGAGGCTTAAACACCGGGTAATTGTTTTGCTGATGGAGCGAGATGGTGAAAACGTCCTCGGTGTGACCGCTGCGCGGCCTCATTCCGGGCGGGGCCGGGCGCCCGGTGTGGCGCGCGGGATCGAGAACCGACGCCAAGGTCGAGGATCGCTGATCGATGGGGGCACGTGGGCCGGAAAAAATCACGGCGGTGCCATTGCCTTGATGGACGTCGCAATCGACGGTCATCGCTTTGCGAATTCTGTCGTCGCGCTGCATGCGGCGGATGGCGACGGCCACATCGTTGATCATGCAGAAGCCTTCGCCGTGGCCGGGATGAGCGTGATGGAATCCCCCACCGATGCTGATCCCGACGCCGTCGTCGAGGGCATGATCGGCGGCTAGCACGGAACCGCCTGCTGCCAGCCAGAAGGCACGCACTAGCTCCGGCGAGTAAGGGACTTCAAGTTCCAACTCCTCCATGGCACTGAGCGTGCCTGTCTTCAATTTCTCGACGTAGCGCGGAGTATGCACGAGGAGGATGTCCTCGTCGGTTGCCAGCGGAGGAGCGACAAAATCGGAAGGCTCGGCAATTCCGGACGCGACCAGTTGGTCATGAATGCACCTGTATTTCTCGGCGGGAAAGACATGAGAGCCGATGGGCAGGTAATAGTCGTCGCTGTAGACGAGCTTGAAGGGCAGCATTCAACACTCAGCATTCAGCGCTCAGCGAGTTGAGGGCCGAAAACTTCATATCATACGCGATTGCGCGAATTCTTAACCACAGAGGACACAGAGGAGCATAGGGAATTCTCTGATCGAAGATGCAAGTTGATTTCTTCCGTTCCACTGTGCACTCCTGTGGCGGAGAATTCGTTAGCTGCTAAACTTGGCTGATTGCCTCCCAAGAAGAAATCGCCGCCAGTGAGTGCCCCGCCACCCGTGCAGCCGGGTTCCGTTCATCCTGAGAGTAAGGGCCGAATTTTCCTGATCGATACGATGTCGTTCATTTTTCGCGCCTATCACGCCATGGCGCGGCAGCGGCCGATGACCACGAAGACCGGAGTTCCGACGGCGGCGACCTATGTTTTCGTCAACATGCTGCGCAAGCTGCGCGACGATTTTTCGCCCGAGTACCTGGCGGCGGTGTTCGATGTGGGAGCGCCGACGATCCGCAATCAGCAGGCGGAAGCGATTACCACCATCCGCAAATTCGACATCAAGACGCAGACGTTCAAGGAAGCGGAGTACGGCGGTTACAAGGCAAACCGCGCCGAGATGCCTGGGGACCTGGTGCAGCAGATTCCCTACATTCGGCGGGCACTGGAGGGATATCGCATCCCAATTTTGCAGCTGGAAGGTTACGAGGCCGACGATGTGATTGGAACGCTGGCTCGGAAAGCGGCGGCGGAATCGTATCCGGTGTATGTCGTGTCGAGCGACAAAGACATGCTGCAACTGGTGAACGACAAGGTGCAGGTGCTGAATCCGCCGAAGGACAACCTGATTTGCGATGCGGCAAAGGTGGAAGAACTTCTGGGAGTGCCTCCGTCGAAGGTGGTGGATGTGATGGCGTTGCGCGGCGACTCAGTGGACAACATTCCGGGAGCGCCGGGGATCGGCGACAAGGGGTCGGTGGAACTGATCCAGCGCTTTGGCAGCGTGGAACAGGCGCTGGAACGGGCCGCCGAGGTGGAGAAGAAGACCTACCGGGAATCGCTGCAGAACAATCGGGACAACATTCTGTACAGCAAGCAACTGGTGACGATTGATTGCGATGTGGCAGTCGAACTGGATGTTGCCGCGATGAAAGTTGGCGAACCCGATGTTGAGTCCCTGCGCGCGCTGTTTGCCGAACTCGAATTTACTTCTTTGTTGAAAGAGTTGCTTCCCGTGGTTGAAGTGAAAGAGGGCGACTACCGGGAGATCACGTCGAAAGCTGAATTCGAGGAGTATTTGAGAGGTCTGGGCGAGAACGCGTCGCTCGCGCTGGCAATTGCGACCGAACAAACCGAAAGCGTTGAAGAGGAGGACGAAGAGCCTCAGCCGGCACAATCGGGGTTTCTGGCTTTGCAGGATGCGGACGCGGAAGATCAGGGCGCCGTCGGTCTGAAGCGCATTGCCGTTTCAAATGCGCCAGGGGCTGGGGCGATGGTCGTGCTCGATGACCAGGCGCTCGCCGATCGAGTGAAAAGCGCGCTCGAAGATCATGCTCTGCCGAAGACGGTCCATGACTTCAAGTTGGCGATGCACCATTTTTCCGAGCAGGGCATAGCGCTGGCCGGGGTGCGGCACGATCCGATGCTCTACTCCTATTTGCTCGATCCCACCTACTCGTCGCATTCCTTGCCGGAGGTTGCACTGCGTCGATTCAATTTGAAGCTGAGCGGCAACTTGGCCGAAGCGGCGGATGTGACCGGGCGACTGGCGAGCGCGCTTCGCAAAGAAGTCGATGAGCAGGGATTGACCTCGGTGTACGAGGAAATCGATGCACCGCTGGTGCCGGTGCTGGCGCGCATGGAAGACGCGGGCGTGAAGATTGATTTGGCGGTGCTGGGCGAGATGTCGGTGAAGTTGCAGCGCAAGGCTGCAACCAAGGCGCGTGACATCTATGAGCGCTGCGGCATGGAGTTCAACATCAACTCGCCGAAGCAGCTTGGTGATGTGCTGTTCAACAAACTGGCCTTGCCAATGCCGGTGAAATACGGGAAAGGGAAAAAGATTTCGACGGCGGTGGATGTATTGGAGGGGCTGGCGGCGGATCACGAAGTTCCGCGGCTGGTGCTGGAGTACCGCCAACTGACGAAGTTGAAGTCAACGTATGTAGATGCATTGCCGGTGCTGATTCGCAGCCAGAGCGGCCGGGTGCATACAACTTTTGGGCAGACGGGGACAGCAACCGGCAGGCTGTCATCGGCGAACCCGAACCTGCAGAATATTCCGATTCGCACCGAACTTGGCCGCGAGATTCGCGCAGCGTTCATTGCCGAGCCGGGACACGTATTGCTGGCTGCCGATTATTCGCAGATCGAACTGCGGCTGCTGGCGCACTTCTCCAAAGACAAGCTGCTGGTGGAGGCGTTCCGGCGCGGAGATGACATTCACACTCTCACCGCGTCGCAGGTATTTGGAGTGCCGCCGCTGATGGTGACGCCGGACCACCGGCGGCAAGCGAAGGTGGTGAACTTCGGGATCGTCTATGGCTTGTCGGCGTTTGGGCTGTCGCAGCAACTGGGTATTGAGCCGGGCGAGGCGCGGAAATTTATCGATGCGTATTTTGAAAAGTATGCGGGAGTGCGGGCGTTCATCGATGCCACACTCGAACAGACGCGGCGCGACGGCAAAGTGAAAACGCTGTTCGGGCGCATCCGGCCGATTCCCGATATCAACAGCAAGAACGCCACCCAGCGCGGGTTTGCGGAGCGCACGGCCGTGAACACTCCGTTGCAGGGAACAGCCGCAGACCTGATTAAACTGGCGATGATCCGAATTGATGAGGAAATCCGGAAGCGTGGGCTGAAGTCGCGGATGACCTTGCAGGTGCATGATGAGCTTGTGTTCGAAGTGCCGGAGAGCGAAGTGGAGGCCATGAAGCCGCTGGTGCGGGAACACATGGAACAGGCTTATCCGCTGGTTGTCCCGCTCGTCGCAGATATCGGAATTGGCCGGAATTGGCGCGACTTAGAGTACTAGATCGCAACCGAGAACAAGTTCGGCAGAACTTCAGCAGCACCTCCTTGAATGCATTCGTCGAATGCCAACCTATTGGCAGGCTCTTCCGGGCCGACGTAGTAGGTGCGGGCGCGTCCTCGGACATGCGCGACGAAGCTGGCGGCAGGTTCGACGACCCCGGACGTTCCCACCGCGGCGAACACCGTGCAGCCATTCAACGCCGCAGAAATGCGATCCAAATCGTAGGGTACTTCCCCGAACCAGCAGATGTGCGGACGAATTCTGCCTCCGCATTCGCAGCGCGGTATCTCCGCCGGCGCCTCGTAGCGGGAGTCATCGGGGAATGGCGGCCGCTGGCAGGTGTCGCAGCGGCTCTTGAAGAGCTCGCCGTGCATGTGAACAACACGGCACGATCCGGCTTGTTCGTGCAGGTTGTCCACGTTCTGGGTGCAGAGGAACAAGTGGTCCGCGAGCCGGTCCTCAAGATCGGCGAGTGCGAGATGCCCTCGATTGGGCTGAGCGGCGGCGGCAACGCTCCGGCGCGTGGAATAGAAATCCCAGACCAGCCGAGGATCGCGCGCCCAGGCATGGGGCGATGCCACTTCTTCGATGCGGTAGTTTCGCCACAGTCCGCCCGTCCCGCGAAAGGTGGGGATTCCACTTTCGGCGCTGACGCCTGACCCAGTCAGAATGAAAACAAAATCTTGTTGTCCGATGTGAATCATGAACGGAGTATTCGACGCTGAGGAAAAACTATTCCCCATTTCCGTTATACTCTTGACACAAGTTGTCATGAAGCGCCGCCTTCGTCGTTGATCCAGCCGCGTCATCAGAAAGTGTTTCACCTTGCGGAGGCAGTCGGATGAGTGCAGCTCCATCGCTGGCGCTGGAAAAGACGCAACGGCGCGAGTTTCCCCGCCGCCCGGTTCACGTGCCCCTGGATGTAATCGCGCTCCGATTTGGAGTTCCCGAAAATTTGCCCGGACGTTGCACCGACCTCAGTGAAACCGGGGTAGGCGCCGTCATCGCCGGAGAGTTGGGTCCGGATCAGCAGGTTGCGGTAGAGTTGCGGCTTCCCAATGTTGGCGTGCCCGTTCGCGCCCGGGCCCGGGTCCGCCATCAGTCACGCCTCCGTTGCGGACTTGAGTTTGTGGGGCTGTCAGTGGGACAGCGGGAGATGATCCGGTATTGGCTTCATCGGGCTTCGGCGCCCGTGGATATCGGTGATTTCAAGAAGGAAGAAGAAAAAGAGGCGGTTGCAAAGACGGAGACGGAAGCGCCCGTGGCCGCTGTGCCGACTGCCAGCCGAAAACACAAAATTCGCGTCGGGCGGCGCGGAATCTACGCGCTGGTGGCCTGTACGGTGGCGTTAGCCGGTCTGGGATGGTGGCAGTGGCAGAGATCATGGAACGAACTGGAAGCGCACGCGGCGGTTGCGGAGTCGGGGATGCAAGGTTCTCCCGAAGCCGTCTCTGCAGAAACCATGGCCAAGCGGATTGTAACGAAAGTTGATCCGGTTTACCCGGAGGCCGCGCGAACTACGGGCATGGATGGACTGGTGGTGCTGGATGCGGTGATTGCGCCGGATGGCAGTGTGGAACGCTTGCGGCCTGTGTCCGGACCCAATCTGCTGGTGCAGTCGGCAACGGACGCGGTGCAATCCTGGAAATTTGAGCCGTACCTCTCCAGCGGCAAAGCGGTTGAGGTGGAAACCACGATCGCAGTCGAATTCCGGCTGAAGTGATGCGGCGTTACTCGAATTTCTCAGCCTGCGCGAAGGGCACGCCCCGCTGGTCTTTTGCCGACACGATCGCAGAGACGCCTGGTTCGCCGTCAAGTTCCCACGCGATGTTCAACCCAGGATCATTCCATGCCACCGTGCGTTCGTGCTCGGGCGCATAAAAATCCGTCGTCTTATAAAGGACGTGGGCGGTCTCGGACACGACTCGGAAGCCGTGAGCAAATCCGCGCGGAATCCATAACATGAGTTTGTTCTCGCCGGAAAGTTTGAAGGATTCCCATTTCCCGAACGTAGGAGAACTGCGGCGCAGGTCGAGCGCGACATCAAGAATCTCGCCGGTGATCACGCGCACCAGCTTTCCCTGAGGCTGGCGAATCTGGTAGTGCAAGCCGCGGATTACGTTTTTCGCCGAATAGGAATGATTGTCCTGCACGAATGGTTCTGGAATGCCAAGCTCGGCAAACGTGCGCTGGTTGTAGCTTTCCAGAAAGAAGCCGCGGTCGTCGCCGAACACACGCGGTTCGAGGAGCAGAATTCCGGGGAGGCTGGTGGCTGTTTTTTTCATCGGGGAGTTTTCATCAATTAGAACACGCGTTCCCGCAGCAATTGCAGCAGGTAGGCGCCGTATCCATTGTTGCGCATCGGCTGTGCCAGCGCTTCCAGTTGCGCGGCCGTGATGTAGCCGGAGCGATAGGCGATTTCCTCGGGGCAGGCGACCATCAGGCCCTGGCGTTTCTCCAGCGTTTGGATGAAT
>Ga0074045_10000279_pt1 | contig 49149 bp, 51 predicted proteins | sample BogForMeECP23OM2_FD_94442 | JGI IMG/M metagenome (GOLD analysis project Ga0074045, IMG submission 94442) | Bog forest soil microbial communities from Calvert Island, British Columbia, Canada - Bog Forest MetaG ECP23OM2 | ecosystem: Environmental > Terrestrial > Soil > Wetlands ... | reverse complement strand
TACTAAGAGAAGTTCCCTGACCCTTATCGGTCCTAAAAAGCTAACCCGCTTTGAACGCGCTAGGATCGTTGGGGCCAGAGCACTCCAAATTTCGATGGGCGCTCCTGTTCTGCTCGATATATCCGAGTCTACGATGTCGCCGATCCAGATAGGGGAACTTGAGCTGCAGGAAGGTGTACTGCCGATAAGCATTAGGAGATCATTACCTGACGGTACGAGCATGAATATTCCGCTAAAGACACTCCTGGAAGGGGAACGTCAAGAAGCGGCCGGTTAACGAGGAAACAATTGACGAGCCTAACTGACGATCGAAGAACGTGGGCATATTCATGTCTAGTGATGGTAATCGTTGCCCTCCTTATTCTTGTAAGTCGAATGCTCGGAGAGCCATTCTTAGCATTCGATTTCGAGGTAACCGTCGTGTACTTGCCAACGGTCCTCGTTGCTTTGATCGCTCTTTATCTAAATCTTGAATTGAATAGGACCTGAAAGCGTAATACACTCAGGCTGAATGACGCGCGGAGGTAATTTCAACTCCCACGAAACGCGAAGGCGTCGGGAGCACTTCGGACAGCATATGTTTAGCCAATTACTGCGCATGCAGGAAGAGCATATTGGGGCAGCGCATTGTGAACAGCAAAAACTGCTTGGTAGAGCCGGATGGTATCTGCACGACGGAATTACTAGGGGAGTCCATGGTGACTGACGCGGAATCAACGAGTTACCGCACTTCAGGCAATAATTTGCTTCCAATCGATTGCTCGCGCCGCATACGGTACAAACTTGAGGCATGTCTCATACCCATAATGGGTACATATGTCCATGAAGATAACGCTTACCGATCGGCTTTGAAGAGGCCAAACTCATCAATTCCATTACGGCACTCCACCGGCTGGGGGCCCTCTAAGTCTGGTTAAACATCTCTCATATTGGGCGTTCAGTTAATCGACCTGACCATAACGTAAGCATCCGATCCGTCATAATAGTAGCGAGGAATAGTTCGAGCTATGTCAAATCCAATCCTTCTGTAAAGCTCTATAGCGGCATTATTCGATACTCTCACTTCGAGGTAACATTCGTCTGCCTGCATAGAGGCAAGTGAGGAGAGTATTCGTTGAACGAGAGAGTAGCCCACTCCTATTCTTCGAAAATCTGGCATAACCGCGACTGAGACGATGTGTCCTTTTTTCGCAAAGTGAAGTTTTTTCATATCCGAGAATCCATGCTCTATCCTACACATTATGTAACCAACTATCTGTGCTTGTGATTCAGCCACTACGAACGCTTCGGGCAGCGTATGATAGGTGTCTAAAAAGAAGTAGGGTGCGTAATTTTCTGGCAGACAAATTCGATTAATGTTGACGACAGCGTCCAAGTCGGATGGATTGAATATCCTGAGTGAATAATTGTTTTGTATCAACAACGGAGAGATCTATTTTTCATGAAGCAAATCGACTATATCATATTATCGACGAAGAAATTGAGCAGAGAGAATACGTTTAAATCACATTTGACTTAAGCCGCTCAGAAATAGAAGGAAATAGGCGTGGCTCCTCCTGAACCTGCGCCAAACGTAAATCATTCACAATGGTCACCCGTACCATTTTCGTTGGATTTCGGTTCGATCAGGAGCATGCTCGAATATCGTTTCGTTGTAATTGATGCGTACGTTGACGTGACTGGCTTACCCACTTTCATAGTGTCAAGTGTGGAGATGAAAGAAAAATTTCAGGAATTGCTCCTCGATCTAGCAAATCATAATCTGACGGCTAGGATTAGGAGGGTGTACGATAAGATGGTTGTTTCTGTATACCCTAAACCCATAATGCGCAAACCACGAATTTTGATAAATTTCACGCTTTTAGTGATCACTATGGTGTCGGTCGGATACGCAAGTTACGCGTTGGTCTTTGATGCAGATCCGAGATTGACTGAAGCGCTTTTTCAAAACGGCAATTTATGGGTTCAAGTTGCGATATTGGCAGTTTCTATCTTGGGCATAGTAGGTTTGCATGAGTTAGGACACGTGTGTGCGGTTCGCCATCATAGAATGGATGCTACTTTGCCTTACTTTATTCCTGCTCCGCCACCTTTTCCGTTTGGCACATTCGGTGCGGTGATCTCTCTTCGAGGCCCGCCTGCGAATCGTGATCAACTGTTCGACCTTGGCTTTAGCGGTCCCATCGCAGGCTTCGCAGCTACTATCGGAGTCGCAATTTTCGCATATCTGACCGCACCCTTGCTTAGTCAGGCTCAAGCAACGGCACTCTTGAACGCAAATCTTCTGTCCACGAAATCTTGGCCCTATACTCCGCTATTCATTGATCTGCTCGGGCAATTAAACATCAGAACCGTGCCTACGGGGCAAGTGCTAGTTTTGACCCAAGTGGCCTTCGCGGCCGAAGTTGGGGCTCTCATTACGTTCTTGAACATCTTGCCTGTATGGCAGCTAGACGGGGGACACATTACACGCGCAATTTTCGGTGATAAAGGCCATAGAATAGCAGCGCTCGTCGGTTTCGCTGTGCTCTTCTTAGGAGGTTACTGGGGTTTTGCACTGCTATTGATCGTGTTTATGTTCTTGAGCCGTCGTCCACTTGAAGGCGTCGAGCCGCTTGACGATATCTCGCCGCTGTCGATGTCAAGAAAGCTGCTATATGCAGTAGCTTTGTTGATGTTAGTTTTCTGTTTCGTAATCTTCTGATGGTCCTCGATCACCTTGTTCGACATTGAGACTCGCCTCCTCGAGTTAACAAGGAAACAGGGCCTATGGCCTTACGCAGATCTCGAACGAATGCTCATGGCAGAGGGTTTGAAGGTTAAGCTGGAAAATCTTCATGAAAAACGTTTGTTGACTTTATCGAACTGGGCCATCGAACAGAGTCCATTGCAGCGAATATTGCTTGCAGAGGATCTCGTTATGGGTGGATGTGACCCGCAGAGAGTAGCCAGAATTCTTGGCTGGCAAGAATTCGAGAAATTCGTAGAAATTGCTTTTGAAGAGAGTGGATTTCGCGCTTTGAAGCACTTGATAATCAAACTTGGGCGTCACACCCGGCGTGAAATTGATGTTCTCGCGTGGAATCAATCACTCACGCTAGCAATAGATTGTAAACATTGGATAAAAGGGGCGATGTCTCAGCCTCGGCTGCGTAGAGCCGCAGAGGCTCAAGCTAAACGTGTTGACGCTCTCGCGCGAAGACCGGAGATTCTATCCGGTTTTGGACTAGACGATCTTGAAAAGCGATCCATTATGCCCATCCTGCTCGTGCTTCGCGAAAATGAAATGCGCGAGTCAGATGGTGTTCCGATAGTGCCAATTTCGAAGTTAGCGGACTTTCTGAGCAAGCTATCTCCATTCGAGACAGGCTTCAGACTGATTCCGGTAAGATCAGATGGCCAGACTCGACTTGGACGTGCCGGTATCTTAACTTGACCGAAGCACTAATCTTACTGCGACTATAGAACGGCGGGGACCTTGACCGAAAAGAACGAGTACCTACAGCAATTAATTCAGGCCATCATCTCTGGGAAGGCTGAACTTGCTCGGCAGAGCACCTATGGTTCTCTGACGAAGGGTGGCTCATTGAACGATGTGCTGGATTCCATAATGGAAGCAGTGGACATTCTATTCGACTTAAACGAAATTGGAGGTACCGATCAAGGAAGACTAACTGCAGCGGAAAGCGCTTTGAATTCGAGTCTTGACGCTCTTCATGATGAACTAAATGAAAGTGAGAAGCGGCTGAATATGAAAGCGACGGTGGGACCAGTTGGTTTGAGAGCGGGTAGTCTAATGTCAATAGCAACGTCTGCCCTATTGAGGTCTGCTGGGTTCCAGAGCTTCAGCCTCAGCAAGACTCAAACTCCTTTAGAACTCCTCCGAAATTCAGAGGAATTGGGCGCCGACTTAGTCGTTCCTATGCTATCTAACGAAGATATCGAGCAACGGATGCATAATCTTGTCGACGAGATACAACGTGGAGGTTTCAAATCGAAATTTCTAGTTATTCCTATCGTTCTAGGCCTACCGGAACATCTGGAATTGCCGTTGCATGCGATGAAGAATTCTGGCGAAGCCGTTAGCGAGGCTTTGCGTTGGGCTCAACAGAAAGCCACTCGTGATTTATGAGTGATCATAAAATGGGTGTCCGCGACGACAGATCGAAGCTGCGCGAATCACGTAAAGTTATGATTATGGCAGTTACGTTCATTGCGCTGAGCTTTTGGATAGTAGCGGTACCTGCCCAGACCGCAAATGTGGGGCTTCTTAAGGTAATGAATGAAAGTTATCCTAAGCAGGTCCCGCCATCAGACAAATTCGCTGTAAGCGTTGACGTAGAGTACGCTGTTAGTACGAACGCGACAATACGCGCGGTTGTAATCAATGGTTCGCTGAATGCTAACGGCCCTGAATTATGGCACAGTACAAGTACGAACGTCACTGGAGGGGGGGATAAAGTTTGGACGTTCAATCTAACTTCACCAACGACAGAAGGCGCGATGTTGTTCACTTTTATCGCATATTATTATTCTGATAATGGAACTTGGACGTACTTCAACGACACCACTTTCGGTCCTGGATACGCTGAGATAGGAATCAAGGTTGCATCTCTAGCGAATCTAGGAATTTATTTGGGATACTCAAACGTTCAGGTTACGATCGGTAACGCCACTGAGGAGACTGATGCGAAAGGCGTCGCAACTGAGCTACTGCAGGTTGGGAGAGAATATTTGATCACGGTTCCTCCTATGGTCCAATTTGATAATTCCACGCGTCTGGCGTTCAATTCCTGGGAGGATGGGACTAATTCCACTAGCAGAACTTGTATGTTGGACGGAGATACTCAGCTAAACGCAACTTACCGTCCACAATACTTGGTTCAGATGAACTCGATAGTATCCACGTACTCATATTCGCAATGGTACAACAAAGGAACTAATCTTACTTTACGTGCGCAGGATTCAGTTCCGATGAACTGGCCACTCGGAGCACTCGGCCTGAAGTACACCTTCTTGAGTTGGTCTGGAGACGTCAATTCTCAAAGCACACAAGTAAACGCCACGGTTAACGGACCCATGGTTATCGATGCCAATTTTGCGGCTGATTACTCGGGATTGATGATCCTCATCATCCCTCTCATCGGCGTCTTGGGAGCCGCTGCGCTGCTCGTTCTCCGTAAGAGACGAAAAAAAGACCTTCCTGCCACCACTGAAAATGAGAAGAGCGAAACGACAAAGGTTTGTCCAAAATGCAATGAGCCCGTGGAAACGGAATGGAACAATTGCATACACTGCGGAGCGAAGTTAGGATCGGAAGCTGTCTAAGACGGAAAGTGTCAGATCCCCGATCTGAGGAATGAAATAATCCGCCGCTACGATCAAAAATGCAACCGAAACGATCCCCAAGATAAGGCCCGTAGGGTAGTGTGCCAGGGACCACGGTAGAACACCGTCATATAAGAGCCAGATCTCAAATGCAATCCTCCCAATGTTCGCAAGATGTACGCTGATGGCAACTATGCTAAACGCTGCAATTCTCTTCTTGACAGGCACTTTCGGTATTGCTATAATAATTCCGAAAAACACGGCTATCACTTGCACTCCAGTGCACATGCGCTGTATCTCAAACTGGTTTAGAAAAACCCGATTTCCTATTGCCCAGACTGTTCCCTTCATCCCGATGAGTTGCATGATATACGCTGCGTTCTCGCCGACTAACTTCTCGTAGAAGAAATAGTTCGGTAAGTAATACAATGCTAGGGCGATAGCGACAGCCGGTCCGACGAACCGTACAAGTTCGAGGGCAACCCTGTGCTTGTTCCCGCCTAGATTCATGCAATGTACTGTGTCAACGTGGATGATAAGAGAGTTACTAACGGAATCAGCTGCCTATCTCACTATCTGAACGATGATCTTTGACTCTAGAAATGGCAAGAACGAATTAATTCTCGATATGATTCTGCCGTAGTTATTAATTAAAAGTGCCGCCTAAGCTCCTAATCGGTTTGTATAGCCGACTTTTTCTGCAACAAAACAGCAATCAAAGATAGCGCTAGAACGACTGAGACTAGTTCAGATTGGAATTCCGGTATCGGTACATGGGATTCCTCAAGGTAGAAGTTAATCACGCTAGAGGACCCACCAGAAACGATAACTGACGTGCTGTATGACACGTATCCAGGTTCCGTGACTGTCACGTTGTAGTTGCCCACTGGAATGAACATTTCGTAGCCGCCGTTCACGCCTGACGCCGCGTGAAAGACGGATGGACCATTCGTGGCAGTGACGTTTGCCCAAGAGATCGGGAGCAAGTAATTATCATAGCTGAAACCGTACACCCAACCATGGAGGTATCCGCCACCATACTGCCACGGTTGGCTATGGGCTGAGACGATGCTCGTGCCAAGAGCTAAAATCGCAACGGTTGCTGTGAGAATAATCAAATGGATGGCAGTCTTCAAATTCGTTAACGGGTTTCATGAAAATACGCAATAAATGTTGCGTAGAGCGATAGTTACCGTTGCACGAGATGAAGCCCAGCCGAATGCTGATGAAGATAACTAGACACTAACAGGTCAATCCTCGTGCCTTCGGCTCATTCCCCATTTAATGAGAACAGTCGGGAAGATACATCTTCAGATCTGATCAGTGTCTTCTTCTACCCGTGATCAGGATGTCTCGAAGACAGCCACTAATGTTTATTCTACTGATAACTGTTCTTGCAGTTGCGTTTTGTCGTACACCCGTCGCTAACGCCGGAACGTACCTTGTTGCACCAACGGAGCCGAGACTCTCAGCCTCAAATCAAGTTCTTGACTTCTATGCAGGTGGGGACAGCGGGTCCTTCTCGTTAAGGATGTCGCCGCAAGGAGGAGAGATGTCAATCGATGGATCAGACGGAATTACTTGGACGGCATGGAGTTACGTCACTACACAATGGTCCATTGGTAAAGTGTATATCTTCTTCCTCGCTAATGTGACTCAGGATGATTTTCGAATAGGCTTCCTCTATCTAACGAACTCGTCATCGAATCAATTTATTCTACGAGTGTTCGATTACCAAACGGACAACATCAACATTTTCAATTTTCAAGGAATTCAACACGTCTACAATCGAACTGTGTGGACTAGTCCATCCAACATGCCTCAACTTCAACTCGCACCTGAGGCCAAGATAAAGGGTGGAATTGCGGCGATCGGATCGGGACTTTATTTGGCGGATAACGGCGGTGAAGAGATTCTCGGAAATATGACATTAAACATTTACCCGATCTACAGCCAGTTATATTCTGGACAAAGTAGCTACAACGAACTTTGGTCTCTACTTACGGATAATTTCGGGAATTCCTATTTCGCAATTCTATATATGCAAAATGGAGATCGAAACCATATCATAATTGAACATCAACTGAGATTGAACGATTTCGCACGGGTTGGCGGCCGAACAGTCGACGCGACATGGACGACTGGCATTTTCCCTAACCAGGTCATCATTAGACTGCCTGTATCTGCAAACGTAACCGTGGATGGTGTTCCAATCCAAACTAACTACCTTGGTGCATTGACTCTATACCTCCCCAATACTGCTATCAGCATCAGTGTTCCTTCGGAATTGACGGCGATTAATGGGACAAGATTGCAGTTCACGTCGTGGGGGAGTTACGGGTCCTCAAACCCATTAGTAATCTCGCCCAACTCTAGCCTCGATTTGCGAGCGAACTATAGCTCCTGATTTCAAGGACGCCGCATGCAGAAATTTGCGCTGTAAAAAAACCTCGAGGCTCATATGCAGCACACGGAGAAACCATAGTCTATACGCGACCGTCGCAGTCCGTCTGGAATCATCATTTCCTCCGGATTGCAATAAACAGTAAGCTTTTGTGAATTTTAGTCGTGGTTTTTGATTGGTTTTCTTGTGACCAAGAATACTATCCCTTTTCCGCTTTCGATTTGGAAACGAGTCCATTTTTCGATGTACCCTTTTCCTCTCAGCTTCTTTATGCGTAAGCGTCTTCTTTGGCCTTTGCCTACTTCTTGGAGCTGAGTTTCAATTACGCAATCAGAATTCTCCTCTAGTTTTGTGAGATCTGATTTTTCAATCGCTGTTCCGACTGTCACACAGAGTTTGCCGTCGTTCGCTTTCACCTTAGCGGCAATCGATTGTAAGAAATTTAGAAGATAATCCATTCGCAGGGCATTGATGAATGGGTTCAAAGAATCCAGGTATACATCTGTTTCTGGCCCGAGTTTTTCTAGGCAGCGAGAAATCTGCAAGCCCAACCCTGTCAGGTCGGTTGGCGAAGTGATGTGATATTCTTCCTTTGATTGCGCGCTACCGAGCGCTGCGTACGCATCAATGAATATTATTCTATCCTTCTCGGTAGCATTGGTGGATAGAACTCCTAAATTCGTCATATTCTCTCGGATCTTAGACGGGAAATCACTATTGGTAATGTAAACGCATCCGGCCGATCTGAGATGGTCTCCCGCAATTGATTCAAGCAGCGCAGTCTTGCCTGACCCGGAGTTGCCGGCGATTACTGTGAAGCATGTGGCCGGCAGGCCGCCTGACGTCAACTCGCTGAAGTAACTGAATGAAACAGGAAATGTGTGCCTTCTTTTGCGTACAAGTCCTATGGTGGTTACGCTGCCAATTAATACAACTAGAATTGCGAGGAAAAGTCTTTCATGGGGAAAAGGGATTTCGATCGTTACTGCTTGATTCGTTGCAACGCTAAGCGATGTCTCAAAGTCGTTGAATAGATAGTGTACTTGAAGTGTATAATTCCCAACCGGTATTTGGGTGAATGATATGTTGCCAAAGGGGTCGGTGGTACCTTGGGAGACGATATGTCCGTTCTGTAGCAATTCTATTCGTCCGTCTGGAATCGGTATGCCGGAAAGTGTGATGCGTAGGTTTACATCATAAATGTGTAATCGCATGAATATTGTCGTCTGGCTTTCCACGTCTAATGTTGAGTTTTGGAATAGTACGGAGTTTCTAGATATTGTGAGGTTAGCGGGTCCAACTATTTCGCTTGATGGTAGGTCAAATGTTGCAATTCCCAATCGATCTGTTCGATTTGTCCATATTGCTTGTCCCGCGCTGACGGATACCGTCATGTTGTTGATTCCGACGCCTGACGAATCAACAACGTTGAATTTGACAGGGTAGAATGGGGCGATCCAAAATGTGTCGTCGAACTCGTAGCTTGTTCCTGATATGTCACGAAGGAGGAGTTTTACTTGCCAACCGTTCGCACTCAAAATTGCGTTAGTTGAGAAAGTAGCTGTATAAGGTGAGGAGGCCAATTGGGTCAGTGCGAGAATTTTGGTTGTTCCGTTGATTGTGGTCAGGACTAATTGTGCGCTCGCCGATAGCGAGTAAGACCCAATCGCGTCGGTGATGTTAGTTAAGAACGTTACATTGGCGTTGCCGTTCTGGTCGCTTTGAAGTATCTTGTTGAACATCAATCCTCCCCCAGAATACATTAACTGTGCTTGGATCGCGTTGATAGTTGGGATCCGAAGGTTTGTGGGCGTTGCGGGGCTGTCCCAAGCGAGGTAGGGTACGCCGGATACGCTCAAACTATTTACTGTAACTCTGAGGGCTATGCTCGAGCCGCTGGAAAACTCGTAGTCGATTGTGCCCACTCCGAGAGTGACTGGAAGTGCGCGTGTATCGAGAGCTACCGGCGATTCAATTTCGGCTCCACTCACGGGGACTTCTGCTCCTGAAGGCTTCTGTTCCAAGAGTTCAACTACTAAATTTCCGATGAGCGCGGAAGTCGCTTGTAAGTAGATCGTGAATGTTATTGCTCCGTAAATGCGGAGCGGTTCTCCCAGAGTCGGTGTCAATTTGAACGAAGTTGCGTCGCGGACGTCGGCTATTTTTTGCCCACCCCAATTTGGGAGAGCATTTAGGAAAAGGGCCGTTCCAGTTGAGTGAGCGTATAACGTCACATATTGCGGGGTACTGTTTGTTTGCGCCTCAACTTGTGGTGCGAGGAGTGAGGCAACCAGCAGCACGGCTATAAGGACGTATAACCGTCGCATAATTATTGCCACGCCATGGTATCCTGACGCTCCAAATTAGGGTTCTCGTTGATTTACCTCTCAATATTGGACAGATTAGTGCCGATTAGCGCTTCGAGCGCCAAGTAAAATAGTGGATCTTCCCTAATTCGATTAGAAGTGTGAGTGAGAGCGAGACGATTGGATCAAATTCCAACAGGAATCAAAGGTATGGATGAGATTCTTCAGGGCGGTTTGCCAAAGGGAAGGATCATTCTCGTAGTCGGGAGCCCGGGGTCAGGAAAGACTACGTTTGCAACTCAATTTTTGGCAGGAGGTGCAAAGCTCGGGGAACCGGGACTGTATGTCTCACTCGACGAGAAACCTGAGCAAGTGAAGGCTGACTTATCGGCGTTCAATTGGAATTTAGAGGAGCTGGAGCATGACGGAAAGCTCACATTTATCGACGCCAGTCAGTTGAGACGACCGCGTATCGCTACTTCGGGAGATGGCTCTCGTGTAAGCGTGAGCCTTCTTCCAGAATTAACGCTTCCATCGCTCGCAAGAACGATCAAAAAGGTCACTATGGAAGAGGGAACAAGGCGAATCGTTGTGGACCCCATAACCTCGCTTATGCTTCGTTATCCTGAGGAACCGAAAAGGCGCAGAGCCCTTCTCCTATTTTTTGACGCATTGGAGGCTACCGGGTGTTCTGTTCTCGTGACTACGGAACTCCGCACTTCGATGCTAGCGCGTCGATTTCAACTCGAAGAGTACTTGTCTCAAGGAGTGATCCTTCTACACACCATAGTACATGATGGGAATGTGATCCGAGCATTGCAAGTGGAAAAGATGAGAGGGACGAGCCATGATACTCAACTGCGACCTTATCAGATCGGCCAATTTGGAGTGGAAGTGTTTCCGAAGGACCGCGTCTTCTAGCTACTAAGATACGTGCCTTCCGAGAAAATTCGGCGGATCCAGAGAAGAAGACCTACATGCCAAATACGCGACGAAAACATTTTGATCGCGCTGAGAAAATCGCCAAAGGTGTGTTCCTTCTCTCCTTACTTATCTTAGTCCTCCTCGGGTCTACTGTTCTTACCGTGGATTACTTGAGATCAAATCAACTCAAACCAAAGACTGGCTGGGAACGCACTTCAGAAGTGAGGATACTGATGGATTCGACAGCAGATTGGGCAAGAATAATGTTCAACGATCTTTACGGCACATATCTTAGCGGTGTTAGGATTGTGAAATTTGACCAAAGTGGCTGGCTGTCGGGCAATGATAGCGACGATAGGGTAGACGCAGGATTCTCACTCACGTTCGTGGACATAATATACAATTCGACTGTTGTTAGAACTGGTGATATTGTTGGTTTCTTTAAGGGAAACAACGATTTTCGACATACGAGGATGTTTGCTGATGTGCTCTTAGAAGTCGACACAAATATGATGAGCGTGTCGATCTACTTAATGCTTGCCGGAGCAGGTACGACAACATTCGAATTCATAGACAAGCAATCAGGGACCATCATTTGGCAAGACACTGAAACTGGGAACAGCTTCTCGCAATACGTCCGACGAGCGATTCCATCTGACGCATTTTTCCTAACGCCGCAAATCCGTAATCTATCTGTCTTGTTGCTCTTTGCGTTCGGAGTAATCCTGATTGTTCTGCTGAATGTGATTCCTGCGAGGTGTAATTCGAGGCGGATAAGGGAGAATAAGACTGGGCTTTGACTACTAACGTCCTTGCTAGGCACGCGGCAAGCGAACATTGCCTTGATCAGTATGCGCCGTACGCGCTGGCGTTTGCGGTAGCTATTTCATGCGTCATTACATTGCCGCGATTTGCTCCAGGTATCCCTATGGGTATTGATACGACGAGTCACTTGTATCGTGTCCTGTTCTTGAGCCAGTGGCTGGGCCGCGGCATTTTCCCATTTTGGAGCCCCGATTGGTATGGTGGATCTCCGACCCTATTGCTCTACCCGCCTCTCGGATACTACTTCTCTGTTGCGCTTAGTATGCTTGGGGTCGATCCCCTTTTATCATATAAGCTAGTTGACGCCGTATTCTATTGCCTAGCTCCGCTTACGTTGTATTCTCTGGCCAGAGAGTTTGGATTCTCGAAGGGCGAAAGTGCGTTCGCGTCAGCTCTGTATAGCGTAGTGCCCGAAGTAATTGAAAACTACCTCTTCTATGACCGTTTTCCGACCGTTGTCGCTATCCCAATTTTCTGTGCGTTCGTTATCGTATTTCATCGAGCGCTAATTGGATCTCGGCGTCTCTTCAATTTGTTTATGTCGATTCTCCTTATGTCTGCGTTGTTGCTTACTCACCATCTCTCAGCTCTGATAGCAGGTATTGTGGCGTTGTTGGTCATCGTCGTCGAACGTCGCGAGATCGACATGTCGAGATCGATTCCAGATCTGATCGTCATTGGATCTGGAACTCTGTGCGTGAGCGCATTCTGGTTTGTGCCATTCGTAGAGTCTCTACATCTGTTTTCTGGCAATAATTTCTATAATCGTAACGTAATTTTTCCGTTTATCGCCGCTTCATATTTTGGAATAAATGTAGTTGTATACCTGCTCGGCATTGTCCAATTCTCGATCGCCCTCTTCGCTATTCATCTTCTATTGAAAGAAATCTACGCAAATCATTTGCGGTTGCCGTCCTCCTATTTCTTCATTCTTTTGTTAGGCGGAATGGGTTTGTACGAAATTGGAACGTTCACAAATGTTTTGTTGGCGTATTCCGGTCAATGTATCGTAATTCTATCATTCGTTTGTTTTTTGGGGCAATTTCTGTTCGTGGAAGAGCAGAAACAAATGTCTGAGAAGAGTAGGATGCTGGTAATTATTTTTTGGTTTATTCTCTTCCTCTGGATTGGCTTGGGATACTACGCGCTTCCGCTCATCTGGCTGCCCTATGTTCGAGAAGTTTGGATTAGGACTATGGATGTGTATCGAATATGGTTGTATCTTGCATTGCCGATGAGCGCGCTTGGTTCCTTCGGACTGGGGAAATTGTTGACCAAGGCGTCGAGCAAGCTGATTTCGCTAGGATTGGTGATTTTGTTGGCGACGCCGATAGCCGCGGGCGTATTACTCAAAGTAAACTATGCATCAACTGCACCTGTGAATGGTGTGCTCCCATACACGGCGAGCAACGCTGAGATTCCCCAACCGATACTTGACTACTTCGAGCATGATTCTTCGTCTGGACGCATCCTTGGCATCAATGTGCCGTTTTGGATATACGTGCTGCCCAATTACGTTGACAAACCAATTCTTGATGGATGGTATCCACAAACGAAGTTACTGACTCCGCTGGTCGATGTTAATGATTACCGGATCGATGATCTGGAGACGACGCCGAACCTGGCATCGAGGCTTGTAATCTGGAAGGGCTTAATCGCACAAGCAGACTTATTGGATATCACGTGGGTGATGGTCGGTGGTAGGGCTCTGGCAGATCAACTGATGATTGGCGGGCGCTTTGTCGAACAGCTTTCGGTTCAATATCCAACGTCGCATGGATTCATCGACTTGATATTGTTCAAAATCGTTAGAGTGCCTTCGTTCGTAGTCACGAATTCCTCTGTTTTTGGTGTGCAGAACGTTTCACAACCGAATCCAGACGAGATCGTTCTTACCTTCAGCAGTTCTGCACGATCGAGCGAGGCTCTTGTGAAGGAGGCCTACTTTCCGACATGGAAGGCTATGAACGGAAACCATGGTGTACAAGTCGATAGGGAGAACAGCACAGGATACATTCTGTTGACGATTCCAGCAGGAGTTACGGAGGTAATCCTCTATCAAAATCCGAACGAAGGAACCTGGAGTACAATTTCAATCGTTGCTTTCCTAATTTGTTCTATCGGTCTAATTGCAAGCCTCGCTACAAGAAGGAGAATGTGACCTATGCGGAATCGGGCAATAACGGCTGATGAAACTCTCCTTGTGCGACTTAGTTTCATCTTCACGGCCGGATTCATACTTTCTGAGGGACTTCAGAACTGGATACGCGGTGACATTGAGACACATCCTGAGGTTGTTTTGCTACTACTCACTACCTATGCGCTCGCATTCGTTCTCTTCATACTTGCCACCATGAACTCTGAGGGTATACTTCGGGTAAGAGATCTTGCGCTAGTGTCTCTTGTAGTGACGATCATCGTGAGTTGGTATGTAATCACACAGGTAGAACATCCTGGTTCGTACCAAACAGATGCACTTGCGTTCGCTCATTACTCCGCGATTCTTTTCTCGAAAGGTATCAATCCGTATACGCAAGATCTAGACTCGGCGCTTACAATGTTCTCGGTAAATCCGCAATTTATCACGCTCACCCCGACGGGCGACCTTGTAAGCACGTTGAACTACCCAGCATTGCAGTTCCTCGTCTTGCTACCAATCGTTTGGTTCCAGCTTCATGATGCACGTATAATTGTTTATGCAACTGAATTGCTGTCGCTCTTGATAATCTATTATTGGACGCCTCGTGAAGTACGTTCGATTGTCCTAATCCCTCTGTTCGCAGGGTCAGATCTAGTAATCAATTTCACCGCAGGCTCGGTAACCGATTTTCTATGGGTTCTACCACTCGTTCTAATGGTCGTATGGTTTGATCGACCATGGTTAGCCGGGGTTATGTTCGGTCTAGCGTGTGCTACAAAACAAACTCCTTGGTTGCTAGCACCTTTTCTCTTAGTGTGGTTTGTACGCGATGGTGCATCGCACGTTTACAGAGCTACCCGCTTGCGTAATGCATTCATGTTCGCCGCGTGTGCTATTGCAGCTTTCGTGATTCCTAACGCATGGTTCATGTGGCTGAATTTCTCTGCGTGGTATACGGGAGTCGTGACTCCTGCGTTGGGGAATCTGGTTGTACTTAGCCAAGGGTTATCCCTGATTACGCTGGCATTGGGCGTACCACTTCCGCCAGAATTTTACCTGGTGTCTACCGTCGCTGTAGGCGTAACTTTGCTTGTGAATTATTACGCGTGTTTTGATAAGATGAAGTTGACGATATGGGCGTTTCCAGCAATCATGTTGTGGTTTTCGTATAGAGGGCTTCAAAACTACTTTGTATTTTGGATGCCGCTGCTCGTCATGTCTGCTGTAATGCTTTACCGGAAGCGATTTGTTAATGCGGTATAGAGCCGTATCCATCATATCGATAGCACTATGTGCTCTCGTAATCAGCGCGGCTTTCGTGAATTATTACGGGCAGGTTTTTCAACCATCGCCTCTACTCAACTCAAACATGAAGTTTTGGACCTTCGATCCTGCAACAAATTCTACGGAACCTTATCTCTGGCAGATCGATGTAATTAAGAACCCAGCGGACAATGTCTCTGTTTCTCGAACCGTAGTTGTAGACAGATCTGGAGTAGCTCTATCGGTGTATCGAAGCAATGAGAATGGTTCGTCGGTCTGGACGACGGTCCATTTACGACAAGACCTCCATGGTCAAGCTCTTGATACAGCCTTCAACTCAACGATATCTCTCTATGTGTTTCCTACCTTCACTTATTGGTATGACTTGCGATACAAGAACCCTGAAAATGTCTTCGGTATCGAAATAAATGATGGTGTAAATTTAGTGTGGTATGTGTTCGCTGATGATCAAAGCCAAGTGTTTCAGTTTCCACATCAACGGATCGTCGTGACACAGACGCCCTTGAACGTTTGGTCTTATCGTACTATCAACATTGCACATGAGTATGCGGAAGCTGGTTGGAAAAAACCTGAATCTTTGTCCTTTATACTGATTCTTGGAACATCTAAAATCTATCCAGGTAACTGGGTAGGCTACTTTTCAGGCTTGAGCGTTCAGACAGCTCTCCAGCGTACTCAAACTCTATCGACGTTAGATGTTGAAGCTCTCGTCGCTTGTAACGCTATTCTGATAGGTATTTTGGTTGCTGCGGGAATCGTGATGTGGAGACGGGATCGGGTGGATATGAGATGAGAGAGAAGTCGGTAGGAAAATCAACAGATTCATCGCATCATTCAATCGTGAGAGCTCATATTTTTTCAATTCTGTCCGTTGGGTTCGGTGTCGCCGCATTAGCGATGATATTGGCTGCCACGCTAACTCCTACGGGTCAAATAAGTGGGCAAAGCTTAGTCACCGTCGAAGTTCAAGTTCTTCCGGGTTTCTACATGAAACCAATTACATTTTTCACCTACTGCCTCTTCCTCTGCTTCGGTTTTGGTTTGTATTCTCCGAAGACCCGCGGATTGTTTCTTAACGTAGGTCCTGATGTCCTTCGGGCTGTATATGTTATGGCTTGGCTCGTAGCAATGGCGAGTGGATTCGAGGTCGTGTATCATATAGTTATTTGGTCGGCATCGCTTGCTGTCCAAGGGTTGTCTAACCCGGACATCATAGTCAACCCGTTCCCAGTGTCTGTAAACCCCACTCCTGTCAACGTAGTCTTTGCAGCGAAAATCGTAGTCGCCATTTTCTTCATGTCGTTGTTCTTAATTGACTATGTTCGTCGCATTGATCGGATCAGACGCGAACGAGAACTCGAATTACGACTGCATAGCGCATAGCCCACGTTACGTGGCTAACGATCATGACTTCAGGCGAGAACGTAGGTTGCGTTGGTACTCGGAAAAAAATTATGGACTGGTTGCAACGGCTTAGGCAGGAATATGGTACACGAGACGCCTTTCCACTCGTCTTCCTATTAGCGCCAGTTATTTGGTTAATCCTCATCGACACGGCTTCTTTTTCATTAGTCTGGTTTTGGGGACGCCAAATCGGTAGAGCAGGATTCGCATTCATTTTCTTCCTCGTTGCGTGGGATTGGCATGACTCTCGACGCAAGCTGAAGGCAACCCGAACGCGTTGGCGACAAGCTCTAGCACTAATTCTGCTCAGCTTGGTTATGGTATATTATTGGGAACGAGTGGTTAATTCTGCTTGGACCGATTATCTGCGCGTATATATAACCAGCCGAATGGGAGTATCCCAAGATTCGCCTCTCAGTTTTCTACTCGCTGCCGACTTCGTCGTTTACGCTCTCTACTTTATCATTATTACCGCTATTCTTTATTCGCCATCCGCCGCTTCGCTGCTAATCACTCCTGTGATCTATTCACTGGGAAGCGGTATTCTCGATATGATGGATGCTTTCTTTCCGGAAGATTCACTGGCGTTTCTGCAAGTGTGGGTATACTTGATCTGGACCGTGGTTATTTTCATCTTAAGTGTGCTGGGTTTTCACAACGCCGTAAAAACACCGTTTACTCCAATCCCCCCGCCCACGATCCTCCTCGAGGGAAATCATCTCTACCTATGGGGATTCAAAGGTTTCATCACTCTCACTCTTTTTTGGCCCTCTTCAGGGGTGGTAAGCATGATCGTCTACAGCCTCGTCATTGTGGTGCTGATGGTGAAACTTGAGGCGCCACGCAAACGCAAGGCGGCATACGCCATCATTGGTGCACTAGGAACCTACTTAGTCAATGTTGCTAGAATTACATTGATAGTTCTATACGTTACTTACATGAGCCTTGACGTGGAAGCCTTTCACGAATCTATCGGAGAAATCCTATTCATATGCTGGATCTTTGTATACTTACTTGTCGTAATTCGAATTGAAAATCTATTGTGGGTTCGAGTACAACGTGCGAAAAGGATGACTACGGACAGCTAAGGACAAACCGTGTAGAAAGTTTCTAATGGCTCGAAGACAAGTCGGAATCGAAGTGATCGATATGACTTACCGATCAGCGTCGCCATTTTCCACGCTTCGTGACAACGAATTGAAAATTTTGCTAATTGTCGCGTCGACGCTCTGGATCTACAGCTCACTCCTGAAGTTTCCATTCTTGGTCCCAAGCAACTACAGCGATGTAGGATATTTGTGGATTCGAGATGTCTATCAAGGTCAGCACAATCTCCAGATTCCTTACGTAGATTATGAATTGGAGTATCCACAGGTAATTGGAGGCCTAATTCTGATTGGGCAAGCCATTTCAACTTACTTTCCCTTTGTTATTGATCAATACAATACATTCGTTGTCGTAGAATCCATACTTCAGTATCCGTTCATGCTCGGAACAATCATCATTCTCTTCATGCTATGCAAGAAACTGAAGATAAGCCGCGCGCGAATCTACCTGTATATTCTATCAACCCTAACGTTCGTCGTTTATGGATTCTATAATTGGGATTTTGTCGTCGCATTTTTCACAACGCTTGCCATCTGGCTATATGTGAACAGACACTACGATAAGAGTGCACTGGCATTAACTATAGCTGTTCTCACTAAATTCATTCCTGGCATTATGCTACCGGCGATGGTTGTTGGACTCCCCGACAATAAAGCCAGAATACGGTTCTTGGCGATCTCGGTGCTCACGTGGTTAGGCGTGAACGCACCCTTTGCTTTGAGTAATTTCGGAACATGGATAAAATTATTCATTGGTTATAGTGGTCCTAATCATCAACTCCAAAACACTTGGATCTCAATGGTGATTTCGACTGCAGGGTTGGGTGATATCATATCAGGGGCCAGAGCTGGTCACGTTCTAAGCTTTGCAATTATTGGATACTTAGTATTACGGGCGATAACTAGTGATAAAACGCCGCTTGAGAAGATATTATTGTCGTGGTATGCCTGGTACGGAGCGATTTACCTTTTTGATCCTCAAATGTTCGTGCAGCTATTTCCGATCATCGTGCTCACTCCTGACTTCAACTTTCTGATTTATCGAATTGCTGATTTGTTCAATGCATGCATAATTCTATTCTACTTCATAGGAAGTAGTCATCCTGAACTTCCGCGATACTTAACCGACCAGCTGACTCCATTCGGGCTGATCAATATTTTCGCTGCACTTCGGCAGTTAATTTTTCTTGGGGCATATTTCGTAGCTTTTAACTCAAAACGACAGGATCGTCTGAAGCATTTCGCCAGAACGCTTGTGTCCCCTGTACGGCATCTGAAATAGTTGCCTATGTACGGTTCAATCCTAGCTTCGTTAGTTCCTTGATGAGTGTAAGTGATTGGTTGCCTAACTTCAGCTTTGATTTTCCGGTTACTCTGTCCTTGAAATTTATGGGAATCTCGACCATCTTGTAGCCGCTTCGATATGCTTTAACGACGAACTCCATGAAAAACGAGTTCCCTTTCGATTCAACCTGAACGTTACTAATTACTTCGCGTCGAATTGCTCGATAAGCTGTGGTAAAATCATGCATTGGAACTCCGCTCACGATGCGAATTAGAACGTTACCCAGTCGGCTTGCTACGCTCTTTTTTAGAGTTTGAAAACTTGATACTTCATAACGTCCGCCTTTGATATATCGTGATGCAAGTACTATGTCGAAACCTTCGCTTATTTTGCTAATGAATCGTGGTATGTCGGAAGGATCATGGGAAAAGTCTGTGTCCATGCCGATTACAATCTCTCCGCGAGCCAGTTTGTATCCATCGGCGAATGCCGAACCTGGCCCGAGTTTTTTTGGACGCACGAGAAGTCTGATGTTCCCATACTGGCTGCTTAATCTCCTAACAAGAGTAGCCGTTCCGTCAGGCGAATTATCATCAACCACGACAATCTCTCCTTGCACGCTTTCTTCACAGAAAATGGCTTCCAGCTCCGGAATCAACTTGGACATGTTGTCTAATTCATTGTATGACGCGACCACAATCGAAATCAAGCTCCCGCACATCTGGGCACACACTAGTAGAGACGTGTGATTAGGATTACTCTCGTATCAACTTAAGTACGAACAAGATGTTGCAAGTTGAGTATCATTACTCTGCCCGTATACAAGGATGGAGAATTTCTTGTACGGGCCGTCGAAATTTTGGAGAGGATGGCCTCTACGCTTAGCTACGATTGCAAACTCCTGATCACCGAAGACGGATCCGATTCTTCGCAAATAGTGAGTGAACTCCAGAACAGATTCTCGAACATCATCTATCTCCATCACGACCAACGTTTAGGCCGAGGCAGAGCGTTACGGGAGGCGTGGAATAAAGTGGAAGGAGATGTTTACCTCTACCTGGATGTGGACATGGCAACGGATCTGGAGAAATTTGACGCGTTCCGAAAGCTAGTGCAACTGCCCGAGCGATACGACATGGTCACGGGTTCGAGATATGTTCAGGGATCCGTAACAAATAGGCCAATACTTCGACGATTAACCTCAATCGCCTACAATACTCTCGTTCGAATAATCTTCAGAACAGGAGTTCACGATCATCAGTGTGGATTTAAATCATTTACCAAACCACTCGTAAGAATGTTATCGAGGGAGGCAAAGAGTGATTCTTGGTTCTGGGATACTGAAGTGATCGTGCTCGCTAAGAAACTCGGCTTTAGTGTTACCGAGATTCCGATTTATTGGACTGAACAAAAGAGCAAAAAAACACCCCTAAAGCGACTTATCAAGGACCTCCGGATACACGGCGCAGGACTCGTTGCGCTCACTTGGCGGGTTTATGGAGAAGGCTTTCGTGAGAGCATAAATCAACAGTAACAAAAGCTGACCACCTTGTCATCTTTGTCATCCTCAAAAATTGTCGGATTGGTTCGTGAGAAGCTTGAAGAGATCAAACCGTCGGAACAAAAGATGGCCGCATTCATCTCTGGACCATACGTTTACGCGAAACGAATTAATGGAATCAATGCGGTTGTGATATGTAATGGATACTCAGAAGGTCTGAGAACTCGACTCCTAACCTCTGATGATCAAGAATTTCGCTTCCTATTCGTAGATAGCAGTTTAATTGAATCAGACATAACGAAGGGAGCGCTTGGAGATTTTCTCACCGACAAGCTGCTCTACCCATATTCGCCTATTTTCAACGACGATTACGTGCAAATGCTTGGCCAAAAAGTTAGGACTCGGATCGTAGAGGAAGAAGTTCGTGAGCTAGTAATTGATTACGGAGAAATGTGTAGAGGTCTGGTTGCAAAGCCAGAATTCTTCGCCCTCTCTCGAATGAGAAAAAGGGCCCGCATCTTTGTTCCAAGCATGAGTGACTACATTAAATTCCTAGATCCCGCTGTGAAGGATCAAAATATCGCGCAACTCCGAGCTGACTTCAAAAAGACTATCTTTACGCTACGAGATGATCTGGTCGGAATCGAAGACGATAATGTAACGATACTTGATGCAGCTGTCGACGAGTGGTTAGGCGATCGCAGCTCGCGGCAAGTCGTCAATATTCTCGAGCAAGGTAGAAAGGCCTTTTATTCGTACGTTGCTCGAGGACGATCAATGTTCCTAAACCTTGACCTTCTTGCACGCGAAATCTATGACCCCTTTAGGTTAGGATTTAGTTATGACACGTTAGGATTACATCCAGAAGACCCAAAGAATTATCTCTACTTACGTACGGCCACGGGTTTAACGCGGATAAACGCGAAGGCATCGATCCAGGAAGTAATCTCAACTATCCGACCAGGTCGACCAATCACCATCTCTCCTCTTGCCGGAGTATTGAATGAGGTCTTTCTTGTGACTTCGGGATCAGATCGGTTCGTAGCCAAGAGATTCACTGACTGGTATGGATTCAAATGGTTCACTCTAAACCTTGTATCGTTCGGGAGCAAAACCTTCTCCGTATCGGGAAGAGCTCGAATGAGCAATGAATACGGTGTTAATCGATATCTTGCTAAGAAGCGGCTAAACGTCCCTGACATCGTCCACGTGAGTGTTGATGACCGGATGTTGCTGGAAAGTTATGTACCTGGTTTGTCGTTGGACAAGTCTGTGATGCAAGCAGTAAATGGATCTGCGCTGTCAACCGGCGAGGCCAAACTCTTTCAATCTCTCGGTGAGACGTTGGGGCGTATTCACAACGTTGGAGTTTCGATCGGCGACTCTAAACCGGAAAATTTTATGGCTAAAGATAACTTGGTGTATGCCGTTGACCTTGAGCAAGCGGGCAAGAAGGGTGACTATGCATGGGACGTAGCGGAATTATTGTTTTATGCAGGACACTACAGTGCTAGCCCGACACCTAGTCGTGGCCTCGGAGAGGTAACCCAGTCATTCATAGAAGGATACCTTAGAGAGGGGGATTCATCAAATTTGAAGAGAGCAGCCGGTGTAAAGTATGCGAAAGTATTTTCGGTCTGGACACCAGCTCCAATACTATTCGAGGTCTCAAAAATGCTTCGTGGCGTAACATAAGTTGGCCAACATCAGACTGGTCGTATTCGATCTTGATGGGACTTTAACCACTGTCGACAGCTTATGGACCTACTTGCACGACACATTTGGAACAGCCAGCAGGGGCAATGAGGCAGCGAGTAGATATTGGAACGGGCAAATGACGTACACCGAATGGGCCGAGGCAGACGCGAAATGCTGGTCTGGTATCTCGCTCGCACAACTGGAAGCTGCATTAGATAAAATTCCGTTAAGAAGAGGCGCGAAGAAACTCTTTCAGACCCTGAAAGATCGACGAGTGAATACCGTTATTCTGAGTGCAGGTTTATCAATATTGGCTAACAAGGCTAGAGAGGAACTTAATGCTGATCTCGCCATCGCAAACGATTTGGTATCTCGTGACGGGCGTCTGACTGGAGAAATAAAAGTGAATGTGTCGCTCACAGAAAAAATGAGCCTCGTTAAACGAATGGCTATAATCTTTAACCTTCAATGTAAGCAGATCGCGCTAGTCGGAGATCGATCGAACGACCTCACGATTCCTGAGTGTCTCAGGATCGCGATCGATCCAAAGGATCTCAACACGATACGAAACGCAGATTTTGTCATTGACGACTTGACAGAAATCCTCGACGTTCTAGATTCAACATGAACCACGCTTCAATCACTTAAAAGGCACCCCCTAATGTAGGTCAATCAGCTTCTGCAATTCAACATGCGTCTGGCAGGTCATTACGGTGGTTACTGGTGAACTATACAAATGCGCGGGATGGAACTACGCAATTACTCTGGATTCGAATTCTGAGAGAGTGATAATGCGGCAGACTGTCGGACGAATGAGACGCTATGAAGTTCCCATGGATCGTATCAAATCAATTGTAGTCGAACGCAAGAGTGTTGTCCCTTTCGCAGCTTTGACCATATTGTCAGCGCTTACTACTCTGTTGATCGGATACGGTCCACTGCCGTATTTGATTAATTTAAGTCCGGAGAATATGGGAAGGTCGACCATGATTGGAGCGTTAGCATGCATAATTTTCGCTCTGCCGTCAATCTCACGTCTCTTGTTCGTAAACGTATATGTAAGCTGGGACACCGCCCCGGGTTCTTTGCTGATTAGGTTTGTTACATCTCATTCCGGAAAGCGTTTGGCTGATATGTTTCTAGAGATGTCAAATAAGAAATAGGTTTGAAGTTTGGCTGATTGCATCGCCGAAGGTTCAACAGTTCTACTTCACTACGATGAACGGAGACAATGGTTGGTGCGCGTTGGCAATAATAAGAGCTTTCATACACACAAGGGGATAATTGATCTCCATAATTTGATCGGCAAACCTTACGGTAGTAACATCCAAAGTTCTCTTAATCAGACATTCTATGCATTACGGCCGACGACGTTTGACCATATTATGCACACTGCAAGACGAACACAGATAATGTATCCGAAAGACATCGGTCTGATTATTCTAAAATTATCATTAACGTCGGGTTGTAACGTCCTTGAAATTGGGACAGGCAGCGGTGCCATGACATTAGCGGCAGCCACCGCGGTTAGAACGTCTGGTCATGTTCATACATATGAAGCGAGGGAAGAGTTCGCTGAAATTGCCGCACGCAATCTGAACAGAGCCAGAGTGTCAGAATATGTCACCATACACGGAACAAATGCGATGGACGGCATAATTGGTGAGGGATATGACGCTGCCATCATGGATGTCGGTGATCCCTGGCCAATCTTGCCCATCGTACGTCGGGCATTAGCAGGAGGCGCTCCCCTCGTGTCATTCAGCCCAACAGTCAATCAAATTGAAAAGACCGTTGAAACGTTAGCCCAGGTTGGCTTCAAGAACATCCAGACCTTCGAATGTTTCATTCGTGAGATTAGAGTGGACACAGGCAAGACCAGACCCGCCACTATGATGGTCGGTCATACGGGTTACATGACCTTCGCTCAGAAGGTTAGCCGTGAAGACGATTGACTGGAACTCAAGTGTTCGTATAGTTAGACGAGACCTTGATCCATCATTGAGTCGGCGACCTTGAGGAAACCGGCGATGTTGGCTCCGTGTACTAAGTTTCCAGGTGTGCCGAACCTTTCTGCCGTTTCAAAGCAATTTCTGTGTATTTTTACCATAATGTCATGAAGTTTGGAGTCAACTTCTTCGCGAGTCCAGCTCAAGTGAAGGCTGTCCTGTGACATTTCTAGTCCGGATGTGGCCACTCCTCCTGCGTTTGCAGCTTTGGCAGGCCCGTAGAGAATCTTGTGATCCAAGAACAGTTTTGTGGCTTCGATTGTTGACGGCATATTCGCACCTTCGGCAACTACGTACACTCCGTTTTTCAACAGGTTCGCTGCGTCTTTTGCGTTGATCTCATTTTGAGTGGCGCTAGGGAAAGCACACTGCGCTTTAATGTTCCAGAGCGGATTATAGTCTAGCTTAGGGTCGACCGGGTAGTATTTCGCTGTTTTGAACTTGTCAGAAAACTCTTTGATTCTACCTCGACGCACATTCTTGAGTTCCATGACATACGCTAATTTCTCGCGGTCGATGCCTGATTCGTCATAGACGTAACCATTCGAATCTGAGAGAGTTAATGGTTTGGCTCCAAGATCAAGCAGCTTCTCGACGGTGTATTGCGCAACGTTGCCGCTTCCTGAGACCAAAGCGGTTTTTCCTTTCAAGGTATCGCTCCGTGTCTTGAGCATTTCTTCTGCGAAATAGACTGTACCGTATCCTGTGGCTTCAGGTCTGATTAGAGATCCGCCCCAGTTGATTCCTTTACCCGTTAATACTCCGCTGAATTCATTTCTGAGCCGCTTATACTGGCCGAATAGGAATCCGATCTCCCTCCCTCCGACACCGATATCGCCTGCAGGTACGTCAGTGTTCGGTCCTATGTGGCGGAAAAGCTCGGTCATGAAACTCTGGCAGAACCGCATCACTTCGTTGTTGCTCTTCCCTTTCGGGTCAAAATCCGATCCACCCTTGCCACCGCCCATGGGGAGAGTCGTCAGAGAGTTCTTGAGCACTTGCTCGAAAGCTAGAAACTTGAGGATTCCAAGATATACGGTTGGATGAAATCGTAGGCCGCCTTTGTATGGGCCAATCGCACTATTCATCTCGATGCGGTAGCCTCGATTAATGTGAATTTCGCCATGATCATCTTGCCAGGGGACGCGGAAAGTTATTACTCGCTCCGGCTCCACCATTCGTTCAAGGATCTTGGCCTTACGATATTCTGGGCGCGCTTCGAAAACTGCGCTTAACGATCCGGCGACTTCTTGAACTGTTTGATGGAATTCGGGTTCTCCAGGATTTTTTGCCTTTACGTCGGCCACTACTTTGGTTACGTATTCATTCATTTTTCTTCACCAAGATAATCGTGCATTCGACTGCCTCACGCATAAGATGGATCTCGAACCGTTGGGAGCCGATATCGTTCACTTCTCCTTGCTCCTTGAACGAATCGGGTTTTTCTCCAAAATTCTTCTCGCCTAATGCATGAAACAGATATCGAGCAGCAGCGCATAATCATGTATAAATGCTGTGGGAAGCGTTTATTTGTGGAAACAACTGATCCTACAAAGCTTGACGAAAGAGTGTGTGCGTCATGATCTTTGATGAGACCGCGAAGAATGAGTTGCGAAAGACCCTTACGCTTACGCTCGCGGTCTTGCTTGTATTCGCACCAAGTTACCTAGCGGACATCGGGATGCGAAGACTGAAACTGGATGTGGGCATCGCGGGGATAGTCGCCTTCTCGCTTTTCCTGGTCGGTCTCTTTCTGCTACTGAAATTCACGAAAGACTGACTTTCTACGGATGCAAAACGAAGTTCGTGTATATCGTCATAGCCAGTGATACGATAAATATGACGCTCCAAAATCTACGATTCCAAGAAAAAACCTTTTGTCCATCGAAAATCGCGAATGGAATGAGATTGAATACTGCAAGGAAGGAGTTTATCGCTGCTCCTGCAACCATTGGCACATACAACCAACTTGACGCTGAAATTGGGAGAAGCGCTACAATGGCCGCAGCTATTACGATGTTAACGATCGGTCCTGCGATGGCTGTTCGCCCCATTCGATCCTTGTCGGCGGGCCCGGAGATCACTACCGCACCTGGAGCGATGAACTTCAATGGGGACAAAATCGAGACCGCCGTGAGTAGCGCCCCCATTAAACTTAGGCGGAACTCGGCCCACAGCCCGTAGCCTTGGGCTACATACTTGTGCGCTAATTCATGAAGAATGAACCCGGAAGAAAATAATGCAATCGCCACTATCAGTGCTGGCAATGTGAATGAACCTATGAAGAAGGCTGCGCCTGCGGCTGCAACTAACACTGTACCGATAACCAAGTGACGCGCTTCTAGCTTACTGAAACGAATTGGTTTTCTTGTGCGAGGGGCAAGAATGACACTTGTTTCCTGAAATTGACCAGGCCCCATAGCTGATCTGGCCGATCTAACTGCCTTTACTCGCCATGATTCACTGCATTCGTGGTTTTCGGGCAATCTGTGCTCGGGACAGTAGAAGTGCTCACAATAGTTGCACTTGAACGGGAGATCGACTTCGATCCCGCACTTATCACACTTCAAATGCTAGGACTCCAGAGTTCACTTGCATACAAATATTGAGGACTCCTTACTTTTAATCTTGGCAGTAGATATCGTAATCGAACCGCCGATGCCAAATTGTGACAAATGTGGACAAGAGTCGAGTAACCTCGAGAAGTGTCAGTTCTGCGCTAAATCCTTTTGCGAGGCAGATTATCCGGAACACATGGCGCGGGAACGTCGACATGAAGATTTGGCGAAAGCCGAGGGGACATTCTGGCGACAGAAACATGAAAGTCCCTCCTGATCGGATAGTATCGAATTTTTATTTAGAAAGAATTCTGGAGAGTATGAATCGATCCTTGTGCTGAGGCACTTTTGGGTTGTTGTTCCTTACAGATGAAGACGTCAAAACTCTTCTGCCTGTTCCTGATGCAATACAGGTTGTGTTGAAGGCATTCAGAGAGGTGGGGCGGGGTAATGTCCGAATGCCTCCTCGCCAATTAACCGAAGTTTCTGAATATGGAGGACTTATGTTGTCGATGCCTGCCTACATCGGCGGAGAGATAGGCGCGTTAGGACAAAAGGTAGTGACAATTTACCCTAAGAACCCGACCGAAAACAACCTTCCAACAATACTCGGCACGGTACAATTACTCGACCCTAAGAATGGCAGTTGCCTAGCCGTTATGGCAGCGAATTCGCTGACAGCGATACGGACTGGAGCCGCAAGCGCTGTGGCCACTGAGTTTCTCGCAACCGAAAATTCAGACACGATCGCACTCTTCGGAGTAGGAGGACAGGCGGCGACCCAACTTGAAGCAATCTGCGTTGTGCGTGACATTCGCCTAATCAAAGTCTATGCCCCAACGCGCGAACACGTGACACGTTTCTGCAGAGAGATGTCTCAACGATTAGAATCAAAAATATCTGCTGCCATGAATCCAAAAGAAGCGATCGAAAACTCCGATATTATTGTATGCGCGACCACCTCCAAAACTCCGGTCTTCGATGGGAAATTGTTGAAACCAGGTACGCATCTTAACTGCGTAGGTTCACATACGGCCGATGCCAGGGAGATCGACACTCTAACCATCCTCAAAAGCAAGGTGGTTGTCGACTCGCGTGAGTCTGCATTGACCGAAGCTGGCGATCTTGTAATACCGTTAACTAAAGGAGAGATCTCTGCCGAACACATTTGGGCTGAGCTCGGGGAGGTCGTTACGGGCAAGAAAAAAGGCCGAACGTCGGAAGAGGAGATTACCCTGTTCAAATCAGTAGGAATCGCTGCCCAGGATGTTGCTTCTGCGAAAGTAATCTATGAGAGAGCAATAAGAGAACGAAAGGGTCTTGCTATCGATTCGAATTAACTACCCTATTCCCCTTTCTCGCGTTCTTCTTCCTCAATTGGCATTTGTAACTTCGCCTCTTCGGCCACCAGGGCTCGCAGTCGTGCCTTTGAGAGAGTTGACGTGGGCTTCTCTTTGAGAATCCCTTCAGGGCGGATCAAGAGAATTGTGATGAGAATTGCTCCAATCAGCAGGTACTCAAGCCACGTCACGTCAAATGGTATCACGCTAGCGAAAGCATACTTCACGACATCCATACTCTTAACCAGGAACCAGAAGGCGAACACGCCAATGGCCACTCCTGGATTGCTTGCTGCTCCTCCCATAATCACCATAACCCAAGGCCAAAACGTCCATACAACTCTGCTATAGGTAGCGGGAAGCACATCGACCGTGTAGAATGCGTAAAGCGCTCCAGCCATTCCGCTAATGGACGAAGCAGTAACCAGCGTCTTCCTCCTTAAACTCACATCGTCCTTTCCTAGTGCCTCTGACGCAATCTCGTTATCCCTTATCGCTCTCAAAGTCCTGCCCAGAGGCGCTCGAGCAATCTTCTCCGTATAAACGAAAACTAGAACAGCGAAGATTACTATCGCCGCGGTCGCGGCAACATAACGCATGCCTCCCGCCCAGGCATACGGATCTGGCAACTCGAGGCCTAGGCTTCCACCAACCAGCGGGTAGTAGTTGTTCAGGAAGATCTGGAAAAATTGTGCCATCGCGAGCAAAGTTATAGCAAGATAATCTTCGCGCAACTTTATTGCTGGATATGAGAAGACATAACCGAAAGCTCCGCCTGTTACGGCTGCCACTGCAAGTGAAAATAGCAACAAGGCTATGGAGAGAGGGATATTGTTTTGCAGCTTCACGTTTACTTGAGGCATAATTTGTGAATTAAATTGAATGAAGTTGCCCATAGTGTCAACGTTCAACAACCACGCAGCAAGTCTTCCACTCAATGATCCAGCGACCGCTGCCCCAGCTGCGATGAACAGGACCTTGCCGAAGTCTGGGATTCCTGCAAAACCAAACTCCAGATTGAGGCTAAGGCTTATTGCAAGGTATAGCGCGACAAATGCGGTAAAATCCAGCAGGAAGAGTACGATATTGAAGCCAAAGAACAAGCTAGGCAGGTGCAGTTGACCTCCTCAATTTCTGTAATCGAGTCAGTTTCACAGACGTTATCCCTTGTGGTACAAACAAGAGTGTCACAGCTAGAATCAGCATGGGAATTCCAGGTTGCCACTGAGTCACCCAAGAGCCGAATAGCCGTGAACCATAGACGGTAAGCAAAATTTCGCCGCCCCCGACTATTAGTCCGCCTATTACTGCTCCATATACGCTCGTGAGACCGCCAAGGATACTTGCGGCGAAAATTCCAACAATAAAATCTGAACCGATATGAGGACTTCCGGGGAGCCAAAGCACGAGATAGGAACCTGCCATCCCCGCCAAGCCTCCTGCAAGGAACCAGGAGATCAAATACACTTTCTGAACATTAATTCCCAAAACTCCTGCAAGATTCGGATTCTCAACTGCAGCGCGCATGGCGATTCCGAATCTTGTACGAGTCAAAAGAATCCACAGACTGATCGTAATGACCGCGAGAGATAGCGGAGCAACTAGCGTCAAGCCGCGAATGTTCAGGAGATAAAAGTCGGCAGCACTGATCAGGAAGAATTTACTATTATAAACTTGGTAGATGTTAGATAAGAGGTCAGAATAGATCCCGAAGATTCCGATAAATGCAATGTCCACCGCGAGCGTCGCAATCATCAAGGAAACCAAAGAAGCACCTCTAGCCGCAAGCGGTTTCAGTACGAGAACATACATTAGAACCGCGACTAAGCCTCCCGTCACGAATGATATTGGCACTGAATAGTATGGTGTCAGACCCTCGAAATGGTACAGGCTGAAAGCTAGATAAACTCCCACCGTGACAAAGGAACCTTGAGCAAAATTCGGAACTTTTGTGGTCATGTAAGTCAGAGTCAGCCCGATGCTCATCATGGCATAAAGTGACCCGTAAACAAGGGCATCAGCCATAAACGGCTCAAATCCAGTGATCAAACTCACCTGCTGATAATTCGCGCGTCAGTCTGTGAATTTTTGGGAAGTCTTAAATACGTTTCCGTGGGCAACCGCTAACAGTTGGAGGAAATTATGAAAATGAAGACAAGTGTAGCAGCGACATCGGCATTCGTCATTGGTCTATTGATCGGACTGGTGGTAATGTACGCGGCAGCTCCGAGCATGTTGCCTCCAGTAACACCATCAACTTCGATGACTTCAGTCTCTTCTGGACTTTCGGGCACAATTACGATTGGAGACCTTGTAGCGCTCACTGGTGACCTCGCCGCAATCGGCCAACAGAACAAAGTGGCAGTGGATATGGCGATATCCGACATCAATACTTGGTTAGCGTCAACCGGTTCAAGTGTCACGTTTGCTGTCCACCATGAAGATACAGCGACTGATCCAGCAACATGTCTTCAGAAACTGCAATCTATGGCTGCCGACGGGATCCAGGTCTATGTTGGGCCCATGTCAAGCGCTGAGGTGAGGAACGTACTTCCCTATGCGGACACGAACAACCTCGTCCTCATCAGCCAGTCATCAACGGCCGAGGACCTCGCAAACCGTACAAACTCATTTCTGTTCAGACTAGTGCCTACAGACTTCGCACAAAGTGAAGCAGTAGCACGCGTTGTTCTTGCTAGCGGATTCTCACACGCAATAGTCGTAGCTCGACATGATACATGGGGAGACGGGCTGAGTGCCGCGTTTGAGGCAAGATACCAACAGATCGGAGGGACCATAATCGACACCGTGACATACGCACCGGAGACAACAGACTTTTCGCCCCAACTTACACAAATCCAGTCGGACTATAACGCAGCAGTTTCGAAGTACGGGGCTAGCAAAGTAGCAATAGTGGCAGTGTCGTTCGAAGAACTCGCAGTCCTATACCAACAAGCCACGCCAAGTTACAAGAGTATCTTATCCGCAACCTGGTTTGGGACGGATGGAATAGCAGAAAGCTCAACGGTTGCTTCGTCGTCAGGAGCTATAGCCGCAGAAGTACACTCTTTCAGTACGATTTACGCCCCCACAAGAAGCGACAAAAACGCTGCATTCACCTCTGCTTTTGTCAACAAGACAGGCGGGCAACCTGACGCCTATGCGTACTCAGCGTATGACGCAACTTGGATTGCAGCACTTTCAATACTTGCCGTTGGCAAAAACAGTGGCGCCGCAATCCAGAAGGTATTCATCAACGTCGCCAACAACTATTATGGTGTATCCGGCTGGCCAGACCTGAATGCGAATGGTGACAGAAGTATTAGCGACTATGACGTTTGGAGCGTGGTACCGAACCCCTCGACAAGCGGCGCCTACCAATGGGCATTGGCAGGAACTTGGATCGCTAGCACAGACAGTGTGTCTTGGGTAACTTCAACGTAACGCGGCGAACGAGGTATTTCTCATCTATTCCTTTCTTTTTGTTCGTGATGTATCCTGACCCCGATTCTCGAGGTTAGGGATCTAAAGAAAACATTCGGCAACCTAACGGCGTTAGATGATTTATCTCTAAATTTAGATGCTGAGAAAGTTACAATTCTAATCGGCCCAAACGGCTCAGGCAAAACGACTCTCATTAACGTCGTGAGTGGCTTCTACAAACCCGATAGCGGCAAAATCGTCTTTCAATCGAATGAAATTACCGACCTGCCTCCGCACAAAATCTACAAGCTCGGAATAGCTCGAACTTTTCAAATTCCATCATTATTCTGGAAGTTGACCGTGTTAGAGAATCTTCTCGTCGCCGAAAAAAATAATCCCGGCGAGTCATTTGCAAAAGCTATGTTCAAGAAAATGTGGGTGCGAGAAGAGGAGAATTCCGTTTCAAAAGCAGTCGGGGTACTTCGTCTCACCGGGTTGTCCGAGCAATGGGATAAGCCTGCATACCTGTTGAGTGGAGGCCAAATGAAGCTGCTGGAGATGGGGCGAGCACTGATGAGTGGAGCGAAGCTACTTATGCTCGACGAACCAGTGTCCGGCGTGAACCCCACACTCGCACACGAAATATTTGCGCGCATCATAAAACTACGTGATACGTTAGGAATCACATTCCTGATCGTGGAACATCGCCTCGACATAGCTCTTGGCTATGTAGATCACGTACACGCAATGGCTTATGGTAAGCTAATAGCGTCCGGAGACGCAGAAAAAGTCATCAGTGATCCTAAAGTTGTAGAGGCCTACCTGGGAAAATAAGATGCTGATCGTTGAAAATTTGGTTGCAGGATACGGCAATCTGCAGATACTGGACGGAATTTCTCTTGAGGCAAAGCCTGGCGAAGTCACAGTCATTGTGGGCCCTAATGGATCTGGCAAAAGCACACTTTTGAAGAGCATATCCGGTTTAGCGACGATCTTTACTGGAAAAATCGGATTGGACGGACAAGACCTGACTCGTCGGCATCCGCATGACGTGGCAAAAATGGGAATTGCTTATTTGCCGCAGACCGAGAACGTCTTTACAAACCTCTCCGTTTCCGAGAACCTTCGCTTGGCAGCGTATACTGTCGAGAGCGAGCACGTCAAAGTTCGATCGAAAGAAATATTCGACGTGTTTCCGCAACTCTCGCATTACCTGAACTCAAAGGCCATGAACCTGAGCGGTGGTGAGCGCCAAATGTTGGCGATGGGGATGGCGTTGATAAGGAAACCCTCAGTTCTGATGTTCGACGAACCAACCGCCAATCTTTCTCCTAAACTCGCAGCAAGTGTATTGGCTACAATTCGAGATTTAGCTGACATGCGGCTCACATTACTTCTTGTGGAGCAGAACGCTCGCCGCGCCTTGGAAATGGGAGACAAAGCGTACCTCTTGGTAAACGGAAAGAAAAACTTCGAGGGGTCAGCAAAGGATCTTCTTGAACACAAGGAAATCGGGAGACTTTACTTGGGAATCAAATCCGTTTAGAACTAATCCTTCGACATCCTTTATTAACTATAAACATGAACAATGGCACGGTCATGATGTCTAAGTACCTCAAGAAGGACGAGAGTCCTCACTCTATTCCTAAGCACAGACATTGCATAATATGTGCTACCCCAATTTCGTTCGACAAAGAATTCTGTGGTCCTAACTGCGAAGACCAATTCAAGAAAGCAGAACGTAAACGGAAATATACCTTCATAATAATTCTGTTGATGTTCCCGGCTCTATTCTTCATCTTGACGCTGCTGCGACGCTAAGATGTACGGGAAGCTTATCCTGCGCTTCCCACCACCTTTCCATCAAGAATCAAGAACACCCTACTGCTGACATCGCCGCGAAATTTGCTGTAACCAATGAAATTAGCGTTGCCAAAAAGAAGGCGTTTGAGTCGTTTACACTCGATATAGGAACGACAAGGACGCACCATATTTTCCATTGTGCTAAGCTTCGATTCATCATCTCCGTCTAAGCTGTAATCCCATGAATCTCTTCTCGACTCCATGGAACCTTGCGAACATCACTTTGGTGAATCATGAATTGAATTTGTGTTTCCACAGATTGGATGAAAAGAGTAGGATTCGCCACAAGTATTCTTGATCAACTCTTGCGCCTATCCAATAGGCTGATTGTTAACATCTGATTGTTAATACCCATCAATGTGAATGAGATTCAATGAATAGTTCGAGATTGATTTGAAAGACCCAAATCTCAAGTTCAAGCAGCTTCCAGCTCGAGGTGAACGGACAACTGGGTTCGAACATTAATGTGACTGATATTGCTTCTATCATAGCCGGTCTCTTTTAGAGGGAAATAATATGTCCGTTAGTCGCCAAAAAGCACCTGCAGTGTCATTGACGAACAAGATGTTTTCCGGACAGAAAATAACAGAGCATCTATGGATGGTTCCACTAGCGTGCGGACTGGCCGGTTGGGAAATAGCGACCCGATTGAATCTATTTCCTGGTTCACATCTGCCTACATTTTCAAGCGTGCTCGCAGTGTTTTTTGTCTCCATCCAGGATCCCGCATTTCTACTGCGTATCGCGCATAGCTTCCTTACTTTGATCTGCGGGCTGGTTCTAGCTTTCTCGATCGCACTACCTACGGCGTTTGTGGCGGGCAGTAGCAACAGATTCGACGGCACTATGACGCCGCTCGTAATGTTGTTCGGGGCGCTACCAGATCTCTCGTTCCTACCTTTGCTGGTCTTGTGGTTTGGTGCCGGAAACGCGGCTGCGATAACAATGGCGACTGTCGCGGCTTTCTTCCCGATCTACTTCACGCTAAGAGAGGGCACGAGAAATATCCCTCGTGAATTATTTGAAGTAACATCAGTGTTCAAGGCAGATCGTTTCTCCACATTCACAAAAATGATCTTGCCTGCTCTTTCCCCTTACATGTTCAGCGGATTAAGGCTTGCATATGATTTTGATTGGGAAATAATAATCGCAGTCGAAATCGCAACTCGTATGACCGGTATCGGCAGCTTCATTCAAGGAACAGTTAGTACAGGTTCGATGGCTAATGGTTTTGCGGCGATCCTAGCGATTGCGCTTGTAGCAATTACTGTCGATCGAGTGTTCTTTAGATCATTGGAGTCATGGACAAGGAAGTGGGCATAATGGAAAGCCACGTAGAGTTAGACAATGTTACGAAATTCTATCAGTCACAAGAGAGGCCGCTGCACGCGCTTCATGAAGTAACCTTTGATGTTGATAGAGGAGAATTCGTGTGTATTGTTGGACCGAGCGGATGCGGCAAGTCTACATTACTGAAGATCATTGCCGGGCTCGACGAACCGAGCTCAGGAGAAGTGCGTTTCAAAGGGAAAATAGTCCAAGAACCGCAGTCAAAGATCAGCATGGTATTCCAAGCATTTGGCCTCTTCCCTTGGAGAACAGTGCTTGAAAATGTTGAGTACGGATTGGAAATGCAGAAAGCACCAAAAAATGAACGCCGTGATGTTTCGAAGAGATATCTCGAAATGGTAGGTTTGTCCGGGTATGAACACATGTATCCTAAGCAGCTGTCTGGGGGCATGAAGCAACGTGTCGGAATAGCGCGAGCCCTAGCAGTGGATCCGGAAGTTATACTGATGGATGAGGCGTTTAGTGCGATCGACGAAGTTACTGCAGAGGTTTTACGGGAAGAGGTAACGACACTTCACAGGGAGACAGGAAAAACATTCGTACTTGTCACACACAACCTCTCAGAAGCTCTGGAACTAGCGGACAAAGTCGTGGTATTGTCATCGCGTCCAGCGAAAGTTAAGAAGGTGCTCCCAATCGCCTTGGAGCGCCCTAGAGATCGTGCGCACTCAACTTTCATTCATATGCATACCGACATACTACATCTTCTCAAGGAAGAACTTGAGAACACTCTGCTTCGCCATAAACTACGGAATATGGATGAAGTCAAGAGTCTTCATAACATGGAGGCCGAGGATAGGCCTAAATGAGTAACCAGATCTGCGGTTACTTCACACTGTGACCGCATTTCGGACAGAAGGTTGCATGCCCGGGAGCTGAGGTGCCGCAGTTTGGACAAACCAATGAGGCTTGAGTTACCACTGGCACCGTAGACGAACTAGGTTTCGCAGTTGACAAATCCACTTCTTTCTTCAGGAGGATGACGTCTTCAACGGATTGCACGTCGTCCCATGAGACATCCAATTCTGACCTGTCCTTGGTGGTTACGCGAAAAGCAAGGCTTTTGTCTTGAAAGCTTACCGAAATATCTTTGACGTTCCCAACCACGACGGCCTTATTGTCGATTACTTGCATCCCAACGAACCGTTGACTCGGCACATGTTTACGCTCGGACATTTCAACCACTAAGACATCAAGCATGTTCGAATAAATCTCATTTGCGGTGGCTGATCATATTGAACGTGGGAGCGTACCCAAACTACATATCGTCAAAGTAAACGGGTATTCTTAGCGATTACAGAATGGTCCTATTCAAAACCGCAATCGTTGGCGTAGCGGTGCTGATTATTGGAATTTTGCTGCTGACCATTATTGGTCCATATATGACTGTAACCGTCCAAAATATACAAACCCGAGAAGTTGATCCACACGTCGAATTCCTGGTTGGAGACATGATTGACCGATCATATACCCTACCAAGTAACGTCCCGGTATTTGGCTCGGTATATGTCTCAGAGGCGCCTACCAATCAAACGACCGACATTCAATTCTCGATTTTCGACGCCGACAATTACCAGATATGGAGCTCAGGTGGTCAGGCAAATTCTCTTTTCTCAACAGACGGCCAAGGACAATTCAATTACACCTTCACAACCCCAAAGAGTGGCCTCTACTATTTCGTCTTCGACAATCGAGCGTCACTTTACAAAAAATATATCGTTTTCTCATTATCATACAACGAACTCATAACGAGCCAAGAGCCTGACACTAGAATTCCATACTTGGCGTGGGCGTTCATAATTGTTGGCGGCTTAGTTGCAGCTGTCGCCTTAATTCGTAAGCCCGCTATCTCTTGGGCTTAGAAGTTACGTAAGATCTAATAGTCCTTCTCACCACCTAATCTTAACCATGAGCGGACTAACAAAAAGAATGATCTACGCTGACAGATACCTTTCAGCTATCCTTGGAGTTAACGAGGGTTCTCTTGTAAGTTACGCGGAGATCTCTAAAGGAATCCACGCATACATCAAGAAGAACGACCTCAAGAATCCTAAATCCGTAAAGACTCCGGAACCGTCCTCAACTGAGGAAGAAGTGACTGTGATCGCTCAGGCTTCGCGGCCGCCCGAAACGCCTACGCAGGTAAGAGAGTGCAGAGACTGTGGCGAATCGATTCCAGCAGACGCAATATACTGCGACATGTGTGGGATAGAGCAGTGATGTTGCACTCGAAGTTGACAGATAGTATCTCTGTTTAAATACGCACCCGTTACGCCTAACATACTTTTATCCTTCACAGAAAGTGACGACCCATGCCGTCGAACAAAATCGGAATCCTAGGGTACGGAGTTTACGTACCCCTCAAGCGGATTAAGAGCGAGCTGATCGTCCGCGCAAGGGAGAGACGGCGAAAGGACCTACCGCAATTTCTAGACAAAGTTCGAAACGGACTACTTCTCCGCGAAAAATCCATAGCTTCCCTAAGCGAGGATTCTATAACAATCGCAACTGAAGCCGCACTGAATGCAGTTACAATGTCCGGAATCAGTCCACTTAAAATTCAGACGGTTGCAGTTGGTTCAGAATCGAAACCATACGCCGTAGGCACGATCTCTAGACACGTGGCGTCCTTTTTGGGTATAGGAAACCAAGTGTACGTGGCTGATCTTGAAGGTGCCTGTAACTCGGGAATGCAATCAACTGCATTCGTAGAAAGCCAAATCCTTAGCGGAAGAATTGAGTACGGTTTAGCAGTTGGAACTGATGTAGCTCAAGCCCCCGTTGGCGATCCATTAGAATACGCTTGCGGCGCTGGAGCAGGCGCATTCTTATTGGGTACAGGAGACCCACTTGCCACTATCGTGGACACAGCAGCCTACTCCACCTTAACCCTTGATTTCTGGAGGAGGGATGGCGTAACCGTTCCTAGCCACTTCGGTAGGACAACCGTTGAAGCTTACATTAAACATGTTATAGCAGCGATCGAAGGCCTCTTAACCAAACATCCAGACCTATCCCTCACCGATTTTGATTACATCACCTTCCACCAACCCTCGGGCTACATGCCCATGAAAACCTGTAAGACCCTATGCCAAGAGCAGATAGATACCCTAGACAATCCCGAACTTGCACAACGGATCAGATTAACTCCAGCCTACATTGAAGAAAAAATCAGACCTTGGCTCCGCGTACTCGACACAGGAAATACCTATGCCGCATCAACACTGATCGCTACGTGTGACATATTGGACAATGCAAAACCTGGAGAGAACATACTGGCCGTCTCCTACGGATCAGGCGCATACACCATAGCAACATGGTTTCACGTTGAAGACGCAATCCGCACTCGAAGGGGAAGAGTCCCAACCGTGCGCGACTACCTCAAACGAAGACAAGACCTCGATATGGTCGCCTACGGCAGACTGATGCAACTTCGATACGGATCGATGAGGAAGAGACTCGCAGCACCAAGGATCATAGGAGAAATCGAACCTTACAATGGACAGATGTTGACATTCACTCTCTGTAACGGATGCGAACGAGTATTCTATCCGGCTCGCGACAGATGCCTCGAATTCGATTGCGAAGGACCAGTAGAACAAAGAACACTACCCATCAATGCCAGGCTTCTGACCGCCAAGAAGCTTACTCTCAAAGATCGACTGATCTCAAACTTTCAGCTAATGAAACAAGGTAAAGTCCTCTTAGTGGACGCTCTAATAACTGAACTGACACCCGGAACTGAGCTAGAAAGCTCACTTAGAAGGATTGACGACGAAGGAAAGACAGGGCTCATACTATATGGGCCCGCTTATCGTCCAGCATTCAGAAGCAAAATACAACATGAACATAAAGAACCTCAAGTCTTAGCAAGTTAACCCAAATTTTCCGTAAGAAGGCCTCAATTCTCACAGCTAGAATCGTTGGCTTAATTTCGTTTACTTGCCCAGCAATTTAGGCAGCCGTAAGAATATCGAATATTTCGGTAATGTCTAATTGTCTCGCAGCGCCCGATATGTACACTGACAGGTAGGTCGGGAGGCAAAAGATCTTCTGCGGAATAGCGGGTTATGTCGGAGCCAACGATGATGCCCTCCTAAAAAGCATGATAGCCGTTCTAAGGCATCGAGGTCCAGACGACACAGGTCTCTATCTGGATGCCGGAATTGGTCTTGCTAACGCTCGACTAAGCATTATAGATATTCAAGGTGGTCATCAGCCGCAACATAACGACGATGGGACAGTTCATGTGACATACAATGGAGAGATCTATAATTTCGAATCATTTCGCGAAGAATTGGAGAAACTAGGCCATAAATTCGTCACAAGGTCCGACACTGAGGTTATCGTTCACGGATACGAACAATACGGAGACGATTTCGTACAAAGACTTAACGGGATGTTTGCAATTGCTCTATGGGACTCACGCGAAGCAAAGCTTCTGTTAGCACGCGACAGAATGGGAATCAAGCCATTATACTACAAGATTCAAGGACAACAACTCTTATTCGCGTCGGAACTAAAAGCGCTGCTCCAATCAACTATCGAACGCGTCGTGGACCAGCAGGCGCTTTACGAGATACTCAACCTCGGATATATTCCAGGTAATCGCACCCTAATTCAAAATATTCACAAACTCCCACCTTCATGCATACTCGTCTTCAAAAATGGGCGAGCGAAAGTTTCGACATACTGGGGGTTACCGACACAACAACTCAACGCTGACCAAGGCCGACTAATACCTGCGCTTAAGACAGCGCTACAGCAAAGCGTAGAGGACCAGTTGGTCGCTGACGTACCCGTCGGATGCTTCCTATCAGGAGGCCTAGACACTGCAACGATAACTGCATTCGCGTCGAAAGCCCTAACGCAGCCTCTAAAGACGTTTTGTATGGGTTTTGGAGAGGAATCGGACGAACTAAGAGACGCACGAATCATCGCAGAACATTTCGGAACAGACCATCACGAACTGACCGTCGACAGCTCTCAAGCCATGAAGCTTTACCCAAAAATGATCTGGCACATGGAAGCACCGAAATACAATCTCTACCCATGGTTCGTATGCGAACTTGTTCGCAAAAATGTTACTGTTTGCTTAAGCGGAAATGGAGGAGATGAAATCTTTGGCGGATACATCGCCAGATATCAAAAAGCACTGCGCATATCCTCGTTATCTCACAATGCTCTCTCGCCAATGCTGAAGGCTGCGGGCCACCTAGTTCCAGCATTTAACGATCTCAGAACCGAGAACAAGTTTAGAGTACTCCGATTCTTAGGGGACGATGTACGCGAATATCTTGTACTAGCAGGAGTTTTGCCCGACGCGATTAATCGTAGCCTATTCCTAGAAAATAGTTATTCCGAACACACTCTTATTGAACAATACGCACCGTTCTTTGCGAACAAATCCAGTTTTCTTGACAACCTTCTCCGAACAGAGCTGAGGACTAAACTCGTTGATGATCTGCTATCAGTTGATGATTCGATGAGCATGGCCCATTCACTTGAACTTAGGGTTCCAATGCTGGACAACAGGATCGTGGATCTGATGGTTAGCGCTCCTTGGCGGGATAAGTTTCTTCCAGGCGTCTGCGGAAAACTTGCTCTGAGGAAAGCGATGAAAGACATTCTTCCGGAAGAGAGCTTAAGAAAGCCGAAATGGGGATTTAGCGTCGATGTATCAAGTTGGTACAAAGGTGAATTGGGAGAATTAGTGCGTCAAATTGTCCCAACTTCCGATATAATCGAACGATACTTCTCGAAAAAGGTCGTCCGACGATTAATTGATCGACCTACGACACCCGAAAATAGACGGTATCAAGTGTTGCTGTGGCAGATGCTGGGATTCCATTTCTGGCACAAAATTTTCATCGACAGCGATCACCCTGAAAAAGTGCAACTCGAGATCGACGCTCTGGTGCCTTAGATGCCCTTGAGCTACTGGGTCATCGTAGTCGCAAGAAACGCCGCGAAGACCATCACAAATACTGTCGAATCTCTGATCCACCAATCCATTCAGCCAACGAAGATCGTAGTAGTTGATGATGGTTCAACTGATGGTACTCACGAAATCCTATCCGCATCTTCGCAGAAGTACCAACAGATCAAAGTCATATACAGGCCAAACGAAGGATACGATATCAGACGCGTCCCAAAAAACATCAATCTCTCTCTGCAATCCAACATAGAGCTCGAGACCGACTACACAATGATAAGCGGAGACGACTGTGAATACCCACCTGGCTACTGTGAATCAGTGATGCGGCTTATGGCCCAAAATCCGCGACTTGTAGTGGCTAGCGGACATCCATCTCAATTCGGGTTTCGTACGTACGAACATACACCATCCGGAAGCGGACGCATCATCAAGACAACCTTTCTGAAGGAAATCGGATTCAAATTTCCAGTGAAGGCAGGATGGGAGGCATGGCTGCTCTACGAGGCTTCGCAAAGTGGATACCAAACAAAATTACTGAAAGGCATTTCGTACATACACGTTCGACCTAGAGGGGCAAAGCACGCGTTCACTTACTGGGGAGCGGCAATGTACACACTCGGATATCATCCGCTCTACGCTATGGGAAGAATAATTAAAAACATGGCCAAAGACCATTCTCTCAGGTCTTCTGTTGGGCTGTTGCGAGGATATCTGACTGCAAAAATAGGCTCTTCAGACCCATTTCTAAGTCCGTTCGGACCCTCCTTCAGGAAATTCGTCCACAAGCAACAGAGCCGTGAAATTTCCCGCGCCATCTCCACACGACTGAAAATCTTCTACTGATTACAGACACCGCCAGAATCGTCGTCGCATATAATGATAAGTACCTCGAGTGCTCGAAAAAGGATAGACAATTAATGCAGGACCGCTCTCGAGTAATTCTACTCACCACCATGAATGAGATTACCGGTCTTCGTTCCATCTGGAACAACATACCGTTCGATCTCTTCAAACGTACAGTAGTCGTTGATGCACACTCGACAGATGGGACTCTAGACTTTCTCAAAGACAAACGCTGTGAGGTAATCTTTCAACACTCTCCGGGGAGGGGAGATGCTATTCGAGAAGCGATGAGTCAGATTAGTGAAGATGTGGTTTTATTGATGGCTTCGGATGGCAACGACGATCCAAAATATATACCTGTCTTCCTGGCCAAGATTGAGGAAGGGTATGATGTAGTCTCGGGTTCGAGGTTCGCTCCAGGTGGAATGACTGATGACAGCGATGACCCATACCGAATAAGAAGATTCGGAAACAGGCTTTTCACTCTCCTCGTGAACGTTTTATGGAATGCCCACTACAGCGATGCAGCTTACAGTTTGAGAGCCTACAGAACCGCAGCTTGGAATAGAATGAAAATGAATTCAAAGTGGAACGAGACTGAGTTTCTCATGAGTATTAGATCCGCCAAACTTGGATTACGAGTGCTCCAAATTCCTGTTATCGAAGGAAAACGAGCAGGAGGAGAAGTAAAAGCTAAGACGTTTTCAACAGGCTGGAGTTTATTGAAAGTGATAATGCGCGAACTAGCCACTTAGGAGAATTGTGGAGCTCACCTTCTTGACGGAATCATTCTGGCATAGCAAGAGAATTCTCATAACAGGAGGTAGCGGATTCCTTGGCTCACACTTAGTGAAAAATCTGATTGAAAATAGACGCTTGTCCGCTGAACAGATCGTCACAACGAGCAGTAGCAAGGATCTCAGGTCGGTGGAAAATTGTAGAGAGATCGTCAAGGGAAAAGATGTCATAATACATTTGGCGGCTAACGTAGGTGGAATAGGGTATAATCAAAGAAGCCCCGGTCCTCTATTCTTCGACAATCTACAAATGGGGTTGAACATGATTGAGGCTGCACGCGAAGCGAAAACCGAGAAGTTTGTTCAAGCTGGAACCGTATGTTCCTATCCCAAGTTTGCACCAATCCCGTTCAAAGAAGATTCACTATGGGACGGGTATCCGGAAGAAACTAACGCTCCGTATGGGATCGCAAAAAAAGCGCTTTTGGTAATGGCGCAAGCCTATCGACAGCAATACCTGATGAACATCATTTACCTGCTGCCAGTCAATCTCTATGGACCCGGAGATAATTTTGATTTAGAAAGCTCACACGTGATACCCGCTCTAATACGAAAAATCATTGATGCCGTGCAAATGAATCAAACGAACGTACGTGTCTGGGGAACAGGCAAGGTCTCTCGAGAATTCCTCTACGTCGAAGACGCTGCAGAAGCAATTGCTCTGGCTGTTGAAAGATATAACAAACCCGAACCCGTAAACTTGGGAAGCGGAAACGAGATAACCATAAGCGCCCTTACGGAGCTAATTGCGAAATTGGTAGGCTTCAAGGGCCAGATTCTCTGGGATACATCAAAACCCGATGGACAACCGCGCAGATGCCTAGATACTACGCGTGCGTTGCGCGAGTTCGGATTCAAGGCGACAACCTCTCTCACGGAGGGCCTTCAGAAGACTATCTCATGGTATAAGCCCAAATATGTTGCAGATACGACCTAATCCTAATAGTGAAATTTGTTCACGAGCGGCATCTTCCATCCGAGGCCGAAAGCTTTCTTTGTTATCTTAATCGCTGGTGGTGCCTGGCGTCGCTTGTACTCAGCCCCTCGAATGCGGCGCAACGTGTCGTCAACTACTTGTACCGGATATCCCTTTTTGAGCAATTCTTCCCTAGAAAGGCGATTTTCAATTACATCATCCACGAGGGGTGAAACAGTCGGATAATCAAAAGGGTCAAACTGATCTGGGCGAAGTTCTGCTGAAGGAATTTTCGTGAAGCAGTTCTTTGGTATGACTTCGCGCCCTGCATGTCGATTATAGTACGTAGCAAGAGCATATACCTCTGTCTTGCTCACGTCACCTATTACTTCTAGCCCGCCACTCATATCGCCATATAATGTAGCATACCCTAAGGCCAGCTCAGTCTTATTCCCAGTAGCTAGCACAAGGTCTCCAAACTTGTTCGAGAGAGTCATTAGTATATTCCCCCTAATTCGTGATTGCAAGTTCTCTTCTGCAACATCGCGTTCCTTACCCTTGAAGTGTGGTCTAAGTTCCGCTTCGAACGTTTCGAAGACCGTTTCTATGGGGATGGACAAATATGCGATTCCGAGGTTCCTTGCAAGCGCTTCTGCGTCAAGTTTGCTGTGATCGCTAGAAAATCGAGACGGCATCGATACGCCAGTAACATTTTCGTTTCCAAGCGCTGTTGCAGCAATAACGCCAACCAGTGAAGAATCGATTCCCCCACTGAGCCCAATAAAGGCCCGACTGAATCCTGTTTTTCGGAAATAATCTCTCACTCCAAGAACAAGAGCATTGAACATCTCTTCCTCGCGATCATAGCGAGGCTCAGTGATCGGCATATCGCTGCTGGAATCATTATTGAAGTCAACTATGACCAGATCTTCTTGGAATTGTTTTCCTACTCCAATCAGATGTCCGTCGCGATCCACCGCCAGGCTTTCGCCATCAAATACCAATTCGTCTTGTCCTCCGACAAGGTTGACGTAAACAATTGCGATTCGTAATCGCTTTGCTTTTGTCTTCAGGATCCGCAATCTAACATCGCGAATCTTGTCGTGAAACGGAGAAGCGTTGATGTTCACGACAATTCGAGCACCTCTTGCCTCCAATGCATCAACAACGTTGACTCCGTATCCAACTTCCTCATCCCATATGTCCTCACAAATCGATGTCCCAAGGGAAATCTTTTCGTCACCAAGATCAATTGAAACTGGAATATTGTTGAGTCCAGGTGTGAAGTATCTGTGCTCGTCAAAGACGTCGTATGTTGGGAGCAAAGTCTTGTAGGCTAAGTGCTTGATCGCACCGTTTCGAAGAACCGCCGCAGCGTTGTATAAGTTACAATCGTCGTAGTCTACGAACCCGACAATTGCGGTAATGTTCGGTAGTTCTTTTGCAATCTCGAGTACGCATTGCTTGTTAAGACGCACAAAGTCTTCTTGAGCAGGGTGGCGATTCCCTGCAGGAGGTCTAACTTCACGAGGTGGAAGAAGATCAAGCGGAGGATAACCAGTGACAGCCATCTCTGGAAAAGCGACGATGTCCGCTCCTTTCTCTACGGCTCTCTTGCCGAATTCAATTATGCGTCTCTTGTTTCCTTCCAAATCCCCAACTGTAGCATTGATCTGAGCTATCGCAATTCGTGGCAAAGTGCGTCACTGCGACTAACTTTGATGGTGTTGAAAAGTGTTTGGAGGTCAGCAGAGCGTTTGCTTCGGCAAATCACCGTTTGACGGTGGAGATCCATGAAGTAAAGAATCCACGAATCAGCGTCACCCACAAATAGATTATGTAAGCCAAAAGGCGCGGATCGAATTCGCTAACGCTCTTACTGTAGGCAAACCAGTTTCGTAGGTTGTTGGGCAGGATTCGAAATGCTCTCATGAAATCTCCGGTCATCCCTATGCTCTGACCGGATCTGAAAAATGCGTACACCATATCTGCATGTTTGTCATGGTAACATATCGGCCCGCGTCCATCAGCCGTCACCACATGCTTGCCTTGTGATTTGACATACTTAGCATATAGCGTGTCCTCACCGGCATGCACGCCATCCAATAGCGCTTTACAGGAAAGTAGTAGCGCGCGATTTACAAGTGTGTTACTAAATGCCTCTAGACCGTAACGTTTCGCGTTATAATTAAAATATCTTTCATAGAAGTATGTGCGGCTTGGATAGCTGCTCTCACCAATTCCAACGACCATCCCATTTTCGTGTGCTATGTGTCTGCTCATCGCGATCCACCACGTTGGGTAAACGTAAACATCGGAGTCGACGAAAGCTATCCAGTCTGTGCAGCATTCTTCACCCTGCCTGTACCTCACTCGCCCCAGTAGTCCTTTTTCTGTGACTATTCTTGCGTCGAATTTGCGTGCGATATCGAGCGTCCTATCTGTCGACCCTCCGTCAACCACGACGAGGTGATTTACTGGAATGTTTTCTCTTATCGCTGAAAGGCAACGAGCGAGTGTTGCTTCATTATTTTTTGTTGCTACCGTGACGTCGATTTTCGAGAGCATCTGCGACTTCTCATATCTACGCTATGCTGGTTGTCAGTGTCGGTCGCCAATTGTCGTCCTAAGTTCATCGACCGTATCTTCGATCTTCTTTTTGTATTGGAGTCCAAGTTTCCTAGTTATTTTAGAAGAATCTACAGCGTAGCTTCGTTTGTCTGTTATCTCGGCAACGATCTCAATATCGCATTGAGTCTTATTCTTAATTCGGTTGGCAAGATCAAGAATGGTCATGTTTTCTGAGCCAACGTTGTACACTCCAGATTCTCCTGTTATTGCGGCTGAAATTGCTTCGGCAGCATCCAAGACGTGCAGGAAGGGGCGGATTTGAGCGCCACCAAACACTGCTATCTTTCCCTCAACAACGGCTCTCCGCACAAACTCGTTAACGACCAAATCAAATCGTATTCTAGGCGAGTTTCCGTGCAGTGTAGCGAACCGGAGTACCGCTCCACCCGCGTCCAGGACTGGTTTCTCGGACTGAAGTTTTGTGAGTCCGTACAAGCTGAGAGGGGATGGGTCTGTGTCTTCTGTTTGCAAAGAATTTGAGGCTCCATACACTGAACACGTCGAAGCGAAAACCATCTTCTTATTCGATCGTGCGAATTCCTTAGCCAGTTTCTTTGTTGTTAAATAATTGGTCTCTACCGCTTTAGTCGGTTCTTTATTGCAGGCCGCATCGCCGACTATCCCTGCTAGGTGGACTATTGCATCGTAAGGTCTGAATGTGTCGGAATCTGCAGAATTCACGTCTGCATTTAACCATCGAACGGAAGAGGTAGGGGGTTGAATGTCTAAAACGTCTACCTCGTGTTGCTCGCTAGTTAACCGCGGAACCAGAATTGATCCAAGATAGCCTGCTCCACCTGTAACCAGAATCCGCATCTTAGATTATCTCACCTTTGTAAAGGACTGCCAAGAACCGTTCTCCAGTGTTCGTACGGGCTTGGATCCTCAACCATCTTGTTGATCATTTCTCGCCACTCGTTAGGCTTGAATCCCGTTTCATTACGGAATCGAGAACTATCAAGGCTTCTGTCAATCACCACATTATCGTCAGTTTCAATAGCGGTGTTGATCTTGAAAACGTCATTCATTATGCGGAGGAGATCATATTTCGTAATAGGATTGCTGGAGACATTGTAGACCCCTTCTAACTCGTGATGATTAACAATCACATTTTCAATAACGGTTGCTAAGGCTTGCGTCGTGAACCCAGTGTAAATTGCCTTCGTAAAGCCTTTGACTCTTCCGCCTCGCTGACTAAGAAACCATTCAACAAGTCCGAACGAACTGTTAAGCTCTCTTCCTATTATCGAGGTCCTCAGTGTGAGGCAACCGGATTTAGAAACTTCGCCAAGAAACTTCGTACGACCATACGGATCCTCCGCATCAGATACATCGTCTTCCGTATAGTTCCCCTTACGCCCGGAGAAAACGCAGTCTGTACTAATGTGTATGAGCCTAGCCCTTGCGACCTGGCACAGGATCGCCAATCTTTGTGGAAGTATTGAGTTTGTTTCAATTGCACCAAGAGTATCTTGAATTGCAGGTGACTGCTTGATAATTCCTATGCAATTAATCACGACGTCAGGATGCACTTGTTCAACCGCGTGAGTGATTGAATCAAACCGATATGCATCGACTCCGCCCAGTAGACGTTTCGGATCGAAGATGCCTAATTGAAAGAGGTTCGTATTTGCAGAACGTACTGTCGCCCATGTTTCGAACCGGTCTTTGTAAATTTGAGTGAGCTTATGCCCGAGCATTCCTGTGCCTCCCAATATCAGTACTCGCAATTCTTGTTACCCCTAGCGCTCAGTCACATTCCAGATATCCCAGTAACGACTATTGTATCGAAAATCATCCTGTTTACTTTCCTCTACGGTCGAAGTTGAAAACACGATCAACACAGCGTCTTCGGTAAGTGTCATTACTCCATTCGCGTAACCTTCGGGGACATAGACAATCGCCGGTCGATTGGCGGAGAGAGTAAATCGATAAACTTTGCTCTCTTTGGATGGTTTTTCCCAATTGTCAATTTGTACCGCCCCGACAACTACCGATCCTCGGATGGGGAAGAAATATTTCGCTTCACGCTTGTGGGCATGCCACGCGCGGACGTAGCCGCGAACGTAATTTTTTATCCAATAAAAGCGTTTCACGCCATGAAAGTCGAAAGAGTTGACGAAGCCAATTTCGCCGCGATCATCGACAGCAATGTCGCCGTATTTGATTTCTGGTATCGGCACTGCTGATTCACAGAAGTCATGTTTCAAGTTTAATGATGTATTATAGGTTCCGCCGCGACTAACGTGCAACTTGAATAGGGAATGCACAGTTCGTTGTGGGACTATGGTATACTCGTTCAAGGTTCTGCATGCTGAGCATATCGGTGTAGGAGTAGTTTTGAGTCAAGCTCTGAACCGGTTGGGAGTGACTAGTCGGGTTATCTCCGGGGCCCCTCATCCATTCGGTTTTAAAGAGGATTACCTCTTACCTAGGCGCCGTCTAGGGAGCACTCACTTAGCGTACTACACGCGCTATCTCGATTGGCGACAGTACAGAAGCCAGTTTAATCTTCTTCATAGCCACAATGATGTTGCCTATTCACGTTACGTATTGAAATTATGGAAAAATCGAATTGTGCAGCATTATCATAATCCGAACGGGAAGATACCTCTCTATCGGGAAGTGCCAGCACTCGTTTCAATGCCAAATATGCTTGATCGCGTTGCGGATGGAAAATTTGTTCCAATACCCGTCGATACCGATACTTTCAAGCCAACTCGTAAACGTCAGACGGACCTGGTAAGAGTGGGTTACAGCGATCAGCACACTGATCCCAACAAGCGTCAATATCTCGCAAATTCCGAGATCAAGGACGCCATATCTAGACTTGATGGAAAAGCCGTCGGAGTTCCATTGAACCACATTATCAGCCACCAGGAAATTCCGAACTACTACGGGACATTGGACCTGTGGGTGGATCGAGTGGGTTTAGGGTTCTACGGATTCGGAGCGGTGGAAGCTGCAGCTTGCGGCGTACCTATCATAACTGATATCAGAGAAAGCGATCTAAAATTTGTGAAAGATTGTCCATTCGTTAACATTCATTCGCGCGCAGAGATTCAGTCTGCAGTCGAAAAGCTTGTCAACGACAAATCTTCTCGGGAATTGTTGGCCGCTAAATCCAGAGAGTTTATCATTAAAACTCATGACTCGTTGAAGGTAGCGGAGCGGTGCATTCAGATCTATCAGGACGAGTTCGGCTCATGAACGATTAAACTGGGCCTGCAGACTTGATTACGCCATTAGAGATGAGCACTCGTTCGAATGTACTTG
>Ga0074045_10000278_pt1 | contig 49155 bp, 33 predicted proteins | sample BogForMeECP23OM2_FD_94442 | JGI IMG/M metagenome (GOLD analysis project Ga0074045, IMG submission 94442) | Bog forest soil microbial communities from Calvert Island, British Columbia, Canada - Bog Forest MetaG ECP23OM2 | ecosystem: Environmental > Terrestrial > Soil > Wetlands ... | reverse complement strand
GGCCGCATGGGCAAAGGCTATTCCGCGGGCATTGCGTTCGACCTGAATTCGCCGATGGGCGATTCCACCTGCATTTCCTGCGGCGAATGCATGGTCTCTTGCCCCACAGGCGCGCTGACGAACAAGGGCGTGGCGGGAACGGCGATTGCCGCGGGGCGCGACGCGCAGAGCTTGACGGCGGAGGAACTTCACAAACTGCCGGTGTTTGCAGGCGTTTCCGGCACATTCCTGGAACTGAACCGCGGCGCCATCGTGAAGCGGCGCTTTCGCAAGGGTGAAGTAATCTGCCGCGAAGGCGAGTTTGGCTCGACCGCGTTCTACATCCTGGAGGGTAAGGCGCAAGTCGCGATTGCCACACCGATTGCCCACGTGAAGACGCAGGGTGGCGCGCAGGGATTTTTCAAGCGGCTGACCAGCGTGCTGGTGGGGCGCGAGGAAGACAAGCGCGAGGAGGAGACGCGCGATCGCAGCATCCCCATTGACGCGTCGGTGGATCTTTCCTATGGCAACCCGGTGGCGGAGCTTGGCCCCGGCGATCTTTTTGGCGAGATGACGTGCATGAATTTTTACCCGCGGTCGGCGACGGTGCGCGCGGAAAGCGATGTCGTGGCGTACGAAATGTTGCGCAACGTTCTCGACATCATGATGAAGAACAAAACGTTTCGCGCGCAGATTGAACAGAACTACCGGCGGCGCGCGCTCGAAACGCACCTGCGCGGCGTTCCCATGTTCGCGGATCTTTCGCCGGACTTCATCGAACACCTGAAGGAAAGCGTGGAATTGGTGCGCTACGCGCCAGGGCAGGTGATCGCGCGGCAAGGTGAAGCGGCGGACAGCTTTTACCTGGTGCGCATCGGTTTCGTGAAAATTTCCGAGGAGTACCCCGGCGGCGAACTCGTGATGGCGTATCTTTCGCGCGGCGATTATTTCGGCGAAATCGGTTTGCTGGGCGGCGGCGTGCGCACGGCTACCTGCACCGCGCTGGATCACGTGGAAGTGGTGAAGATATCCGGCGACGATTTCCGGCAGATGGTCGAGCGCTTCCCGAAAGTGCGCGCGGGCCTGGAAGCGGTGGCGGCGGAGCGGCGCTCGGCCAATGCGCAGCGCATGCAGATGGTGCACAGCGTGCCCATCGAGCAGTTCCTTTCGCAAGGCCTGATGGAAGCGCAAAGCCTGCTGATTCTGGATTTACAGAAGTGCACGCGCTGCGATGCCTGCGTAAATGCCTGCGCGGATGCGCACGACGGCGTGACGCGATTGGTGCGCGAGGGTTTGCGTTTCGAGAATTTCCTGGTGGCCACGTCCTGCCGGCAGTGCCGCGATCCTTTGTGCATGGTGGGATGCCCGGTTGGCTCGATCCGGCGGCGCAATTCGCTTGAGGTGATTATCGAGGATTGGTGCATCGGCTGCGGCCTGTGCGCGCGGAATTGCCCCTACGGAAATATCAACCTGCATCCGTTTGAATTGATGGCCGAGGATCCGGAACACGCAGGGCGCCGCAAGGCCGTGGTGCAACAGAAGGCGACTTCGTGCGATCTGTGCACGCACTTGAAAGAGCCGAGTTGCGTGTACGCCTGCCCGCATGATGCGGCGCATCGCGTGGATCCGCGCAGATTCTTTGCCGACATGATGGGCCCGGAGCAGAAACAATGAGGGCGGCGCGATGAGGATGGATGCCACACAACGCGGCTGGGCTTGGCTTTCGGTGGGCATTTTCGTGGCGAGCGCGATTGTGTATGTGGTGTATTCGCTGAATACGCCTGCTGGACCGCGCGGCGGCAGCACCATCGGGCTGGCGTTTGGCATTGTGGGCTTCGCATTCATGATCTTCGCGGCGCTGCTGGGGGCGCGAAAGCGCGTGCCGACCTGGCGGCTGGGCCGGGCGCAAGCATGGATGCGCTGTCATTTGTGGCTGGGATTGCTCAGCCTGCCGCTGATTTTGTTTCACGGCGGGTTTCACTTTGGCGGAACGCTTACGCGCGTGCTGATGTGGCTGCTCATCATCACCGTTGCGAGCGGCCTGTTTGGCGCGGTGCTGCAGCACTACGTGCCGCGGTTGATGACCACGGACGTGCCGCTGGAAACGATTTACGACGAAATTGCAAATGTGCGCAGTGCGCTGCGCGAAGAGGCCGACCGCGCGATGGAAGCGTTGTGCGGCTCGCTGGGGCTTGTGAAACGCGATGACGCCGAAGAGATGCGCGCGGGCGGTTTCAGCGCCTTGCGGCCGATTGCAGCCGCGGCCGTGCCCTTGCGAACTTCCGCTGCGGTGAGTGCGGGGGCGAGCGCCGCAGTGGCCGCCGCGCCGGAAGTGGTGCGGCTGAACGCGGAACAGAGCGCGCCGCTGACGCGTTTTTACTTGCAGGAGATGCGCACGTTTCTGGAAGAGCCGATGCGCCGAGGGCAGCGCCTGGGCGATGCGGAAAAAGCAAAGACCGCTTTCGCGGCCTTGCAAAGGCTGCTGCCGTCCACCGCGCAGGAAACGCTGAAGGAGCTGGAAGAGATTTGCGACGAGGCGCGCCAGTTGGTGCGGCAGGAACGGTTGCATAACTGGCTGCATGGCTGGGTGCTGGTGCATATTCCGCTTTCGCTGGCGCTGATTTTGCTGGGCGCGGTGCACGCGGTTGTCGCCCTGCGCTATTAGAAAAGCAAGAATTCACACAGAGAGCACAGAGGTCACAGAGAAGAAGTGGCGAGAACACGCACGACGAAGAAGCTGGCGCAACGCATCGACCTGAACTATTTCAAGAGGCCGACGCCGTACAAACGCGCCAAGCTGTGGCTCTGCGTGCTGGTGCCGCTGCTGGCCCTTTTGTGGATTGCCTGGCGCGGATTTTCCGGTGATTCGCGCGTGTACTCCAGCGGCCGGATGAGTGAGCCGCATGCGGTGCTGGAAAAACAGTGCGCTGCGTGTCACGTGCGGAAAGCCGACGAGTTTTCGGCCAACGCGTTGGAGAGCGCGTGCCTTGGCTGCCATGACGGCCCGGTCCACCACGAGAATGAAGTGAAAGCGCATGTGCCGGAGTGCGCCACGTGCCACGCCGAGCATCGCGGCCGCATCAATATTCGCGCCGCCAGCGATCAGGCTTGCGCCGAGTGCCATGCCGATTTGCATGTGACCGGCAGGATTCTCGTTTACTCAGCACACATTCGGAGCCTGGAAGATGGCCACCCGGAATTTGCGGTGCTGCGCAATGGCGCGAAGGATCCCGGCACGCTCAAATTGAATCACGCGATCCACATGAAACCGATTCGGCGCGGGCCGAACGGGCCAATCGTGCAACTGGAGTGCGGCGATTGCCACCGCCCGGCGGGCGTGAATCAGGGATGGCCATATGCGGATAAGGATTACGTCATGGCCGCAAGTTCATACAGTTCAGGACAAACAGACGTGTTGCCGAACAACAGCCTATGGACTCCGAGGCCGCTGACTGGACGCGAGAACATGATCCCACCGAGATTTGCCACAACATGCGCCGCGTGCCATTTGCTGACATTTGACAAACGGTTTGATGTGGGAGTGCCGCACGACAAGCCGGAAGTGGTCTACGCGTTTCTGGTGAAGAAGTTCCAGGAATATATCGCTGCCCATCAGGGTGAAGTACGCGTTGTGCGTGATCCCAGCCGCGATCTAACGGGGAAACTATTGCAACCGGAAGTGCGCGTTCTGACGCCGGCGCAGTGGGTCGCGGAACGCACGACGGATGCAGAAGAGTTGTTGTCGCGGAAAACCTGCAAGCAGTGCCACTTGTACGAGGCTCCCGTGGATAGCGCAGTTGTACGGATTCCCAACTCCATCGCGGCGGGATCTGTCAAGGTGGGCACAGTGTCGGATATCGCCCACGCAAAGATCACCTCGCGGTGGTTGCCGCACGCCAAGTTTGATCACGATGCGCATCGCAGCTTTACGTGCACGAGTTGCCACGTGAAGGCGTTGACGAGCACTGAGACGAGCGATGTGCTGGTGCCGGGGATTGAGAATTGCAAGACTTGCCACGCGCTCGGGCCGGAGCACGCGGAGTCGCGCTGCTTTGAGTGTCACACTTACCATGATTGGTCGAAGAGGAAAGAGGTGAAGCCGAGCTATACCTTGCCTGCGCTGCGGGACGGTGGAAAATAAGACTCTCGGCGCGAGTTGCGCTTCTCGGCGGGTTTGGGAGTTAGAGTAGCAATCGTAAAAGCGGCGGCTAGCCGCCGCACTCCAAAGGCTAGCGGTTGACCAGGGACATCATGGTTTCGGGATAGCGCATGCCGGCAGCTACTCCCTTGGGGGCTACTTCTTCGATTCGGCGCAAATCCTCGGCGGTGAGCTTTACTTGCAGCGCGCCGATGTTTTCTTCCAGGTATTTGCGGCGTTTCGTGCCGGGAATCGGAATGATGTCTTCGCCCTGCGCCAGCAGCCACGCCAACGCAAGCTGCCCCGATGTGCAATGTTTTTCGCGGGCGAGCGCTTCCACGCGTGCGACGAGATCTAGATTCTTCTGGAAATTCTCCCCCTGAAAGCGGGGCGAGAACCGCCGATAATCGTCCGCCGCCAAATCCTCAAATTTCTTGAATTGCCCGGTTAGAAAGCCGCGGCCGAGCGGGCTATAGGCGATGAACGCGATGCCGAGTTCCCGCGTGGTTTTCAACACTTCCTCTTCCGGATCGCGCGTCCACAGGGAATACTCCGTTTGCAGGGCGGAGATGGGATGAACGGCGTGCGCGCGGCGCAGAGTGGCTGGGGACGCTTCGGACAGGCCGAGGTAGCGCACTTTCCCTTCATGGATAAGTTGGGCCATGGCACCGACCGTTTCCTCGATGGGCGTTTCGGGATCAACGCGGTGCTGATAATAAAGATCGATGACATCAACGCCGAGCCGCTTGAGGCTGGCTTCGCAACAGGCGCGGACGTACTCGGGCTTGCCGCTCACGCCGCGCACGTGCGGGTTGGAGCGGTCGCGCACGATGCCGTACTTGGTGGCCAGAAAGACTTTCTCGCGGCGGTCGCGAATGGCCTGGCCGACGAGGATTTCATTGTCGCCGTAACCATAAACGTCGGCGGTATCCAGGAAGTTCACGCCGAGTTCGATGGAGCGATGAATGGTGGCAATGGATTCGACGTCATTCCGGGAGCCATAAAATTCGGACATGCCCATGCAGCCAAGCCCCATGGGCGAAACGAGCGGTCCGGTGTTACCAAGTTTGCGGAGTTGCATCAGAAAACCTCGATTGGAGCGTACTTCAAGATAGATGAGCAGCGGTCACGCCAGGATACACAGGCTGCGCAAAAAGGGCGTAAATCCGTCGTTCAAAACGAATTGCGGAATCTCTCCTCGGGGTTGACCCAAGAAAAGAGAGATTCATCGCACAAACTACGTGCGATGCAAAACCGTCCCTCACTTCGCAGACTTCGTTCGGAATGACGGGATCATGCTTCTTGCGCAAGTTGTACATGCCAAGTTTTGTTTCGCAAGCGGAGTGGAGGGGCGCGTCCTGACCTGGCAGGCGCTCCCGCGAAAATCAAGTAAGGTCGCTGGTCATCAGGAAGAGCGGCTTCATCTCGAAGCTCTGGTAGACCGGGCGGAGACGCTCGGTGTTGTAATGTTCCTTGATGTTGACGACTTTCTTTGTAGCCGTGACGGTGTCGATGGGCATGTTGTCATAGCGCCCGTTCTTCAGGACGACCAGACGCCCGTGAATGCGGTTGAGGATCATGTCCAGGGCCAGATTGCCGTAGGCCATGGGAACGATAGAATCGATGGCATCCGGATCGCCGCAGCGCACCAGGTAGCCGAGCTTCTGGTTGATGCAATCGATTTTCTTGCCGCCGTTGAATTTAGCAGAAAGCGAGGTAATTTCCTCGGACACCAGGTCCCCAATGCCGCCGAGCTTCTTGTGGCCAAAGGCGTCCGCGGCATCCCGCTGGAACACCATTTCGCCGCCCTCAAACATCGCGCCTTCGGAAACCAGCACGATCGAGTAGTGACTCGGATTGCGCTTGCGGTCGTGGACCAAAAGCTCCGTGAGCTGTTCGATGTTGAATCTGTGCTCGGGGATGACGCAACGATTGGCCGCGCCTGCCATCGTGGGAAGCATGGCGGTGAAGCCAGCGTAGCGCCCGAAGACCTCGAGGACCAGGAAGCGCTCATGAGAGCCCGCCGAGGTTCGCAGGGCGTTGGTCATCTGAATGCTTCGGGTGATGCACGTGCTGAAGCCGATGCAGTAATCGGTGCCGGGCACGTCGTTGTCCATGGTCTTGGGGATAGCGACAACGCGCATGCCTTCCTGGTAGAGGCGCACGCCATAGCTCAGCGTATCGTCGCCGCCGATGGGGATCATGTACTCGATGCCCAGCCAGGCAAGGTTTTTCAGAACCTCCGGCGTGAGATCGTTTTTCTCCGCGTTGTACTGCCCCTTCAGGTGTTCCGGGACACTGTTCTTGCTGACGCGGCCGGGGTTGGTGCGCGAGGAATGGAGGAATGTGCCGCCCGTTCTGCCAGCGCGGTTCACGATGTCTTCGGTGAGCCGCTGGAAGTTGTCGGAGTTGTCGTGCTTTTCGTCGCGGACCATGTCCACGAGACCTGCCCAGCCACGACGGATGCCGATAACCTCGTAACCTTCGCGGAGCGCGCGAAACGTCACGGCACGGATCGCTGGATTAAGGCCGGGGACGTCGCCCCCGCCGGTGAGGATGCCAATTACGCCTTTCTTCACATTGATATTAGCCATAGTGCAAGGATCGCCTTAGTGTGGGATAGAGAACCAATGATTATGTAAGAAGAAACGGAATTTAGAAAGAGCGTAATGCGAAGAATTTTTGAAGTTACAGAAACTGCGGCGGTTATGGCTCGATGCGCGTGCCCATCACGCCCAGAAACTTAGCCAGCCATGCGGGATGCGCGGGACATGGCAGCCTCCTTGGGAAAAGAAAAGCATAGCAAACTGGGAGCAGCTATGCTGCGCGACAGGCGAATTTTCAATATTTCTGCGCCGAAGTATTATCGTTCCCCCCGTTACTGGGGTTGCGCTGACACAGGTAGGTTGGACTCCTCGATGGTGAGCATGTCGGTGCGCATTTTGTCCCACTCGCGGAGAGTCAAGCCGCGCGTGGCGAAGAAGCGCCGGATTTTCGCGGAATCCCAGCGAAGAACTTCCTCGAGTACGGGCACGAGCACGCTCATGGCATTGTCGCTGAGCACGGTACGGCGGGCGACGCGCGTGATGAACTGCGCCTCGGAGACGGCGATGGTGATGCCATCGTGCTGATTGACGTGCATCATCACGGGCAGGTCGGAGCTTCCATCACCCATGTAGATGACGCTGTCGTGGCTGATGCCAAGTTCGGCGCGCACCTCTTCCAGCGCGGTAATTTTGCCCCAGCCTGCGGTAGCACGGATGATGGATTCCACCTCGCCAGTCGATTCGTTAAAGCGGAAGCGCGTGCCAATAATATGATCGGGCGGCACGATGCCCTCCAACGCCGATTGGATGATTTCCTGTGGCGCCGCGGAGATGACGTAGAACGAGAACTTGTAGCCGTCGGAAAGATTATCGAGCGTGCGCGCGAATAGATTGACGTCGTGCTTCAGACGGATGCGTTTGCCGGTTTCCACCAGATCCGCGCGCCGCACGCGGCGAAAATCCGGGTCGTGCAGAATCAGGTACGAGAGTTCAGCGCCTTGCTGCACCAGATGAATTTCGGACAAGCCTTTCACCTTGTCATGAAAGCCGTGAAAACCGATCAGCTCGCTGAGAGCGGCGCCTGAATCGTTGAAGCTCAGGGTCTGGTCAAAATCACTGGCCAGAAGATACTGCTTCACCATGGGAAGTACTCCTTCTTTCTGCCCGCCACTGCGGGCGCGAGCCGGACTGGCGGCTCGGACCTTGGTTCTAGTTACACGTTAACCGCAATGAGGGGGTCTGCCCCACTCATAATTTTGATGTGTGCTATGCGAGGAAAACGTCAACGATTTGTTAGACGTTGATGAGATGCGGCGAAAGGGTAATCGGTTGCAAGGAAACGAGTTAGATCAGGAAGCAGCTTTAGAATGAGGGAATTGGGGCGAAGCAAATGCGGAAATTTGAATCGAAGAAAAAGCGATAGCACTTGACAACTCGTCTTCGGGGCGAAATCAAGCCTTATGTGGGCTAGGTGCCGCCGTGGACATCATCAACGTCTCCTCAGTGGGAAGTAGAAGATGTGGGGGAAGAATGAAGACGCTCGACGGGCTCGTCGGTGACGGTGTAGAGCTTGCCGTTGTGCATGTAGAGGCGCTGCGTTTCTTCGTGATTGAGGGGGCGAGCACCACGACGGCCGAAGACGGCCAGTTGGTTGCCGGACTCGTCCACGGCACGGTCGCGATCGATGCCTTTTGAGATAGCCAGGGCCGGGCCTTTGGTGCGCGCGGTGGCGATCAGCTTGGGAGTGGGACGCGGGCTGAAGCCGGAAAAATGCGCGGGGTCATCCCACGGGGAGAGAATCTGCAAAACGCGCAGGCCATTCTTGCCGTCAGCGACGAAGGCGAACGCGCTGCCGGCGACCATGCCGATCTTCACGTCGTTTACATCGTTGAGCTGGCCTTCAGCAGTGAAGAGCTGATCCAGCTTGGGAACTTCGGGCCGCTCCACATCAATCAGCGCCAGGCCTTGTTTGCCAGCTGAAACGTAGGCGTAGGTGCGCGCGACGTAAATGTTGCGAGCATCGGCGAGAGGCACGACAGCGCCGGCAATCGGCTTTGGTTGCGCCAGGTCCGTGACATCCAGAACTTTCATGCCGTCGCGATCCACGACAAACGCATAACGGAACTGCACGGCGATGCCGCGCGGACCGTTCAGGTAAGGCGTGCTGAGCGTTGCGGTAATTTTTGGCGCGGCGGGATTATCCAGATCCACGACCACCAGCGCCTTGTCCGTAAGGATGTAGGCGAACGCGCCGGCGATGGTAATGCGGCGGGCGCCGGTGAGAGCGCCATTGGGATTGAAGGCCAGCCCACGCTTCAGGAAATTGTTCGTGGGATTGCCATCGAGCAGCGTGCCGACGCCCGGGCTTTTGGCTTTCAGGTCGGGATTGCCGACCACGACGAGACCTTCTTCCTTGTCGGCGACGTAGAGGAAACCATAGAGCAGATGGATAGGCTGCTCCTCATTTTCCTTCAGGCGCGCGCGCAGCGGATCCACGCCTAGCGTTGTGGGGGAAGCGACGGCCACGGCGTTTTTTGTTGGCAGATAAAACTTCTGGCCGAAGGGCGACACCGGTGCGGTGGTGATGCGTTCGGAAAAGCCTTTGTTGTCCACATTGGCGATGTCGTAGATGCGCAAGCCGCCTTTTCCCGTGGCGGCGTAGGCGTATTCGCCGCGCACCTGAATATCCAGGACGTTACCTTCGTGGCCGGCAACGGCGGAGAGTTCGCGGTTGTGCGCAACGAATTTCTTGAAGTTGTCGGGATAGGCCACGCGCTGCAGGTCGCTGCCGTAGATTGCTTCGGGTTCGTCGTGCTCCGCAACGGCGATAGCTTCGAAGCCTTTGCTGCCCGTGGCCACGTATACGTAGCGGCCCATGAAGTTCATGAAGTTGGTGCCCTGGAGAAGGAGTTGCGCCATCCAGGCGTTGTTGTCGTTGGCAGCGCTGACGTGACAATCGCTGCACTGCTTGGTCTCTTTCGCGCGGACGGTGTGCGGCACGTACGTGCTGAAGGCCTGGCCGGAAAAACCTTCGGCGGAGATGGTCTGCTGGGTGTAGTAGAGCCACTCGCGATTCGTGTTTTGCGAACTGACCAGCACAGCGCAGGAAGAGCGCGCGGGTGCGATGCGATGGCCGGTAACGGTGCCGTCCACACCGAGGAAATAGGCATCGTCGCGCAGCACCTGAAAATTGTAGCTGGTGTAGTTGCGCGTGGTGAGGCCTTCGTTGTGCAGCATTGGCCGACGGACGTTGGCGGTCATCTGAAGATGGCAGCCGAAGCACGTGGGCGTCCAGGACGTGTGGCAGGCGTAACAGGTCATCGAAGAGTTGCCGTGGGCGAGTTGCGAATCGTCGGCAGGGGTGTGCGAAAAAGCGTAGCCATTTTTGTTCATCAACTTGGCCCGATAGGATTTCACGCTGAAGTGCGGATTGCCCGGCGTGACGGTGTCAATGGTCTGCACGATTTCCCACTCGACGTTGGGATCGGTCATGGAGCGCTGGTACAGCTTGTCGCCGCGCCATTCGAAACGCCGCAAGCCTGAAGGAGTGCGCAGGGTTTCCAGATGGCGGCCGCGCGATTCGCCGGGGCGAACGCCGTCGGGAGCGGCGGGACCCGAAGTGAGCAACGTAGCTCTCTGGCGAATCGTGCCGTGACAATCCACGCAATCAATTTCCACGGCGGCGCGAGGTTCACCGTAAATTTTGCCGTTGCCGTGATTGTCTTGGGCGAAGTGACAATCGGCGCACTGCATACCTTTTTCCAGATGAATGTCGGCCAGATGCACGGCTTTCTGGAAGCGCTGAGGATCATCGAAGGCGATGGTGCGGCCGTCTTTATCCAGCCAGTTCCCTTTCCGGTCGTGGTTGTAGACGCCGCGGAAAATCCAGCCGTGGCCGTGGAAATCGGCGAACTGCGTGGTCTTGAGTTGCGCGTTGAATTCGGGGCTGCCGGTTTTTTCGAGAAACTTGGAATCGCCCCACAGGCCGCGGGCGGCAGCGGCTTCGGGATTGCTCAGATAGGACTGATATTTTTCTTCTTCCGTGGGATTGTGCTGCTGGGCGGGATACATTTTGTCCGAATCAATTTCGTTGTCCCACCAGGTCAGGCCGAAATAGGTGGTGACCATGTTCGTGCCCGGATGAACATGGCAAATCATGCACTGGCTGGAAGGAATGGCGCGCGTGAAGGCGTGCTTGATGGGATGACCGGATTCGTTCTTGGGAATCGTGGGGTCGGCGGACGCGCTGTAGCCAAGATGGCCGAAGGGCGCGTAAGGGCCGGAGTGCGAAGGATCGCGGTCGTTGGCGTAGATAACGTGGCAGGCGGAGCAACCGCTGGAGCGGTAATCGCCGGGATGATCGTTCGTGCCTGGAAATGAAAGGGCGGGATCGAGAAGCCGTGTTTTCTGCAAGCCGAGGAAAACGGGATCGGTGCGCAATCCGGTGCCGAGCCCGCGATTGCTGAGTTTGTCGTCGGGTTTGCCGGGATTTTCTTCGCCCGTGGGATTGCCGGTCTCGGCTTTTTTGCCGCCGCCGCGCTCAAAGACGCGCAGGACGTTTCCCGGCTGCGATACTTCCCAGCGATAGAGAGGTGTCAGTTCCGGAATCACGCCTTTGGTGCGGGTTTCCTCCGGCGTGGGCGGCGGAACGGTTTTTACAAATTGTGGAACGCCGTCGCGGTTGTAGCTCTCGCCGAAGCGCGTATTTTTGTACGGGATGCCGCCATTATTGTAAAGCGCGGCGCCCCAGAGAAAACCGGAATGGGTCATCATGTTGGTGGAGACCGCGCGCGTTTCGCCGGGATGGCAGCCCGCGCTGCCGCAGGTTTCCGAAGCGACGCGCAGATCGCCGGGGTTGACGAACCTCACGTACTCGGCAGATTCCTTCAGCCATTCCGCGTAGGCGCGCTCGGGAATTGTTGCACGATTCTCGAAGGAAGGCTGGCGGGCCTGCACATGCGCTTTTTCTTTCGCCGCGATATATTCCGGCGAATTGGGCGCCGTGCCGCTTGCGACGCTGATGGAAACATTTCCGCCGTGGCAATCGGTGCAACCGAGATGCACGGCTTTGGAGGGATGCATCGTTGGCTCGTCCGTCGCCGTGTGGCAGGAGATGCAGCCGGAGGATTTGCGATCCGCGTCTTCTTGTGATTGGCCGCGGACGGGGTTCTGCGGTTCTTGTGCGGAGGCGGATGCAATTCGCGAATGGGCGTCGAAAGATGCAAGAAATACGGGAATCGCAACGACAAAGAGGGTGATCAGCGGCGTGCGAAAGCTCCCCGAGCCGATTTTCGTGAGCAATGACGATCCTCTTGTCGCGCGCATGTTATCAGTCCTCAAAACGTAAACTTGGCCAGACCGAACACGGAGAATTGCGTGCGTCCGGTATAGATATCACGAAAGCCCTGGCCGGGCTGCAACATCGAGGCGCCACCGGTCAGCGCGAGATTTTCCGAAAGTGGCGGGCGATATTGCACGCCGACGCCGAAGTCTTCGCCAATCGTGTGGCGGATGTCCGACTGAAAGAGCACGTATTCCAGCGGCTCGGTGCGCATGAAGCGCAGGAAATTGAAGTTCGCGAAGCCCTTGAGCTTCGGCGTGATCACGAAATCCGCGCCCGCGTTCACCAGGAAAATTCCGGGATTCACGAAATTAGACTGACCTTCTTCCTTGCTGGAACGCATGCTGGGCAGCAGGCTGCCTTCGGTGGTCAGCAGGACGCCGGAACCCGTCAGACGAATGGCTTCACGGTTCCAGAAACTAAACAGACCGCCGGCAAAATTCGGCAAATCGTCGATGGAATCGAAACCACGGGCGCGGCCATCGCGCGGGTTGCCATCGCCGGAGGAATAAAACGCAGAAATGCGGTAGCGGATCCAGTCGCGATCCAGAGAAAGTTCCGCGGCGGCCATCTGCGCATTTACAGTGACGGGGCGCCCGGCGATGGGATTGAATGTGTCTTCGCCAACCGCCTGGTAGAAGGCGTGGGTGAGGTTCAGACGCTTGATGTGGCCGCTGCCCAGCCAGCCGAAATAACCGACGCGAATGCCATGAGGAATCGGTCCAACACCTTGATTAACAACATTTCCGATGGGCGCGGGGCGCACCAGGAAACCATTGTCGTCGTAATGGATGCTGGGATCGTCCTTGTTCCAAGCGGCGACGAATTCCGCAGTGTAGCCGGGGAAAAAGAAATCCTGCAGATAGACATTGCCGAGAAGGACCTGCTGTCCGCGGCGATCAAAAGTGTTCAAGCCGCTGTTAGTATTTTTCTCCAGCAAATGAAAATAAGCGGCATTGTATTCGATGCGGTTGCTGTGAAGATCGCCGAAGAATCGCAAAGCGGGCTGTTCGTCGACGAAAAGGAAACCCCGAAAATCGGCGTTGAACTCCTGGATGCCGGCGCGCACGGATACAAAATCATAGTTGGGGCTCAGGTCGTGAAGCTTCAGTTCCGCGAAGGCTTCCTGCAGGCCGATGTGCGAATCGAACCGAGTGGTGCCCTTGCGCACGTCAGGACTGACGATGCCCAATTCCTGAACATCGAGGTAGTTGAGGCTAACCTCGGGGGTAACGCGGATGCGCCAATCCACGGGCTTGAAGGAAGCATCACCATGAAAGAGATCGAAGCTGAAGCGCAGTGTCTGATCGAGGAAGAGCTGATCGCCGTGGCCAAAAAATCCCGCGCTGCCGGGTTGCGTGGCGCTGACGCCGCTGGGAGTGGGCACGCGGCGCCCATCAAGAAAGGTCTCAGCGGAGCCGGTGAAATTGAAGAAGACCTGCTGGCCCAGCACCTCTGGCCAGATTGGTTCATCGCCCTTGAAGCGATTGCGGTTGAACGGGTCGTACCAACGCGGCTTGACATAAATGTATTCGCCCTGCGCGGAGTAGCGACGATAGTCCGGCTGTTCGAGCGCCCAGCGATTGGGCACGGTGTTGAACACGTCGGCAACGGGCGGCAGCACATCGGGCGAGAGTTCCAGGATGTAGTTGGGGTCGGAATCGAGGCGATGGCGGAATTCGCGATAGGAACCAAGTGACGCGGGGGTCTCCGCCGGCAAGGCAGGGCCGAGTTCTGGTTGGCGTGGCAGGCGCGACTTCATTTCCACCATCGTCGCGGGGACAAGCGTGATTTCCAGCGTGAGCACTTCATTGGCGTCGGCTGCCAGTGAGGTGACGTGAAAAGTGGCGTAGCCCGCGGCTTGCACATCGAGTTCGTAGGAACCGGGAACGACCGGCACGATGCGAAATGCGCCGTCGCCGCCAGTCAGAAGGGAAAGTGGCTGGCCCGTCTGCAGATTCTTCAACTGGATGCGCGCGGTGGCGACAGGGCGATAGACGCCCTCGGAAACTTGTTCACGCACGATGCCATCGACGGCAGATGAGGAGAGCGCCTGTTGCCGGGGAATGCGTTTCGGCGGGCCGGGTTCCTGCGTCACGTTCACGGAAGGCGGAGTGGGCGTAGGCTCTTGCGCGACTACAAAGAAGGGAATCGCGAGGGAAACCGTGAAGGCGACAGCAGCGGCCAGCCGGGACGTACGCGAATTGAGCGAAAAGGCAACGCGCATGCTGTTAGATCGGTGGAGCCACCTGGCAGTTTGCAATACCCGATAACTAAACAAGATTCAGCGGCTCCCGGCAACCCTTTTCCGCGATACATGCGAATAGACGATAACGCCCTTTGCTGGCGGCAGACCGTTAGCAATAGGCACCATTGGCAGTAATGCGGATTGTTGGGCGCTCACGCGGTGTGTTACCAACGAGAAGAACCCCGAATGGAACACGTCCTGAGAAGACCGGTGGAGTCGCGCCGCGCGTACGAGCAGCGGCGGAGGACGCTGGCGTTCGGCATGGTGTTGGCGCTTTCGCTGGCCTTGGCGCTGGTGTTTGTTCTGCTGGGATGCGGCAGCGTGACTTCCACGAGCGGCGGGAGCTTCACTGTACCACCAGTGGTGTCCGCATTGAGTGCGGCAGACGTGCAAAATATCGTACAGGCCGCGGCCACGGCGGCGGATACGAACACGATGGTGATAGCGGTGGTAGATCGCGGGGGAGCGGTGCTGGCGGTCTATCGTAAGCCCGGCGCGGGCGCAATCGACACCGGTAATTTCGGAGCTGCGGTGAACGTGAATGACCTGGCGGTGGCGCTGGCTCGCACGGCCGCGTATTTCAGCAATGACCAGGCGCCGCTTTCTTCGCGCACCGTGCGCTTTATCAGCGGCATTCATTTTCCACCGGGGGTGACGAATGCTGGGCCTGCGGCGCTCTACGGCATCGAAAACACAAATCGCGGGTGCACGCTGGCAACGAATTATCTGCCCGGACAAAGTGTCTCGCCATCCCTGGCGCTGGGCGGTGGCACCGGCCCCGGCATCATCACCGGGAAAGCAGATTTGCTGGATAGCGATGCGAACGCGGTGAACCCCGGCGGCGTGCCGATTTTCCGCGGGGGCGTGGTGGTGGGAGGCGTGGGAGTGGCAGGAGCACCATCCGATGTCGCCGAGTATGCCGCGTATGTGGCGTCGACGTCGGACGGCTTCGGGCCGACACCGGCAGCGCCCGGAGTTGTCTTCATTAACGGGATCGCGTTGCCATTTGTGAATCAGACGACGCTGCCCGCCGGCGTGAGTACGGGAACATTCACAGGAACTTTCCTGGTTGGGCCGATTGCGAGCGCTGGCCAGCCGCCGGATGGTGATCCGGTGGCGCCCGCAGCGGGACCGCTCGGCGGACTAAGCGCCACAGACGTACAGCAAATACTGAGCAACGCAGAAACCACGGCGCAACAAACGAACGCGCTAATCCGCTTGCCGCTGGGGTCGAAGACGCGCATGGTGATCGCGGTTGCGGACCTGGACGGCACAATTATCGGCTTGCGGCGAATGAGCGATTCCACTGTGTTCAGCATTGATGTGGCGGTGACCAAGGCGCGCAACATGGTTTACTTCAACAGCAGTTCGCGCATTGCCGCGGATTTGAATCAGGTGCCAAGTGGAACCGCGGTGACGAATCGCACCATCGGATTTGGCGCGCAGCCTTTTTTCCCGCCGGGAATTGACGGGACAAACCCCGGGCCGTTTTTCAATTTGTACCAGCAGGATGCGGCTAATCCCTGCACGCAAGGATTTCAAGCCGGCCCGCCAAATACGAACAAAAGCGGCATCGTCTTTTTCCCGGGAAGTGTCGGACTGTATCGCAATGGCGCGCTGGTGGGAGGCTTGGGCGTGAGCGGCGACGGCGTGGACCAGGATGATTACGTTACCGCCGGAGGCGCGGCGGGATTTGAAGCGCCCACACAGATTCGCGCCGATCAGATTTTGATTGATGGCGTGCGGTTGCCCTACCTGAAGTTTCCGCGAAACCCCACGGATTAACCTAAATTCCGAAGTTGCCGAGCGATTCCTCCACTCCGGGACGGCCTAAACCGCCGTCCCTCCGGTCGGAATGACAAACTTCGGGTAGCGATCGTCTTTGACTTTATTGCGAAAGCTAGTGGCTTGAGGAGGGGTCCGGCGTGGTGGCGACGTTGGCGTCGAGGAACCAGCGATGTTGCGTGTCGCCGGGCGCATAGCAATTGCCGTCGGGCGCGAAATTGGCAGGACACCCGGAGGAGAATTCCGTGCGGGGCGACTGCGCATATTGCCAGATAGTGGCGGCGGAAAAACCGTTTTGCGCTGGGGACGGCGGGTTGGGAGGGAAAGCGCATCCCGGGGCGGGCGGGCAGGTAAGGTTGTAGACCCAGTAGACGAGAGCGGGAGTCGTGATGTGTGACTGGATGTCTTGCGCGGTGGTGATGTGCACGCCATGCCCTTCGTCGACAGGAACCGCGGAGCAATATACGCCGGCACGGTAGTCGCCCTTCGTGAAGGTATTGCTCCAAGCCTGGAGGTACTGGTGATACGGCGGAGGCAGGCGGCCACCCTCCTCAATGTCCAGGAAGACCACGGTGTCCTTGGCGAAGCCTTCCTGCTGGGCTAACTTCGCGGCAGCTTGCGCGTCCAGCGTGCCCTTCTCGCGAGCATCGGCGGTACTGTGCAAGTTACGGCTTTCGCGCCCGTTGAATAGAACTACGAAGCCAAATCCGTACGATTTCAGGAGCGCGCGTTTGCCTTGCCAGGAGTTGCGCTTTTCGCCGGGCGGCGGGCCGAGCCAGTAGCTGATGAACGAAAAGGTTTTGCGCAACACGGGGAGGGCTTCATCGCCGGGGTAGATATTGAGATCGAGACCCAGATAGGTGCCAGACGATTCCGCGGAGGGCATCTGTTTTTGAGCGACCGGGTACGAGAGTGCAATCGCAAACATCACCAGTGCCGCTGCGAACGAAACAGGGATGACCGAGCGCATGCTGTGACTCTACAACAACGGGAAGAGGGCTTGAGGGAAAAATTGCGCGTCCATGTACTGCGCTTCGCCTTTGCCGAGAGTGGAAGTAAGTACGAAGTGGAGCGGCACCTGGACCAGTGCAATTATCCTTCGCGGAGTTTGTGTCCGGCGAGATTGCCGAGGCCGTCGTAGGCGGCGTACTTGTAGGTTTCGCTGAGCGTCGGGTAGTTGAAGACCTGCTCGATGAATTCGTCGATGGGAAGGCCTTTGTCCAGAACGATCATGCCGATGTGAATGAGTTCGGTGGCCGATTCGCCGATAAGGCTGACGCCGAGCAGTTTGCGGTCAAAACGCGCGAAGATGAGCTTGAGCATGCCGGAAGTGTCGCCGGTGATATGGCCGCGGGCATTGTTCTGGTAAAGGGCGCGCCCGACACAATAGTCAATTCCCTTTTCTTTGCAGGACTCTTCGATTTCACCGGCCGCGGAAATTTCCGGAATGGTGTAAATGCCCATGGGGAGAAGAGAAGGCACGCGCTCCTTGTATTTGAGGCCGAAGGCGTGACACACGGCCACGCGGCCTTGTTCCATAGAGGTGGAAGCGAGCGCGGGAAAACCGATGACATCGCCGGCGGCATAGATGTACGGGACGGCGGTGCGATAGTGATCGTCCACGCTGATGTAACCCTTGTCGTTGATGGTAAGCCCCACCTTGTCCAGGGCCAGGCTATCAACAGCGGCGCGGCGTCCAGCAGCGAATAGTGCCGCTTCGACTTCCAGCGACTTGCCGCTTTTCATGAAGAGGCGCGCGCCTGAAGAAGTGTTTTCCACTTTCACGGGGCGCTCGTTGAACCACAAGTTCATGCCCAGCGAAACGAAGCGATCGCGCAAGCGATTGGCGATTTCCGCGTCGAGAAAGGGGAGCAGGCGATCGCGGCCGTCCACCAGAGTCACATTCACGCCGAGTGCCATGAAGATGGAGGCGTATTCGCAGCCGATTACACCGCCGCCGATAACGGCCAGACTCTTTGGAATACGATCCATGCGCAGGAAAGTGTCGGAATCAAAGGTGTGCACGTCGTCGAAGGAGATTTCCGCGGGGCGGTGGGGCTTGGAGCCGGTGGAAATCAGAATGACCTCTCCGCGCAGGCGCCGCGTGCCTTCGGGCCCGCTGACGGCCACGGTATGCAGATTCTCGAAAGTGGCCTGGCCGCGCACCAGTTCGATTTTGTGCAGTTTCAGATTCTTCAGGATGCGCTGCCGTTCCATTTCAACGACGGTGCGTTCGTGGTGCATGAAATCGTTGATGGTGAGATTTTCCTTGAGCGAGTAATCGATGCCGTAGAGGCCGCGCTGCTTGAGGCCGGAAAAGTACAGCGCCGATTCACGCAGGGTTTTGCTGGGGACCGTGCCGGTATTGATGCAACTGCCGCCGACCGCCTGGGCGCGCTCAATCACCGCGACGCGTTTGCCGAAATAGGCGGCTTGGGCGGCGGCTTTTTCTCCGGCAGGACCGCAACCGATCACAATCAGGTCGAACGAATCAGGTGAGGGCACAAAACCTCCCCAGGAGCACTCGCAACAAGCGAGCGGAGAATCGGGTGAATGTGATTGTAGAGGAATGCGCGGAACGAGGGGCGGAAAAGTCGAGGAATTGTGCCGAATTGTGGCTCCCGGAGGGGAGGTTGCTTGCGAAGGCAGTTGTTGACTTGCGCGAACTGCACCTCTTCTGATGAGATACGGGCATGAACCTACCCCAAATCATGCGCTGGGCAACGCGGATGCGCTGGCAATGGAAGGTCTTCATCCCGATCATCGGGGTGCTGGCGCTGAGCATTATTGTCGTTACGGGAGTTCTGCAGTCACGTGAAATCCACAATGCTCATTGGATTGTGCTGGCGGCGCTGGGCTTTGCCATCCTTTTGTGCTTCGTGCTTCTCTTCGTACTGCTCGTCCTGGTGGAACGCCCGCTGGAAGAACTGATGAACACGATTGAACGGGTGCGTCACGGCGACCTGTCCACGCGGGTGGCATTCGCCAAACGGGACGACGACATCGGGCGCCTGGGCCGCCAGTTCAATGAAATGGTGGAGCAGTTGGACGAGAGCCGCCGGCAACTTGAGGAGTTTCACCAACGCGAGATGGCACGCGCGGAGCACCTGGCCACGCTGGGCGAACTGGCCGCTGGTCTGGCGCACGAAATCCGCAATCCGCTCGCGGGAATCGCGGGCGTGGTGGATGTGATGAGCAAAGACTTGCCCGCCAATAGCCCCAGCCGCGTGGTGATGGGCGACGTGCAGAGAGAGATCCGCCATATCCAGGAAATCCTGAATGACCTGCTCTCCTACGCGCGGCCTCGGCCACCGGCTTTTCACCCCGCCGATCTGAATGCCACGATTGAGCAGGCGGTGTTGCTTGCGCGCCAACAGGTCCACAATAAACCGATACAGATTCGGTATACGCCGAATCCTTCCTTGCCGCAGGTGGACCATGATCCCGCGCTCATCCAGCAGGTGGTGCTGAATCTTTTGCTGAACGGCATCCAGGCGATTTCCGGAACCGGCAGAGTGGAAGTGACAACCGTCCGCGAACAGAATCAGGCGATTGTGGAAGTGGCCGACACAGGAAGAGGCATTCCGGCTGACGCCCTGGCGAAAATCTTCAAACCGTTTTTCACCACGCGCAGCGAAGGGACGGGGCTGGGGCTATCGCTGGCCAACGGCATCGTGCAATCGCATGGGGGAAAAATCGAGGTGAGCAGCACCCCGGGGAAAGGCTCGCGATTCCGGGTAGCATTACCCCTGGAGCGGCCAAAGAAGGACCGGCCCCAGGCTGGCATGGTGTTAAAATAAGCGGATGTCCCAAAAGCGAATCTTGATTGTGGACGACGAAAAGCTGGTGCGTTGGGCGCTGACGCAGAAGTGTACCGAATTCGGTTATCAGAGTGTCGAAGCCGAATCCGGAGAAGAGGCTTTGCGCGCGCTGCAGGGGGAGAGCGTGGACGCGGTTCTCCTCGACGTACACCTGCCGGACATGAGCGGCCTGGAAGTCCTGGAAAAGCTGAAGCAGGCGGGAGAGACGCGCAGCATCATCATGATGACCGCGGACCCGCAACTGGACGACGTGAAAGCGGCGCTGCGCATGGGTGCGTATGACTTTGTCAGCAAACCAATCAATTTTGAAGAGTTAGGAGTGACGCTGCAGAATGCGCTGGAAGCGGGAGCGTTGCGCACCGAGGTGGAATCGCTGCGCGGGGAGGTGCGACGCCGGGCGGGCTATCACGAGGTGGTTGGGGTATCGCGGAAGATCACGGAGTTGATGAAGTTTGTGTACAAGGTCGCTGCCAGCGAAGCCAGTACCATTTTGATTCAAGGCGAGAGCGGCACAGGCAAAGACCTGGTGGCCAAGGCGATTCACTATCGTAGTACCCGTTCGGAACGTCCCTTTGTGGCTATCAACTGTTCGGCCATCCCCGAAACATTGATCGAGGCGGAGCTGTTTGGCCATGAGAAGGGCGCGTTTACCGATGCCAAAGCCATGAAGAAGGGGCTGTTTGAGATGGCCGACGGCGGCACGCTATTCCTGGACGAAATTGGCGAGCTTTCGCCGCTGTTGCAGGCCAAGCTCCTGCGCGTGCTGGAAGACCAGATGGTGCGGCGCGTGGGGGGCGTGCGCGATATTCAGGTGGAAGTGCGCGTGATTGCGGCGTCCAACCGGGACCTGGAGAAGGAAGTAAGGGAGGGGCGCTTCCGCCAGGATTTGTACTACCGGTTGGCAATCATCGCCATTTACTTGCCTGCGCTGCGGGAGCGCAAGGAAGACATCGCGCCGCTGGTGGAGTTTTTCCTGGCGCACTACAACAAGAAGTTCCGCAAAAATGTGCAGGGCCCGAGCGAGGAGACGCGCAGGCTGCTGCTGAATTACGACTGGCCGGGTAATGTGCGCGAGCTGAAGAACGCGCTGGAACGCGCCATGATTCTGGAAGAAGGCAACCAGTTGCGGCCGGAGGACCTGCCGTTCTCCGTGGCCAGCGGCAGGGGCGGCGGCTCCGTGGAGACTAAGATGGGCGCTCCGGTGGCAGAAGCGCAGCCCGCGCCGGGGAAGCGTCGTTTGCCGGCGCTGTCGATTCCCGAGGGCGGGACGTCGCTGGAGGATGTGGAGCACGCCCTGGTAGAGCTGGCGTTGCAACAATCCCACGGCAACCAGATCAAGGCGGCGAAGCTGTTGAGTATCAGCCGGGATGCGCTGCGGTACAAGATGAAGAAGTTTGGGTTGTCGCACAGCGAAGAGGAAGAGCCCGCGGCTCCCGCGAATTCCTGAACGTCGAGCCCTTCGAGGGCCACGGTTCCTTATAACTAAAAAAATACGAGCGGAGTGGCATTCGCGAGGCTGGGGGCCATGTGACCCAGGCCGGGCGTAGCGCGTGGGTGTGCAGGAGGCATGACTCCGAGGGCGGAGATGGGCGGTGGGTGAGAAAACGCGGGAGAGAGTGAAAAGCCACATAAACGATATCGTGGCGGAAGCGCCAGGCGCTGGCCAATGTTCTAAGGGCTGGATTTACAGTAGGTTGCTGAAAGGAACAGGGAGGCTCAAAAAGGAACGGTAGGTGCAGTAGAGAGTAGCGCGCAGCAATTAGGCAATGGAGCGATTGTCGAAAGGCTGCGCAGTGGGCGTTCCTTTCAGGGCGTTTCGGCTGGCAGTGGAAGTCCGAAACGTCGTAGAAAGGGGCGCTCACAAATCGAATTTGGCAGCGGCCAGCACGACTACAACTAGCGTCGAAGAGTCGACCGCGAACGCCCGAAAGAAGGGCTCATCCATTAGCTGGCCGCTGCCTTTGTTTTTGGACCAGTATTGAAGCGGCTGGCCAAGGCCTTCCTTGCTGTTCTTTCCCCACAGGTTTAGGTGATTCGGCGCACAATGATGAGGGAGTTGGCTCAGTTATTCAGAAGTAATCTTCAAAAGAGACTTAACCTCTTTCTATCCAGCAACTAAGAAGAGCTCATAGTGGAACGGAACGTGCACACTTTCCTGTGAGACACGTCTCTGCCATCAGTCCGGGCCACGGGGGGAGTTTCAGGAGGGAGTCATGCCGCAAGTTATGGAGCCCAAGGAGAAGGCCAAGACCGATCAGAACAAGAGAGTTTCCCTCACCAAGATCCTCGTCACCACCGATTTTTCGGAAGTCTCCGACCATGCGTTGGACTATGCCATTGCCGTTGCCAAGCGCTACGATGCGCGAATCTACCTGACCCACGTCATTACCCCGGATCCTTTCCAGTTCGCGGAGCCGCAACTGGCCCAGGCCACTTATGAAAAGGTGCGGCAAGCCGCCGAGGAAGGCATTACCGACATTTTGATTTCCGGGAAGCTCCGCGGCGTGCCCCACGAAGTGCTGATGGAGGAGGGCAACGTCTGGCCGACGCTGGAAAAGCTGATTGCGGAGCACGAGATTGACCTGGTTGTGGCCGGAACGCATGGCCGGGGCAAGGTCCAGAAGCTTCTAATTGGCTCGGTGGCCGAAGAGATCTTCCGGCAGTCCGATAGCCCGGTGCTGACGGTGGGTCCGTTGGTAAAGGACCCTGCGACCAAGGAAGTAGAGCTGAAGAACATATTGTTCGCGACCGACTTTGGGCCAGGTGCGGAGAAAGCTGCCGCTTACGCTTTCTCCCTTGCCCAAGAGCATGGCGCGCATCTGACGCTGCTGCATGTGATCGAAAGCGCCGCGGCCTACACGGAAGAGAGTGTGGCCCGGCAGCGGGAGATCAACGTGGTGCGGATGAAGCAGCTCATGCCAGCCGGCACGGAGAATTGGTGCAAACCGGAGTTCCGGGTCACGTTTGGCGCCGCCGTGGAAGAGATCCTGCTGGCGACCAGGGAATCGCATGTGGACCTGATCGTCATGGGCGCCAAGCCACGCAAGAGCCTGGCAGGCCATGTGCCACTGACGATTGCTTATAACGTGGTGACCAAGGCGCTTTGCCCGGTGCTTACGGTTCGCGGTTGAGTTTCCTCAAGGGAGCGGAATCCCGTCCCCGGGATCCGCATCCCAAGTAACAAGGCGGTGCTGCTTCCTCCCCCCAGCTGAACAGCACCGCCTTTTACTTTGTGGCGGCGCTTTTCCCAAAACGATACATTGGCTTCGCAGCGCACTCCGGATCGCATGAGATTGGTGTCTCGTTCCGCTGCTGACCAAACCCGTGCCTAGCTCGTGGGCACGGGGTGGGCGGCTTTGTCGGCGTGGGGGATCAGTTGTTCGGAAGCAGAGGGAAATGGTGCCCGGGGTGGGAGTCGAACCCACATGAGGAAAAATCCCCGGAGGATTTTAAGTCCTCAGCGTCTGCCATTCCGCCACCCGGGCAGCGGCAATACAAAGTTAGCGAATCAAAAGAGTTAGTGCAACAGTGCGATTTGCAATGCTGATTGCTCAAGGTGCCGTGCGCCAGCGGTGGTCGCAATTAAAGTTTGAAGCCTTTACATCCTTCAGCTCAGGCCTAAACCGGCCAGAGCCGCACAAGCCGACTCCTGCCAGACGCGCCAAAAGGAAAAATGTAACCCGATGCAACTTTTGTCAGTAAAACTGAATAGAAGGCCGGGATGAATCTCGCTGGCGGCGCTGTGATGGGCTCTTATACTTGGCGCGAAGGAGATGAATATGACAAGCGGACAGGCTGAAGCTTCGCAAGAGAAACATTCAGGAACTGCCTGGCTGACGACAATAGCCTCGCTGGCCGTGGGTGCTTGCTTCTTTGCGCTGTGGTTCTGGCTGCTGCCGTCCTGGCTGGGCTTTCGCGTTGACATGGCTGGTATGGCGCGGTGGCGGTGGATTGGGGCCGTGCCGTCAGTGCTAGGTTTTGCGGTGGCGTTGCGGTGCGTGTGGGATTTCGGATGGACGGGACGCGGAACGCCCGCGCCGATCGCTCCACCGCAGAGGCTGGTAGTGGTGGGATTTTACCGGTATGTACGAAATCCGATGTATGTGGGATTTTTGGCAGGCTGGTCCGGGCTCTGGGTGGTTTTTGGGCAGGCGAACCTGGCAGCACTCATCGTGGCGCTCGTCGCGGTGGCGGGAGTAGCCCTCTTTGTGCAGTTCTACGAAGAGCCGACGTTGAGAAAGAAGTTCGGCGCGGAGTATGAAGAGTACTGCAGAAACGTGCGTCGTTGGGTGCCGCGGCTGCATGCATGGGCTAAGGACGCAGTCGTGGAGGACGACAGATCGTCAAAAGAGTCGACTCCTTCAAATTAGTACCGGGTAAGCTTTTTTCTGGCTTTGCATTTGGATTCCCTTGTCCGGTGTGGAGCGCAACAACCGAAGGCAAGAAGGCCCTGACGCGAAGTGAAGGGAATCTGGCGCTGTGAACTAATACTGATGTAGCTCGTACGATTCTTCCTGCAAACCGCGGGCAATCAGCCCGGCCATTTCCGGCTCGTCTTCCACGATCAGGACGTGCATACCGGCCCCCACGCCAGATGGTAGCGGGAGGCGTATGAATGTCCGGTTAATGCAGCATTACGAATCTGAAGAGATCTTTTCCCGGCCGCAAGTTGCCCTTGGTGGGATTCCCGTGAGCAGTCAGCACGCCGGCCACTTGGGCCAACCCCGACCGTTTTGCTGTACAATTTGGGTGCTTTAATTGCGGGTGCTGCATCTAACCCCTGAACCCACATTGCGGGTATCCCCTGATCCGCAAGGGAGACACTGTGAGCCAGCCGAACATCGATCAGTTGTGCATCAATACTATCCGGACGCTTTCCATTGATGCCGTGCAACAGGCCAATTCCGGGCATCCCGGAGCGCCCATGGGGCTGGCACCGGTCGTTTACTCACTGTGGCAAAGCTTTTTGCGCTACGACCCCACAGAACCGCTGTGGCCGAATCGCGACCGCTTCGTGCTCTCCGCGGGGCACGCTTCCATGCTGCTTTACTCGACATTGCATCTGGCCGGAGTTCGAGCGGTGAACGCCAGAGGTGAAATCCAAAGGGAACTTTCGGTCTCGCTGGACGAAATCAAGCGCTTTCGCCAACTGGGCAGTAAGACCCCTGGGCATCCGGAATCGCACCTCACCACGGGCGTCGAGACAACCACCGGCCCGTTGGGGCAAGGCGTGGGCAACAGCGTGGGCATGGCCATTGCCGGAAAATGGCTGGCGGCGAGTTTTAACCGGCCGGGGTTTGAATTGTTCAATTTCCGGGTGTACGCGGTGTGCGGAGACGGCGACATCATGGAAGGCGTGGCGGGTGAAGCGGCGTCGCTTGCGGGCCACCTGAAGCTCGGGAATCTTTGCTGGGTCTATGACAACAATCGCGTGACGCTGGATGGTCCGGCAAGCTGGTCGTTCAGCGAAGACGTGATGACGCGGTTCGTCGGATATGGTTGGAACGTCACGCGCGTTGCCGATGCCAATAGTTTGCTGGAGCTAGCGCGAGGATACGAAACATTTTTGAAGACTACCGATCGGCCAACGCTGCTTGTCGTGGATTCACATATCGGTTATGGGTCGCCGCATAAGCAGGATTCGTATGAGGCGCATGGCGAGCCGCTAGGCGAAGCGGAAATCAAGCTGGTGAAACAGAATTACGGCTGGCCGGAACACGCGAAATTCCTGGTGCCCGAGGGCGTGTACCAACATTTCGCGGACCATGTGGGCGCGCGCGGCGCGAATGAGCGCGGTAAGTGGGAGAAGTTGTTTGCCGATTATGCAAAACAGTTCCCCGAATTGGCCGCTTGGCTGAACAACATGCAACGACGCGAATTGCCCGCGGGTTGGGACAAGAATCTGCCCGTTTTTCCCGCGGACGCGAAGGGCATGGCCACGCGCGAAAGCTCTGGAAAGGTGCTGAACGTCCTGGCGCAGAATATTCCGTGGCTGATGGGCGGTTCAGCGGACCTTGCGAAATCGAATAAAACTAATCTGCTCTTTGAGGGCGCGGGGGAGTTTTTTCCAGATGAGTTTGCCGGGCGCAACGTTCACTTCGGCGTGCGCGAACACGGCATGGGAGCGACCTCCAACGGAATGACACTGAGCGGTTTGCGGGCATTTGCCGCGACTTTCTTCAACTTCAGCGACTACATGCGCGCCAGCATGCGACTGGCGGCGCTCATGGAAATTCCGGTGCTCTTCATCTTCACGCACGACTCCATCGGCGTCGGCGAAGACGGGCCGACGCACCAGCCGATTGAGCAACTCGCCTCATTGCGAGCGATGCCGAACATGCTGGTGCTGCGGCCAGGCGATGCGAACGAGGTGACGGAGGCGTACAAGGCTGCTATGCAGCACACCCATGGGCCGACCACGCTTGTGTTCAGCCGGCAAGCCATGCCTACGTTGGACCGCACAAAGTACGCGCCTGCTTCCGGCGTAGCCAAGGGCGGATATGTGCTTGCCGACGCGGATGGCGGAAGGCCGGAAGTCATCCTGATTGGCAGTGGCACGGAATTGCAGTGGTGCGTGGGCGCGTACGAAAAACTGAAGGCGGAAGGCATCAAGGCTCGCGTGGTTAGCTTGCCGTCTTGGGAACTTTTCGAGAAGCAGGATGCGGCGTACAAGGAAAGCGTGCTGCCTGCGAATGTGACCGCGCGCGTCTCCGTGGAAATGGGTTCGGTGTTTGGCTGGGAGCGCTACACGGGTTTGAAGGGAAAGATCATTGGCATGCGCAGCTTTGGAGCGTCCGCGCCGCTAAAGGACCTGCTGAAGCACTTTGGCTTTGACGTGGATACGGTGGTGGCGGCGGCGAAACAACTCCTCGGCAAGTGAGGCGAAAATGAAACTCGTAGTCGGCTCGGACCACGCGGGCTTTCAATTAAAGAACGAGATGGCCAGCTTGTTGAAGTCGCTAGGCCACGACGTGCTCGATGTGGGCGCTTACGACGAAAGGCCTTCCGACTATCCGGACTTTGCCGAAGCGGTGGGCCGCGCAGTGCTTGATGGGCGTGCCGAACGCGGCTTGCTGATTTGCGGCAGCGGGGTGGGCGCGAGCGTGGCTGCGAACAAACTGGTGGGCATCCGGGCGGGAATGTGCCACGACACCTATTCCGCGCATCAAGGAGTGGAGCACGACAATATCAATGTACTGGTGATGGGCTCGCGCGTGGTGGGCGAGAAGTTGGCGGAAGACCTGGTGAAGGCGTTCCTGGGCGCGCAATTTACGTATGAGGAGCGCCATATGCGGCGTCTGGCCAAGGTTAAGGCGCTGGAAGAAAAGAATTTAAAAATCTGAAATGCAGGGCGCCCGTGGCCCTCTGCCCGTCGTACAATTTAAGATGAGGCCCTCGAATAAAGGAGAAGCGTTATGACCACCTCGGCAACAATTCCCAATGTCGGAGGCAAGCCCGGCACCAACCCCTTGAAGGGCTTGTTGGAATTCGGGCAATCGCCCTGGATGGACTACATCCGCCGGGACCTGCTTACCAGCGGCGAGCTGAAGAAGATGATTGAGAACGATGGGCTGCGCGGCATGACCTCGAACCCGGCGATTTTTGAGAAGTCCATCACCGGAAGCACGCTCTACTCCGATATCCTGAATGCGCCGGACGCCAAATCGCTGGATGCCAAGGGCCTTTACGAAAAGATCGCCATTCGCGATGTCCAGGATGCCTGCGACATATTCAAGCCCGTGTACCAGCAGTCAAAACGCCGCGACGGCTATGTGAGCCTGGAAGTTTCGCCTTATCTTGCGAACGACACCAAGGGCACGCTGGAAGAGGCGCGGCGGCTGTGGAAAACGGTGAGCCGGGAAAACCTGATGATCAAGGTGCCCGCCACGCCGGAAGGCATCCCCGCCATTCGCCAGCTTCTGGAAGAGGGACTGAACATCAACATCACGCTGCTGTTTGCCCAATCGGCGTATGAAAAAGTTGCGGAAGCGTTTATCGCCGCGCTTGAGGCGCGCGCCCTAAAGGGGCTGGACGTCAGCCACATCGCCAGCGTCGCCAGCTTCTTCGTGAGCCGCATAGATACGCTTGTGGATTCCAAGGTGGACGAACTGGAAAAGACGGCCAGCGGCACTGCGAAGGGCCTGCTGGAAAGCGTGCGCGGGCAGATTGCCATCGCCAACGCCAAGCTCACTTATCAGAAATACGAGGAACTCTTTGGCGGGCCGCGCTGGAAGGCGCTGGCGGGCAAGGGCGCGCAGACGCAGAGGCTGCTGTGGGCCAGCACGAGCACAAAGAATCCGAAATATCGCGATGTGATTTACGTGGAAGAGCTGATTGGAGCGGATACCGTGGACACGATTCCGCCGGCCACGTTTGACGCTTTCCGGGACCACGGCAGATTGCGCAAGAGCTTGATCGAGGATGTCGCCGGCGCCGCAAGAACAATGGATAACCTGGGGAAGGCCGGTATCTCCATGAAGGCTGTGACGGACAAACTGCTCGTCGACGGTGTGAAGCTTTTCGCGGATGCGTTCAAACAATTGCTGGACGCCACGGGGAAGAGCGCTGGGGTGCGCGCGTGAGTCTGAATAAGATTAGCTGGAAGCTGCCGCCGGCACTGTCCGCGGCAATTGATGCTTCGTTTGCGGATTGGAAAAACAACGATAAGGTCGCGCGGCTCTGGAAGAAGGATGCGTCTCTCTGGAGCGGCACTGACGAGAGCAATTGGCTGGGCTGGCTGACGATTACGGAACAGCAGTTGGCCAATCTTGCCACTTTCAAAAAGCTGGCGCAGGAAGTGAAGAAGGGCAAATTCAGGCATCTGCTGCTGCTGGGCATGGGCGGTTCCAGCCTGTGCCCGGAAGTGCTGCGCCTGACCTTCGGGAAAATCCCCGGTTTCCCGGAATTGCATGTACTGGATTCCACGGATCCTGGCCAGATCAAAGCGCTGGAGAGGAAACTGGATCTGCGCAAGACTCTTTGCATCGTATCCAGCAAATCGGGGAGCACGCTCGAGCCCAACATTTTCAAGCAATACTTTTTTGAACGAATCAAAGCCAAGGTTGGCCCCGAGAAAGTGGGCAGCCAGTTCATGGCCGTCACCGATCCTGGCTCCAAAATGCAGCAGGTTGCGGATGCAGACCATTTCCGCCACATTTTTGCTGGCGTAGCCAGCATCGGCGGGCGCTATTCGGCGCTCTCGAATTTCGGCGTTGTGCCCGGCGCGAGCATGGGCCTGGACCTCAGAAAATTCCTGAAGTCCACGCAAGAGATGGTGAAGGCGTGTGGTTCCGCAAGCGTTGCAGACGCGAATCCCGGTGTGGTGCTCGGCACAATCCTGGGAGTGGCTGCGAATCACGGCCGCGACAAACTGACCATCATTACGTCTCCGGGGATTTTCGATCTGGGCGCGTGGCTGGAACAGTTGATCGCCGAATCCACCGGGAAAATCGGCAAGGGCATTATTCCCGTGGACCGCGAAAAGCTTGTGAAGCCCGCGGCTTATGGCACGGACCGCGTCTTCGTGTATCTGCGTCTCAGCAACGAAATCAATAAAGCCCAGGATGCCGCGGTAACCGCGCTGGAAAAGGCCGGCCATCCCGTCGTGCGCATTGTCCTGGGCAATAAATACGATCTGGGGCAGGAGTTCTTCCGCTGGGAAATCGCTACGGCAGTGGCCGGCTCCATCCTGGGCATCAACGCTTTCAACCAGCCCGACGTGGAAGCCAGCAAGGTGGAAACGCGCAAGCTGACCGAGGAATACGAAGCGAATGGCAAACTGCCCGCGGAGACGCCAATTTTCGAATCCGCAGGCGTCAAACTGTTTGCGGACGAGAAGAATACCGCCGCGCTCAAAAATGGCGGGAAACTCGCGGACGTTTTGCGTGCGCATTTGTCGCGTATGGGCACGGGTGACTATTTTGCCGTGCTCGGCTACGTCACCATGAATCCTCGGAATGAGCGCGCGCTGCAGGGCATTCGCCATCAGGTGCGCGACGCCAAGAAAGTGGCTACGTGCCTCGGCTTTGGCCCGCGCTTCCTGCATTCCACCGGACAGGCGTACAAGGGCGGGCCGAACAGCGGCGTGTTCTTGCAGATCACGTGCGACGATGCGGTGGACCTGCCCGTGCCGGGGCAGAAATACACGTTTGGCGTGGTGAAGGCGGCGCAAGCGCGCGGCGATTTTGCGGTGCTGGCGGAACGCGGCCGGCGCGCCTTGCGGGTGCATCTCGGCAAAAATGTTAAGGGCGATCTCGGCAAGCTCGCCAAAGCCGTGCAGCAGGCGCTATCCTGATTCACCGGCCGACTGGACAAAATTTCGCGGAGGAATCCTGACGATGCAACTGGGAATGATCGGACTCGGAAGAATGGGAGCCAACATGGTGCGCCGGCTGATCAAGGGTGGGCACCAGTGCGTCGCCTACGATCGCAGCGCCGATTCCGTGAAGCAGCTTTCCGGCGAGGGGGCGACGGGTGCTGCTTCCCTGGATGAGTTCGTTGCCAAGCTGCAAAAGCCGCGGGCCATCTGGCTGATGGTGCCAGCAGCGGTCGTAGATACAACGATTGCCGATCTGCTTCCCAAACTGAGCAAGGACGACATACTAATCGACGGCGGAAACTCCTACTACATTGATGACATTCACCGCGCCAAGGAACTCTTCGCCAAGGGCATTCATTATGTGGATGTGGGCACGAGCGGCGGCGTCTGGGGACTCGAACGCGGCTATTGCCAGATGATTGGCGGGGAGACCGAGGTGGTGGAGCATCTTGATCCCATTTTTAAGACGCTGGCGCCGGGCCGCGGAAATATTGAACGCACTCCCGGCCGGGAAAAAACGCCGGGCACGGCGGAAGAGGGCTATCTGCACTGCGGCCCCTCTGGCGCGGGCCATTTCGTGAAGATGGTGCACAACGGCATCGAATATGGATTAATGGCCGCGTACGCGGAAGGCCTGAACATTTTGAAGCATGCCAACGCCGGGAAATCCCATCGCGAAGCCGACGCGGAAACCACGCCGCTGCGGCATCCGGAACATTACCAATATGATTTCAACCTCGCGGACATCACCGAAGTGTGGCGGCGCGGCAGCGTGGTGGCCTCGTGGCTGCTCGATTTAACGGCCATTTCCCTGCTCGATCAGCCCACGCTGGAGCGCTTCTCCGGCCGCGTCTCCGATTCGGGTGAAGGCCGTTGGACGGTTCTTGCGGCGATCGAATCGACGGCGCCGGCGCCAGTGCTGACCGCGTCGCTCTACCAGCGCTTTACTTCACGCGGTGAGGATGATTTCGCCGCCAAGGTACTTTCCGCCATGCGGTTTCAGTTTGGCGGGCACATCGAAAAGAAATCCGGGCACTGAGGACCGCCGCCGAAGGCCGCAGGGCTTTAGACAGGACACATATCAATGAGCACCAATCACGTGGACGCTACTTCCGACGCCGCGCCCTGTGTCATGGTCATCTTCGGCGTTACAGGAGACCTGACCAAGCGAAAACTGATCCCCGCGCTGATCAACCTGGCGCAGGAGAATCTCCTCTCCAAGCAATTCGCCATCGTGGGATTTGCGATGAACGATTACACTACCGAAACGTTCCGCAAGGCACTCGGTGAAGAGATTCCCAAGTTCGCGTCGGACCCCATCGACCTGAAGATGTGGGACTGGCTTTCCGAGCGCATCTACTACATCAAGGGAGAATTTCAGGACGCGGAGGCGTTCCAGCGGCTGAAGCGGCAGATCGAGGAAGCGGAAAAGCAGCACAATATTGAGGGAAACCGGTTCTTCTATCTTGCCGTCGCGCCGAGATTCTTTTCGCCCGTGGTGCAACAGCTCGGCGCTGCAGGGCTTACCAAGGAAGAGAATGGCAACTGGGCGCGGGTCATCGTCGAAAAACCGTTTGGCCACGATTTGGAATCCGCGCGGCAATTGAATGCGGAACTTAAAAGGGTTCTCGCTGAAAGACAAATTTATCGCATTGATCATTACCTGGGCAAAGAGACCGTGCAAAACGTCATGGTCTTCCGTTTTTCCAATAACATCATCGAGCCGCTGTGGAACCGCAATTACGTGGACCACGTGCAAATCACCGCCGCTGAGACCGTCGGCGTGGAACACCGCGGGGCCTTTTACGAAACGGCGGGCGCTTTGCGCGACATGGTGCCGAATCACCTGTTCCAATTGCTGACCATGACCGCGATGGAGCCGCCTATTTCCTTCGAAGCCGATGAAGTGCGCAACAAACAGGCAGAAGTTTTGCACGCCATTCAGCCGCTCAGCCCCGAAGATGTGCTGACTTGCATGGTGCGCGGGCAATATGCCGAAGGCAATGTGGAGGGGCAAAAGGTGATTGCCTACCGCAACGAGCCGGAGGTCGCGCATGATTCCAACACGGAAACGTTCGTCGCGCTGAAGCTGCTGATTGACAACTGGCGCTGGGCCGGCGTGCCTTTTTACCTTCGCACGGGAAAACGCCTGGCCTCGCGCGCCACGGAAATCGTCATCCAGTTCCGGCGTACGCCATTCGTATTGTTTCGCAATACCGCGGTGCGGAACCTGGAGACCAACCGCCTGGTCATACACATTCAACCGGACGAAGGCATCTCGCTCAGCTTCGGCGCGAAGGTGCCGGGTTCCGTGATGCGGCTCGGACTGGTCAACATGGATTTTGACTACGCGACGTACTTTGGCGCGGAGCACGGCACAGGCTACGAGCGGTTGTTGCGCGACTGCATGGCGGGAGACGCCACGCTGTTTCAGCGTTCGGACATGGTCGAAGCCGGGTGGAATGTAATTCAGCCCATCATTGATGTGTGGCGCGCGCTGCCTGCTCGCGGCTTTCCGAACTACGGCGCGGGATCCTGGGGCCCAGTGGAAGCAGAAGAACTGCTGGAGCGCGACGGCCGGTCGTGGAGGCGCATTGGCGAGGAAGAACTGGACTTGCACGGCCCACACGCATTGCAGAATAAGGACAGGGTAGGTACGCCCTGATGGCGGGCCCTGCCGAACGCGAGGTGCGGATTCTGCCGGATGCCACGGCAATCGCGCGCCGGGCCGCGGAACTTTTCGTCCAGGCCGCCAAGGACGCGGTGGCGAAGTCGGATGCCTTCACGGTCGCGCTTGCCGGTGGTTCCACGCCAAAGGCCCTGTATTCCCTGCTTGCGGACGATCCCGGCCTGCGCACGCAACTTCCGTGGGAGAAAATTCACTTCTTTTTCGGTGACGAACGCCACGTGCCGCCCGATCACCCGGACAGCAATTTCCGGATGGCCAACGAATCGCTGTTTTCGAAGGCGCTGGTGAAAGCCTCGCGTATTACGCGCATTAAGGGGGAGTACGCGGACGCGGAAAAAGCAGCACTGGAATATGAGCACGCTCTTCGCGCATACTTTACAATAGAGGGAGGCGGGCTCCCTGCCTTCGATCTGGTGTTGCTCGGCATGGGTGACGAAGGCCACACCCTTTCGCTCTTCCCGGGCACCAAGGCTTTACACGCTCCACCCGATCGCATTGCGGTTCGCAACTGGATAGGGAAGTTTTGCACGGAGCGCATCACGCTCACCGCTCCCGCCATCAACCAGGCGAACCAGGTACTTTTTCTGGTCACTCGCGCAGACAAGGCTCTGGCCTTGAAAGCGGTTTTGGAAGGACCCTACGAGCCGGAGCAACTTCCGGCGCAGTTGATTCAGCCGGCGCATGGCAAGCTACTTTGGCTGGTGGACCAGGCCGCGGGAGCGCTGCTCGCAACCGGAATTCGCGACTAAACTGAGGAGAGAACCATGGCAACAGCAACTACAAGTGCAATCGAACAACTCTTGGGCGCAAAGGCGGAATCCCTTCTGGGCTTCAAGTCCCCCAAGATTTCCAAGGAAAGGCTGCATCTTCCCGGACCCGATTTTATTGACCGGGTTTACGCGGCGTCCGACCGTAATCTGCGCGTGTTGAACAATCTTCACCGCTTGTTCTTCACTGGAAGGCTCAACGGGACCGGCTACATGTCCATTCTTCCGGTGGATCAGGGCATCGAGCACTCCGGCGGCGCGAGCTTCGCCAAGAACCCGGACTATTTCGATGGCGAGAATATCGTGAAGCTGGCGATCGAGGGCGGCTGCAACGCCGTTGCTTCCACGTACGGCGTGTTGGGATCCGTGGCGCGCAAGTACGCGCACAAGATTCCCTTCATCGTGAAGATCAACCACAACGAATTGCTGACCTACCCCAACCGCTTCGACCAGGTGCTCTTCGGCACCGTCGAAGAGGCTTACGACATGGGCGCTGCCGCGGTGGGCGCCACGATCTATTTCGGCTCCGATCAAAGCACGCGCCAGATCGTGGAGATCAGCCAGGCGTTCGCCAAGGCTCATGAACTGGGCATGGCCACCGTGCTGTGGTGCTATCTCCGCAACAGCGCCTTCAAGAAGGACAAGGACTATCACGTTTCCGCCGACCTGACCGGACAAGCCAATCACCTCGGCGTCACCATCCAGGCCGACATCATCAAGCAGAAGTTGCCGGAAAATAATGGCGGCTACCAGGCGCTGAACAGCAACGGTGTGAGCTACGGCAAGTTTGACAAGCGCATTTACAGCGATCTGACCAGCGATCACCCGATCGATCTGACGCGCTATCAGGTGGCCAATTGCTACATGGGCCGCGCCGGTCTGATCAACAGCGGCGGCGCTTCCGGCGCCAATGACTTCGAGGAAGCCGTGGCCACGGCAGTGATCAACAAGCGCGCCGGCGGCACCGGCTTGATCAGCGGACGCAAGGCATTCCAGCGCCCAATGGCGGAAGGCGTGAAACTGCTGAACTCGATTCAGGACGTGTACCTGAGCAAGGAAGTCACGATTCCGTAAGCGACAACCAACTTACTTTTGAAAAAGGGCGCAGAGTGTTTGCGTCCTTTTTTTCTGTGTTGTCATTCCGAGCGAAGCGAGGAATCTGCTTTCTCTGCTTGTGAGCGGATCATCGTCAGCAGCATCTTGAAGGGCGTTAGCGCCTTCAACGCGTGTGGCTGATTGGCAGGCACGAGCACCGCTTGCCCCGCTTTGGTCACGATGGGTATCCCAGAAACTGTAATCTCCGCTTCGCCCTCCAGTACGTGTACCAGCGCATCAAAAGGCGTGGTGTGCTCGCTCAGCCCCTGGCCTGCGTCGAAGGCAAACAAAGTAAGCGTTGCCGGCGTGCGCTGGATCAATGCGCGGCTGACTACCGCGCCGGCCTGATAATTGACCATTTCCGCGAGCAAGACTGCTTCGGCACCAGGCATTTCCCGCTTGCCCTGCGATTGTTGAGCCATCATCGTTCACCGCCTCTCCAGCCGCATCGAGCTCTTCCCAAGCGCCCTTTACAGCCTAGCACCACAATAAAACATGGGATCGGCCGTTTCGAAGCACTCTGTAAAGCCGCGCGATGCTCTGGGTTCGCACCTTTTTTGGTCACAGGGTAGTGGGAGAGTGATATTCTACCCAACGATGTCCCCGTCCCAGGTGACCAACCTAATTCTATACCGCAGAGTTTTGCATCCAATGCCAAACAGTTTGCCGCGATGCTGCGGCACTGATCTGAATCGAGGTAAGGTTTCGTGAGCCCCTTGAAAAAGTTGCTGTACGTGAAGATTGTTCTTTCCCTAGTACTGGCTGCATTATTCTCTTATTCCGCTTCCGGTGAAGTCCACACGCCCGCTATCTTCGCCGATCACATGGTGATCCAGCGCGACCTGCCGGTGCATGTGTGGGGTCTCGCCGCTCCCGGCGAAGAAGTGCGCGTATCATTTCGCGGCGCTTCGCGCACGGTGACTGGCGACCGGCTCGGACAATGGCAGGCTTACTTGCCGCCGGGCGGACCAGGCGGACCATTCACGCTGGAGATTGCGGGCACCAACAAACTGAGCTTCTCCGACGTTTTTGTCGGGGATGTTTGGATCGCATCGGGGCAATCGAACATGGAGTTTCAGTTGCAGGATGTGGCGAACGCGGAAGCAGAGCTTCGCCGGGCGGACCAGCCGGCCATACGGCTTTGCAAGGTGAATCACACGTCGGCGGACTATCCCATGAGCGATGTCGCGGTCAAACCGTGGACGCCTTCCACACGAGAAAGAGCAGCGAAATTTTCCGCCGTGGCCTTTCTGTTCGCACAGGAGATTCGCGCCGATCAGAAGGTGGCCATCGGAGTGATTGAGGTGGATTGGGACGGCACACCCGCCGAGGCCTGGACCAGTCTGCCCGCGCTGGCTGCGGACGCTTCGCTGATGCCGGAGTTTGCCGCCTTCGCAAAGCTGGCCGGCGACGAAAACGCGTACAGGCTGGAAAAACCGTATCAGGATGAACAGACCGCGAAGGCGAAGGCCGAAGGAAAGCCGGAGCCGGAATTTCCCTGGCGCCCCGAGATTCGTTCCTGGATTCCAGCGGCGGATTATAACGGTATGATCGCGCCGCTGACGCCATTTCCCATCCGCGGAGCAATCTGGTACCAGGGCGAAAGCAACGCCGGACCGGAGCGCGCCCCAACGTACAATCGCCTATTTGAGGCTATGATTCGCGATTGGCGCAGCCAGTGGAAGATTGGCGATTTTCCGTTCTTCTATGTTCAGCTTGCCAATTGGAAAGCGGGGGCGGACACGATGTGGCCAACCGTGCGCGATGCGCAGCGCCGCACGCTGGAATTGAAGAGCACGGGAATGGCAGTGACCATTGACATCGGCAACCCTGACAACATCCACCCGACGAACAAGCAGGATGTTGCGCACCGGCTGGCGCTCGCTGCTAGAGCGATCGCTTACGGAGAGACGCTGGAGTATTCGGGCCCGTTATACCGGTTAAGCTTCGTCGAAGGCACCTCGCTGCGCGTCATGTTTAGCCATAGTGCTGGTTTGACCGCGAAGGGTGGAGAACCTCACGGATTTGAAATTGCCGGCGCCGACCACAAATTTGTGAGCGCAACGGCGACGATCGATCACGATTATGTCGTGGTTTCAAATCCAACGGTGGTCGCGCCCGTCTATGTTCGCTATGGATGGGACAGCAATCCCGATTACAATCTGTACAACGCTGCGGGTCTGCCGGCCTCGCCTTTTACTTCGGAGCCCTGAGCGCCGCAACTTTCGCGATCATTGGGTGCTAGCGCCCGAGTTTAGGCGCGGGTGAGGGTGGCGCTGCGGGCCGCATCGAGAAGTTTGGCGGTACTGGTGCGGATGTCGCCCTGGCCGAATACGCCAGTGCCGACGACCAGCAATTCCGCGCCAGCCTTCACCACATCGGCGACGGTAGTCAGATCGATTCCACCATCCACTTCGATACGGAAGTCCAGCTTGCGCTCAGCCCGCATGCGGGCTAACGCCGCGATTTTGTTCAGCGAATTCGGAATAAACTTCTGTCCACCGAATCCAGGATTCACACTCATCACCAGGACGTGATGCACCAGGTCCAGGACTTCCGTCAGCAGTTCCACAGGCGTGGCCGGATTGACCACTACGCCGGGTTTGCAACCGTGCTGCGAGATGAGGTGCAATGTGCGATCGAGGTTGGCGCAAGCTTCCTGGTGAACGGAAATCCAGTTGGCCCCCGCATCGGCAAACGCGGGGATGAACAGATCCGGCTCCTCAATCATCAAATGACAATCGAGGGGGACGCTCACCACTTTGCGCAGCGATGCAACCAGCGGCGGCCCCACGGTGAGATTGGGCACAAAGTGGCCGTCCATCACGTCCACATGCAGGGCGGTGCCGCCGCCCTCAATCGCGGCGTGGACATCGCTGCCAAGTTGCGCGAAGTTGGAGGCCAAAATGGACGGCAACAGTTCGATTTTTGTCATGAAGAGGTTTGTGCTCCTTCTTTCGGGAATTCAATTATACGACGTACCGCTCGCCTATTGCCCAGCTTCGCGAGACTATAGTGCTACATCCCGCCACGGAACGGCGCATCGCCGCTTGTTGCTCTCGCGCGCGAGTTCCAGCGCGACCATGACATCAATCACCTGTTTTGGCGTGACCAGTAGTTCCGCCTGGCCCAGCATCATGTCGCGAACGTTCGCATAGAATTCCCGCCAATCACCGTGCGAAGGCACTTTTCGCTTGCGCGTCTGGCCATCCACAACCGTCGTCAGTACGCCCCAATTCTCTTCCGGATCGACGACCCATGATTCACCCTTGGGAATTTCCTCGCGTCGAAGCGCCGGCTCCAGCGCATCCATTTCACTTTTAACAAATGTGCCCTTTTCGCCGAGAATCACGAAGCGCGGCCGCGGAGTAACGCACAACATGGTTTCGTGGAGCTGCGCGCGCATGCCGCCGGGATAAAAAAAGCAGATGTCGAAGGCATCGTCGGTTAGAAATCCGTGGCGCTCGATGCGTATGTCGGCGGAAACCGCTTCGGGTGGGCCTAACAGCACCAAGGCGTGGTCAATCAGATGCGGGGCAAGGTCCAAAAGTACGCCGCTGCCAGGGCCGGGCTTCTCCCGCCAGGCATTCGGTTTTGAAGTGGGGCGGTAGCGATCATAATGCGAATCGAAGCGCACGATTTGCCCCAGTTCGCCGCCGGAGACGACCTCACGCACGGCATGAAAATCGGCGTCGAATCGCCGCGTGTGAGACACAGTCACGAGGCGGCCGCATTTCCTGGCGATGCGAAAAAGCTCAATAGCTTCGTGAAGAGTGGGTGTGATGGGCTTGTCCACAACGACGTCGCGCCCGGCTTCGAGGCACTGCACGGCGAAGGGAAAATGCGTCAGATTGGGTGTGGCGATCACCACCAGGCGGATGGAATCGATGGTTAGGAGTTCCTCGACGCTGCGCACGATGCGCACGCCGGGGTAAAGCTGCGCGGCTGTATCGCTGCTGCGTTGCAGCACGGCCGCAAGCCGCAACCCGGGGACGGCGTGGATCAACGGGGCGTGGAAGTATCGTCCGGCCAGGCCGAATCCGATGAGTCCCACATCAATCATGCGCCGCGCTCCAAAATGGATTTGAAATCGTCAGCAGTGTATCACCGACGAGGCGGCAGGCGCCGGGGAGATCCTGCCGGGGGCATTTGTTCCAGCCGCCGCGACGTTATATCCTTTGCGCGTGGAAAAAAGCCCGACGCAACGCGGCCCGACACTGGGATTGTACCTGGGCCTGATCGTCACGATCCTGGCCGTGCTGGCTTATGCCGGCTATATCACGCGGCAGTTTGCCGGGCTGCGCAAGCTGCAAAGCGAAATGGTGGACCGCGACCGCAAGGATTCGCTACAGCTTCTGCGCATCCAAAACGATTTGAATTCCCTGGGGCTGGCCATGCGGGACATGCTGGATGCCAGTGAGCCCTACCCGCTGATCGCTTGGACCGCGCAGTTCGATCGCACGCGCAACGACCTGAGCGCGGCGCTCCAGAAGGAAGAGAGCCTGACGGAGTCCACGCGCACCAGCGACCAGCGGCGCTACTTGACGCAATCTCTGATGCAATTCTGGGGCGCTTGCGACCGCATGTTTTCGTTGGCGCAAAATGCGCAGGAGAAGACCGCGCGCGAACAGATTCGCGACACCCTCCAGCCTCAACAAGCCGCGCTGAGTTCCGCAGTTTCCCGGCTGCTGGTGCAAAACAATGAAGGCGAAGAAGAGGCCGCGTTGCGCATCGCGGAAATCTACACGCGCGTGCAGCGCCAGCTCTATTATTTCCTGGCGGCGATCCTGTTGGCGATCGTGGTCACCAGTCTTTATTTGATCCGCTACAACCGGCGGATTTTTGCGCACGTCGCGGAATTGTCCCTGCAACGCAGCGAACTGGCGCAGCAGCTTATTTCCACGCAGGAATCCACGCTGCGGCACATCTCCCGCGAACTGCACGATGAATTCGGGCAGGTGCTCACGGCGATCGGTTCGCTGCTGCGCCGCGCGGACAAGGACATGCCGGAAAACTCCGCCGTGCGAGAGGACTTGCAGGAGGTGCGGGAGATTGCCCAGAGCACGCTGAACAATATCCGCAGCCTGTCGCAGGCGCTGCATCCCGTGTTGCTCGAAGAGGCGGGGCTGGAAAGCACGCTGGACTGGTACATACCCATCGTGGAGCGCCAAACGGGGCTCGCGCTGCACTACGAGAAATCAGGCCAGGCGTATGCGCTGGACACGAACGCCAGCGTGCAGCTTTACCGCGTGGTGCAGGAGGCGCTCAATAATGTGGCGCGGCACGCCGGAGCGAAAGAGGCGTGGATCCGTTTGCGCTTCCAGCCCGCCAGCGTGGAACTGGAAGTCGAGGATCGAGGCCGAGGCTTCGCGCCTCCTTCAGGCCACACCGGAATCGGATTGGTGGCGATGCGGGAACGCGCGGAGATTCTCGGCGGCACGCTGAGGGTCACGCCGCTCGCTGGCGGAGGCACGCTGGTCCAAATACACATCCCGCGGGAAAAGGCGGAAACTCATGGCGAATAAACTGAGAGTACTTTTGGTGGACGATCACGCGCTGGTGCGCCGCGGATTCCGCCGCATGCTGGAGGACGAGCCCACGTTTCATGTGGCGGGCGAGGCGAGCGATGGGCTGGAAGCCGTCAAGCTGGCGGAAGAATTGCGACCCGATGTAATCGTGATGGATTGCGCGCTGCCGCAGATGAATGGGATTGAAGCTTCGCGGCGCATATTGGCGAAGTTGCCGGATACGGCCATTCTGATGTTGAGCATGCATTCGGAAGACACGCTGGTGAAGCAGGCGCTGGAAGCGGGCGCGCGGGGCTACATTCTGAAGAACGCGATGGACCTGGACCTGGTGAGCGCGATCAAGAAAGTGGCCGGGGGCCAGACGGTGCTCGATCCACAGATTGCGCGGAGCGGCGCGTTGAAGGGGGAGCGGGACACCGGGTTGACGCAGCGCGAACTGGAGATACTGCAGCACATCGTCGCCGGGAAATCGAACAAGGAGATTGCCACGGAATTGAATCTGAGCGTGAACACGGTGTCCGTTCATCGCGCGAATATCATGGACGCACTGGGCATCCACAAGACCGCCGAACTGGTGGTCTACGCCATACGCAATGGGCTGGTGAATCTTCCGTGAAACGCCGCGAGTTCATCCGGCGCACGGTTGGCGCAGGGTTGCTCCACGCCGCGCTTCCGTATTCCCTTCCCGCCGCTGGGCCAGGATTCCGTTTTGTAGATGTGACGGGAAACGCGGGCTTGCGCTTCCAGCACAACAGCGGCGCGTACGGCGGCAAGTTGCTTCCCGAAACGCTGGGTTCGGGTTGCGCTTTCCTGGATTACGACGGAGACGGCTGGCAGGACATCCTTCTGGTGAACTCGATGGATTGGCCAGGGCACAAGCGCCAGCGCTCTACGATGAAGTTGTACCGCAACAATCACAACGGCACATTTACCGACGTGACCCAGGCAGCAGGCCTGGACGTGGAAATGTATGGCATGGGCGTGGCAGTGGGCGACTACAACAACGACGGCTTTCCGGACATTTTCATTTCCTGCGTTGGACAGAGCCGGTTATTCCGCAACACCGGCAAGGGCACATTTCTTGACGTAACCAAAGCCAGCGGCCTGCTCGGCAAACAAGGGCTGAGCAGCTCTGCGATCTGGTTTGATTACGATCGGGATGGATTTCTCGATCTGTTCGTCTGCAATTACGTGCACTGGACCGCGGAGACGGACGTCTTCTGCAGCCTGGATGGCAAAAACAAATCCTATTGCACGCCGGAAGCGTATCGTGGGGATACCTGTTGGCTTTACCACAACCGTGGCAACGGCACGTTTGAGGACGTTACCGCCACCAGCGGTATTTTTGACAGCAGTTCGAAATCGCTCGGCGTGGCCATGCTGGACTACGACCAGGACGGCTGGCCGGACCTGCTCGTGGCCAACGACACGCAACCCAACAAGCTTTATCACAATCTGCACAATGGCAAATTCAAGGATGCGGCCGTGGAGGCGGGGCTGGCGTTCAGCGTGGATGGCAAGGCGCGAGCCGGGATGGGCGTGGACGTCGCCGATTTCGACAATTCCGGCAAGACGGGCGTCATCATCACCAATTTTGACAACGAAATGATCGGGCTTTATCGCGAGGCGGGGCAGGCCTACGACGATGTGGCCATGCAAACGGGACTCGGCGCGGCTTCGCGGAACACTTTGGGTTTCGGATGCGTTTTTTTTGACGCGGACCTGGACGGCATGCTGGATATCGCCGTCGCCAACGGCCACATTGATGATACAGTGCGCCACATTCGCGGCAACGTCGGTTACGCGCAGCCCGCGCAGCTTTTTCAGAACCTGGGGCACGGCAAATTTCACGACATCGCCAGCGAAGTCGGCGGCGGCTATGATTCCCCCAAGGTGGGGCGAGGGCTGGCGGTCGGCGATTTCGATCGCGACGGCGACCAGGATCTTCTGCTCACCACGAACAATGGCCCGGCATTTCTTTATCGCAACGATCAACTGGCGGGCAACCGCAGCATTCGTTTTCATTTGATTGGCACCAAATCGAATCGCGATGCGATTGGCGCGAATGTGCGAGTTTTCTACAACGGGCAGCAGGAGTCGCGCGTGGTGCGCAGCGGCTCGAGTTATTTGTCGCAATCGGAATTGCCGGCGACGTTTGGAGTGGGCAAGCAGGACGTGATTGACCGCGTAGAGGTGGATTGGCCGAGCGGAGAGAGCCAGGAGCACGTCAAACTGAAGGTGGGAAGGGCCTACCAACTAACTGAAAACAAAGGGATTAAAGAGCTTTTCCAATACTAATGTATTCGCAGTATTGTCAACGCATTTGCCGCGCACTATAAACGATGCAACTTTAGAATCGCTTCCGAACAAGGCCCTGCCTTAGCCTGATCAGGAAGCACCCCAACAAAGATTGCGGCCGGATCCACGACCATCCGGCCGCATTTTTTAGTTGTGGAGTGTAGAGCAGATGAACCAGGTGAGACGGGAGTGGGAATGGAACGTTGGCGCTCGCTTGGTGTGTTTGTCCTCGTCGTAACCGCGATTTATCTCTACGCTTATCCAACAGCGACGATTTTTTATGCGGGCGCGGTGCTGCTGCACGCGGGGCTTGGTGTGCTGGCTTCTGTGGGGCTGCTGCTGTTTCTCTTTTGGGGATTTCGCCAGGAACGTTGGCTGGCGCGTTTCGGATGGATTCTGTTTGGAGCGGGTGCGGCTCTTGGTCTGGTATTGATTCGCATTGGAACGGCACATCGCTTCAAAACCTGGCTGTATGCCCACATCGCACTGAGTGCCCTGGGCGTGATTTTGCTGGCGGCCGCGTGGCTCTCCGAAAAAGGCCGGTTGGGCGTTGGCATCGCGAGGCAAGCAGCGGGTATTGCGGGGCTGTTGTTAGTGGCCGCGGTTGTTGCCATGGGTTCCTGGTACGTGCGCGAATTTTCCTGGAAGAATCGCTATGTGGTGAACAATCCGGCGATTTCTCCGGCCACGATGCTGCAGGAAGGCGATGGGCCACACGGAAAATTCTTTCCGAGTTCCGCGCAGACGATGGATGGAAAGTACATTCGTTCCGATTATTTCTTGAAATCGCAAGCTTGCGAACGATGCCATGCGGACATTTACAAGCAGTGGGAAAGCTCGATGCACCATTTTTCGTCGTTCAACAACCAGTGGTACCGCAAGAGCATCGAGTACATGCAGGACGTGGATGGCGTGCAGCCATCGAAGTGGTGCGCGGGATGCCACGATCCGGCGTTGCTCTTCAGCGGCATGATGGACACGCCCATCAATCAAAACATTGACAAGCCCGAAGCGCGCGCCGGCCTGAGCTGCATGATGTGCCACAGCATCGTGCAGGTGAAGAGCACGATGGGGCAAGGCGATTTCGTGTTGGAGTATCCGGAACTGCACGAACTGGCCGCGAGCGAGAATCCCTTGATTCGCAGGCTGCATGACTTCATGGTGCGGCTGAATCCAGAGCCGCACCGGCGCGTGTTTCTGAAGCCCTTCATGCGCAACCAGGTGCCGGAGTTCTGCTCCGGCTGCCACAAAGTGCATCTCGATGTGCCGTTGAACAGCTATCGCTGGATTCGCGGCTTCAACGAATACGACAATTGGCAGGCCAGCGGCGTTTCCGGGCAAGGCGCGCGCGCGTTCTATTACCCGGCAACCTCCATGATGTGCGCGGACTGCCACATGCCGCTGGTGCCATCGAAGGATGAAGGCAATATTGGCGGCTATGTGCACTCGCACCGCTTCCCCGGAGCTAACACCGCCGTGCCGTTTGCGAATGAGGATGCGTCACAAATGGAAGCGAGCCGCAAGTTTCTGCAGGACAAGCAACTAAGTGTGGACATTTTTGCGATTGCGCCCGCAGGAAACAAGGGTGAGCAAAAGTCCGCGGAGGCGCCGAAGCAGGAACTCTCAACAATGTTTGCAGTGGGCGAAGAGGCGGATGTTTCCTTGCCGAAAGGTCCGGCTGGCGAAACACGGGAGTTAACGGCGCCGCTGGGACGCGTGGATGCGGCGGTGCGCCAGGGCGACGATGAACTGGTGGAAGTTGTCATTCGCACGCGCAAGGTCGGGCATTTTTTCCCGGGCGGGACGGTTGATGCTTTTGATGTCTGGGTGGAATTACAAGCCACGGATGACAAAGGACAGACAATTTTCTGGAGCGGCAAGGTGGAGGACGATGGGAAAGGTCCGGTAGACCCCGGCGCACACTTCTACAAATCCCTGCAGATTGACGGGCACGGAAATCCCATCAACAAGCGCAATGCCTGGGCTAGCCGCGCCGTGGTCTACGTCAGGCTAATACCTCCGGGCGCTGCGGACACGGTGCACTACCGGCTGCACGTGTCGGAAAACGCGGGTGAGCGCATCACGCTGCACGCCAAGCTGAACTACCGGAAATTCCAGTGGTGGAACACACAATTCGCTTTTGGCGGAGTGCCTGATTCGCACTCGGCTGGGGATGTAGCGGCCGACCACGACGACCGCAAGTGGAACTTCAATGGCGATCTCTCGCATGTTTCGAGCAAGTCGCCGGGGATTCCGGATTTGCCGATTATCACCGTGGCAGAAGACACCAAGAGCCTGCGCGTGCTGCCAAAATCTGCCGCGGCGCCGGTACCGCAAGTGGTCTGGGCACAAGAGGACTGGACACGCTGGAACGACTACGGCATCGGACTATTTCTTCAGGGCGACTTGAAGGGCGCGGAGCAGGCATTCGCGAAAATCATAGAGATGGATCCGCAGAATCCGGACGGCTGGACAAACGTTGGGCGCGTGCGCGTGCAGGAAGGAAACACCGGGGGTGCGCGCGAAGTGCTGCTGAAAGCTCTGGCGCTGAAGCCGGGGTTGGCGCGGGCGAATTTCTTCTACGCACGTGTTTTGAAGGAAGAGGGTAAATACGACGAATCGGCACACGTACTGAGAGCCGTATTGGCTCAATTTCCGCGGGACCGTGTGGTTCACAACGAATTGGGCCGCGTGCTCTTTCTGCAGAAGCGCTACGCCGATGCTGTGAGGGAGTTGCAGCAGACGCTCGCGATTGACCCCGAAGACCTGCAGGCAAATTACAACTTGATGCTTTGCTACACGGGCTTGGGCGACGAGGCACGCGCCAACCAGCACAAGGAGCGCTACTTGCGCTTCAAAGCCGATGAAGCGGCGCAGGCGCTGACCGGAGCGTACCGCCAGGCGCATCCGGAGGACAACAATGAGCGGCAGGCGATTCACGAGCACGTTTCGATCGCGCTTGGTGCCGCCCAAGGAAAGCAGCCAGGAAAGGCCAACGCGCTGGCAAAGTACGGTGTGAACAAGAAAATCTTGGCGGGCGCGGGCCGTTGAGCGCATACATTCCTTCCGCAAGCAGAGGACAACAGCAATGACCTGGATCAAAACAGTGAAGATGGTAGACGACGAGCGCGTGCGAAGCGCCATGATGGAGCAGCGCAAGCTGTATCCGATGGAATACGCGACGCCAGTGCCAATTGTGGATCGCGGCGTGGAGAACAGTATCGTCGGTTCGCACAGCTTGATCCCGGATGCGCTGTTCCACGCGTTCAGCACGTTTGGAGCGTTGATGTCGCCGGAACTCCCTTTGCGCCGCGAACAGCACGAGATGATCGCGACGATGGTATCGGTGACGAACCGGTGCTTCTATTGAATCGAATCCCACGCAGAGTTTCTGCGTCGCGTGAGCTTAAACGAGGAGATGGTGGAGGCCTTGCGAAAGGATTTTCGCAGCGCCCCCATCAGCGAGCAGGACAAAACCATGTTGGAGTACGTGGTGAAACTGACGAAAGATGCGACGCAGTGCAGCCCCGCGGACCACAAAAAGCTGCGCGCCGTGGGCTTCGATGACCGCGGCATCCTGCAGATTACCCTGATCGCCTCGTGGTTCAACTATATCAACCGCGTGGCAGATGCTTTGGGAGTGGGGCGCGAAGGAACCGCGGAGGGCCAGTGAGAAGAGTGTGGGGAGCGTTTTTCTTCCTGTCGTTCGCCATGGGAGTTGCCGCGCAAACGCCGCAGAGCCCTCCGGCAAACGCAATTACGTTCCGCGATATCACGCAAAAGGCTGGCATTCATTTTGTTCACAATAATGCGGCCTTCGGAAAAAAATATCTGCCGGAAACGATGGGACCCGGCGTCGCGTTCATTGATTATGACAACGATGGCTGGCCGGACATTTTCATTGTGAACGGGATGGACTGGCCAGGCCACGCATCGAAACACAGCACGCCGAAGCTGTACCACAACAACCACGACGGCACTTTCACCGATGTAACACATAAGGCCGGTCTGGACATCGAGATGTTCGGCATGGGCGTGGCAGTGGGCGATTACGACAACGACGGCTACGACGACCTTTTTGTGACCGCTTTGGGGCAGAGCCACCTTTTCCACAACAACGGCAACGGCACGTTCACGGACGTGACGAAAAAAGCAGGCTTGTGGGGGCCGAAGGAGTTCAGCACGAGCGCGGCATGGGTGGATTACGATCGGGATGGCAAGCTGGACCTGGTGGTGGCGAATTACGTGCAATGGTCGCTCGAAGGCGATCTCTACTGCACGCTCGATGGCAAGAGCAAATCGTATTGCACACCGGAATCATACAAGGGCGCATCGGTAAGGCTCTGGCACAACCGCGGGGACGGCACTTTTGAAGATGTGACGAAGAAGGCGGGCGTTTGGGAGCCCACGTCAAAGACGCTGGGAATCGCGATTCTGGATTACGACAACGATGGCTGGCCCGACCTGCTGTTCTCCAACGACACGCAGCCCAACAAGCTCTATCGCAATAATGGCAATGGCACATTCACAGAGAAGGCCGTGGTGGCCGGCATTGCGTTCAGCGAAGACGGCGTGGCGCGCGCCGGAATGGGCGTGGATGCGGCGGATTATGACCGCTCCGGTATGGCCAGCATCCTGATTACGAATTTTTCCAACCAAATGCTTTCGCTCTACCACAACGAAGGCAAGGGCTTGTTTGTGGATGAAGCGCCGCGCACGGAGGTGGGACGCAATTCCCTGCTCACGCTGGGATTCGGCTGCTTTTTCTTCGATTACGACCTGGACGGCTGGCCGGACATTTTCGTCGCCAATGGCCACATTGACGGCGATATCCAGCGCGTGCAGCCCAATGTGAAATACGCCATGCCGCCGCACATTTTCCGGAATCTTGGAAAAGGGAATTTCCAGGAAGTGACGAAGAGCCTGGGCGCGGGCTTCGCCACTCCGCGCGTGGGACGCGGGGCAGCCTACGCGGATATCAACAACGATGGGCGGCTGGACCTTTTGTTATCCACCAATGGCGGGCCGGTCTATCTTTTTGAGAACGAGTTCACGGGTAGCGCTGGCACGGCGAATAAAAGCCTGCGCATCAAACTCATCGGAACCAAATCCAATCGCGACGGCATCGGCGCCGCGGTGAAGTTGACGGCCGGCGGTGAATCGCAAACAGAGATGCTGCGCAGCGGCTCCAGCTACCTCTCGGCGAGTGAACTGGTGTTGACTTTTGGTCTGGCCTTGCACGAGCAGGCGGAAAGCGTCGAAATTCGCTGGCCCAGCGGGCAAGTGGAGAAACTATCGGATATTGCGGCAGGCCAGACGATTACCGTTACGGAAGGCAAGGGCATAACGGGCAGCCGGAAATACGGCGCGCGCTAAGAAAGTGCGACATGATTGCGCAGGCGATGTGCGGCAACGATCGCTTGCCCCAGACTGATGCCGCCATCGCCGGCGGGCACCTCAGTGTGAAAATACACCTCAAAATTCTGTTTACGCAGCGCGGCGAGCAGCAACTCGAACAACAGAAGATTCTGAAAGCAGCCGCCGGTGAGGCACACGCGATTCAGGCCGTGCGAGTCGCGGATCTTTTCCGCAAGCCCAAGAAATAGAGACGCCAGGCCATTGTGAAACCTGCGGCTGATGTCCGCGACACGCACATCATGGCGGATGTCGCGCACTAACCAATCGAAGAGGGGGCGCGTGCCGATCAGCCAGGTCCCCGCCGCGAACTGCAATTCAAAGGGATAGGCGCTTTCGTCGTTGGAATCATGAGCCGCCATTTCGAGTTCGATGGCCGCTTGCGCTTCATAGTTGATCGTGCCGCGCAGGCCAATGAGCGCCGCCACCGCGTCAAAGAGCCGGCCACAACTTGAGGTGAGCGGTGAATTCAGGCGGCGATCGATCATTTGCAAGAGGATGTCGAGGTTGCGGCGATCCAGATCCTTGGTGAACGGAATCTCCAGGTCAGACAAGGACTTTCCAAAGTGTTTCGCGAGGTAGCTCACGGCGATACGCCAGGGCTCACGAATCGCGGCCTCGCCGCCGGGCAGGGCCACGTAGTCAAAATGAGCGGCGCGCTGAACCTGAACGTAGTCCCCCAGCAGCACTTCCCCGCCCCAGATTGCGCTGTCGGTGCCGTAGCCGGTGCCATCAAGAGTGATGCCGATGACTTTGCCGTCCAGGTGGTTTTCCGCCATGCACGCGGCGATATGCGCATGGTGGTGCTGCACGCCGATGAGGTGAAAGTCAGTCCGGGCCAGGGCCCATTTGGTGGAGAAATAGTCCGGATGAAGATCGTAGGCAATAACTTTGGGCTGCACTTCCAATATGCGCTGCAGATGCTCGACGGCCTCTTCAAAGAAACGGTAGCTCTCCAGATTTTCGAGGTCGCCGACGTGCTGGCTGAGGAATGCTTCATTGCCCCGCACGATGCACACCGTATTCTTGAGCTCACTGCCGACGGCCAGGATGGGCTGTGATTCACTCTCCAGCGCGACCGGTACAGGCACATATCCACGGGAGCGCCGCAACTGCTGCGTCTGGCCCGCTGCCGAGCGCACCACGGAATCATCGCAACGCCTCACGATGTCGCGATTGTGAACGAG
>Ga0074045_10000276_pt1 | contig 49183 bp, 38 predicted proteins | sample BogForMeECP23OM2_FD_94442 | JGI IMG/M metagenome (GOLD analysis project Ga0074045, IMG submission 94442) | Bog forest soil microbial communities from Calvert Island, British Columbia, Canada - Bog Forest MetaG ECP23OM2 | ecosystem: Environmental > Terrestrial > Soil > Wetlands ... | reverse complement strand
GTGCACAAATCCGAGCACGTGATCTTCCGTGCCACGATACACGGGAATGCGCGAGCGCTGCGTCGTCGCGAACACGCGCATCACCTCTTCCAGAGACGCTTCCACCGGCAGCGTGTGCATATCCGGCCGCGAAACCATGATTTCCCGCACCTGCAGCTGGCTCAGGTCAATCGCGCTCAGGATAAACTTCTCTTCCCCTGCCCCCAGTAGCCCCCGCTCGCGCGCCTGTTGAATCTGTATCTGCAATTCTTCGGTGGAGTGCGCGACGCCGTGCCCCATGGGCGAGGCCACGCCCAACGCTTTCACGATCGCTCTGGAAATGCCGTCCAGAAGATCGATGGCCCAACGAAATGTATTGAGGAACCACTGGAAGGGCCGCGCCACCATCAACGCCACGCGCCCAGCACGCGCCAGGCTGATGCTCTTCGGCACCAGTTCGCCAAACACCACATGGATGGCGCTCAGGAACAGGAAGGCGATCGTCAGCGCCACACCATGTACCAACAGCAGCGTGCGCACGCTTCCTTGCGTTGGCATTACCTGCTGCAAAAGCTTCGCCAGCGTCATTTCCCCAAGCGCGCCAATCGCCAGGCTGGTGAGCGTAATCCCCACTTGCACGCCGGAAACTACCCGGTGCAAATCCCCCAACAGGTGCTCGACGATGCGCGCCCGCGCGTCGCCCTTCGCCACCAACTGCCGCACCCGCGACATCCGCACCGTCACTAGCGAAAATTCCGTCGCGGCGAAAAATCCATTCATCGCCACCAGCACAAACACGCCAATCAGACGCACCAGGAACATTCTCTCGTCTGCTCCTTCAGCCGCATTGTAGCAGTACCTATCCTGCCCGGGGGGATGGCGTGGCCATCTGTTGCGAGGTCAGGGGTCTTACGCAGGTGCAGCAGCATCGATCGCTTCGACCAGGTCTTCGTAGTCGAACGCTCCGTCATGCCGCCGGCCATTGATAAAAAAGGTGGGTGTGCCGTTCACTCCGCTGCGTACTCCGCCGGTGAAATCCGCCTTCACGCGCGCCAGGAATTCCCGCTTCTCCAGCGAAGCGCGCAGCTCCGCCGGCGCCACGCCAATCTTTTGCGCAAGCTCCAGGTACACGGGCCCGCTCAGCCGCTCCTGGTTCTCATAGATCAGGTCGTGCATCTCCCAGAATTTCCCCTGTGACCCGCAAAACTCGGCGGCCTCGGCAGCGCCCTCTGCATGCGGGTGCATCTCGCCCAGGGGAAAGTTGCGGAACACAAAGCGCAAACGTTTCCCAAAATGTCGTTGAACCCGTTTCACGATGGGATAAGCGCGCCCGCAGTGCGGGCATTCGTAATCGCCATATTCCACCAGCGTAATTTCCGCATTGGCTGGACCCTGCACGTGATCCGCATCCGACACCGCAATTTTCAGCGCCGCCATTTTCTCCTCCTATTTCGGCAGATCCTCCAGGGCCTGCAGGATGCCGTCCGCTCCAGGATTCACGGCAATCGGCGAACAGTAGCTCCACGTAATTTTTCCATTCTTATCAATGACGAACAGCGCGCGTTCGCACACACCTTCTTTCTCCCGGTACGCCCCGTATTTCCGCGCCACATCGCCCTTCGGCTCGAAATCGGCCAGCAGCGGAAAGTGCAGCCGCCGGTCCTTGGCAAATGCTTCGTGGCACCACACTCCGTCCACGGAGACGCCGAGGAGTTCCGCCCCGAATTTCTGGAACTCCGGCAGGATTTCGTTGTACAGCGCCATCTGGTCGCCGCAGACCGGGCTCCAATCTGCCGGATAAAACGCGAGAATCACGGGCCTTCCACGCAGTTCGCTCAAGGAAAGTGTTTGATCGGGTGTGACGTGCAGCGTGAATTCTGGTGCAGCCGTACCAGGTGGAAGAATTGTGGACATACGTCTCCTCAATCTGCCTGACCTGTGGGCTCAAAATTGGTTTTGTCAGCTTCTCATAAGATGTCGCGGGAGGAAAGTATGGTTCAACAAAAATGGGCACGGCCGATGGATCAACAGCTCGCCCCGGTTGCGCGCCTTTACCGCCTCCACTAAACTTAATCACTCAGCTTTGAGGTGGAACCCGACTTGCGCATCTTCCTCCGTCTGCTCCTTTGGCTCTTCGCTGCAATCGTCATTGCCTTTGCTGCAACCATCTGGTGCTTTGTCTATCGCCCGCTTCCCCAATTGGACGGCACCGCCCCGCTTCCCGGCCTGCATTTCAGCGTCTCCGTCGAGCGTGATAACTGGGGCGTCCCTCACATCCGCGCCTCTTCCATCGAAGATCTTGCCGAAGCCCAGGGTTACGTCATGGCTCAGGACCGCCTCTTCCAGATGGACCTGCTGCGCCGCGTCGCTCGCGGCCAGCTCTCCGAAATTCTCGGCTCCGCTACCCTCAAAATTGATAAGGACTACCGCATCCTGAATTTCGCCCGCACCGCCCAGCGTGACCTCGATCTGATGGAACCCGACCATCGCCGCGTCCTCGAGGCCTACGCCCTGGGCGTCAACCGCTTCATCGAACAGCATTCCACCAAGTTGCCCATGGAATTCACATTGCTGAAGTACAAGCCGCAGCCTTGGCAAGCTTCGGACTCTCTCGTCATTGGCGCGTATATGTATCGCACGCTTACTTACAGCTGGCCGCACAAGCTAGATCGCGCCAAAATCACCGAAAAAATCGGCCCCGATCTCGCCAAGGATCTCTACCGCGATGATGCCGCACTGGACCATTTCGTCGTGGGCGACCCGAACGCCAAGGAAAACGGCCGCGATATCCCGCAAAGCGATGCCGACGACGATGATGATGACGATGAGATGGATAGCGACGATGTGCTGAAAGCCGGCCGCGAACTCCCTGCCCTTCCCGATTCCGTCGGCCAACCCGACCTCACCGCCGCGCTCGCCGCCAGCGTGCAAGGCTTGCTTGTAGAATCCCAGCATGATATCCGGCATTCGCTCGGCAGCAACAATTGGGTGGTCAATGGTGCGCATACCGCCACCGGCAAGCCGCTCCTGGCCAACGATATGCACCTGGAACTCACTCTGCCGCCCATCTGGTATGAGGTGCATATCACCGCCCCCGGCTGGAACGTCAAAGGCTTTGCCCTGCCCGGCTCCCCGCTTGTCGTCGTGGGCCACAACGACCGCATTGCCTGGGGCTTCACCAACAATGGCGCCAGCGTCCAGGATCTCTATCTGGAAACCTTCAATCCCGCGAACCCCGACGAATATCGCGTCAACGGCCAATGGAAAAAGGCGGACGTTTTTGATGAAGTCATTCATGTGAAGGGCGCTCCGGACGAACATCTGAGGCTGGTCGTCACGCGCCACGGCCCCGTGATTCGCCAGGAAGACGGCAAGAGCTACGCCATTCGCTGGACGGTCTTGGAACCGGGCGCCTTAGCCAACACATACCTTTGGCTCGGCAAAGCCCAGAATTGGCGCGAATTTCTGGAGATCATGCAGCCCGTGTGGGGCCCTGCACAGAATGCCATTTATGCTGATGTGAACGGCAACATCGGCTACATCATGGCCGCGCGCGTTCCCATCCGCAAAAAGGGCCATGGCGAAGTGCCCGTCCCCGGCGACACCGACGACTACGAGTGGACAGGCTACATCCCGTTCGACCAGTTGCCCCGCAGTTACAATCCCGAGAGCGGCCTCATCGTCACGGCCAACGCGCGAGTCGTTGGCCCCGCCTACAAACCCTATCTCACCGACGATTGGGAAGAACCCTACCGCACTGCGCGCATCTACGACCTGTTGCACGACAAGCACGACCTTCGCCCAGAAGATATGCTCAAGGTTCAGACCGATGCCTACAGCTACCCGCACGCATTTCTCGCGGAGCAGCTCGTTGCCGCCGCGCAAGTGGCCCCGCCGAAGGATCCCCGCGCAAAAAAACTTATCGAGCAAGCCAAAGATTGGAACGGCATCGCCGATCCGAATTCCGTCGTCGTCACTTTCCTGAATTCAACCCTGTATCAGGCGCTCGATCTGATCCTCGAACCGTATCTTGGCCAGGACACCGAACTCTACCATTGGCGCAAAATCGCTTTTCTGCAGCGCGTCCTCACCGAACGCCCCGCGCGTTGGCTTCCTTCGCAGTTCAAGAGCTATGACGAACTTCTGAGCGCCGCCGCCGATCGCGCCGTGAACCGGCTGGAAAAGCGCACCGGCAAATCCGATCCCGAGGACTGGCAATGGAAGCGCTTCAACTCTCTGGATATGCTCCATCCCCTCGGCCGCGAAGGTTTCCTGAAAAAGCTGTTCAGCCTTGCCGATCAACCGCAAGCCGGAACGAACTTCAGCCCCCGCGCTGCCAGCCGCAGCCATGGCCCCTCGGAGCGCTTTGTCGCTAATCTTGCCGATTGGGATCACTCCATCATCCTCATTCCCGCCGGACAATCCGGCCAGCCCGGCAGCGAGCATTACACTGACCAGTTTCATTATTGGTTCGAAGGCAAACCGATCTATGGCCCCTTCAGCAACGCTGCCGAAGCCAAGGTCAAAAAGCACACGCTGACCCTGAAACCTTGAGCGACTGAGCTCACATGCCCGAACTTCCCGAAGTCGAAGCCGTGACGCGAAGCTTGCGCCCGCTCGTTCGCCGACGCCACATCCGGTGTGTCCACATCTTTCATCCCATCGTCACCAAGCCACAATCGCCTGCCAAAATCGCTGAACTTGCCCGCGGCCGCCGCATCCTCGATGCCTCCCGCCACGGCAAATATCTCCTCCTCCCCCTCGATCGCGGCTTGCTCGAACTGCACTTCCGCCTCGATGGCCAGCTCATCTGGTTTCGCAGCGTCAACGAACTTCTCCGCCGCGCCAATCAATCGCAGGATGGTGTCCACGTGGATGTGGCTCTGGAACTGGATAAGGGCGTGTTGGGCTTCGCCGATCAGCGGCATTTTGGGCGCGTACACTACTGGCCTTCGCTCGCTGCCTGTCCTGCCCTGCGTGACCTTGGCCCCGACGCGTTGTCGTCCCAATTCACCCCTTCCTTTCTCCATGGACGCCTCTCTTCTTCCCGCCGTCCATTGAAAGAGTTCCTTCTCGATCAATCTCGCATCGCGGGCATCGGCAACATCTATTCCGCCGAAGCGCTCTGGCACGCCCGGCTCGATCCACGTCGCCCAGCAAATTCCCTCAGTCGCAAAGATTCCGCCAAACTCCACAAAGCGATTGTGTCCGTTCTCCGCCGTGCTTTAGAATGCTGTTTGCATCCTGCGCCCGATTTTCGCGACCCGCAGTGGTGGTTCCAGGGAATCGAAAAAATCCTTCGGGCCTACCAGCGCGAAGGATTGCCATGCCGCCGTTGCGGGCGCGCGATTGAGCGGATAGAACAGGGCGGACGTTCCACGTATTGTTGTCTGCATTGCCAGAAGTAGGATTTCCCTGAGGAAACGCCGTGAATCAAACAATTCCCAAGAAGCCCGAACCTCCCAAAAAGCCGGATTTTGAGCGTTCCCTGGCGCGCCTCGAAGAAGTTGTGCGCAAGCTCGAAAGCCCCCAGCTTTCTCTCGATGAAGCCATGAAGCTTTTTGAGGAAGGCGTTGGCCTTTCCCGCGAATGCCAGAAACAATTGGAAGAAGCCGAGGGCCGCGTGGAGATCCTGCTGAAGAAAGCCGACGGCAAGCTCACCGCAGAGCCTTTCGAGCCCGAAGGAGAGAGCAACGCGTAACGCTCCCGCAACTCCGACGACAGGATACCTTTCATTCCGATGAAACTTCCCGAGTTCTTTGAAGAAGACCGCATCGCCGTTGACGCCTATCTCGACCGCTTGATGCCTGCGGAGTCCGTTCAACCGCCTTCCATCCATCAGGCCATGCGCTACTCCGTCTTTGCTGGAGGCAAGCGCATTCGTCCGATCCTGTGCCTGGAAACAGCGCGCATCTTTGACCCTGAAGTTTCCTCCGCCTTCTATCCCGGCTGCGCCATCGAATTCATCCACACCTATTCCCTGATTCACGACGACCTGCCCGCGCTCGATAACGACGATCTGCGCCGCGGCAAACCCACTTGCCACAAGAAATTCGGCGAAGCCACCGCCATCCTCGCCGGCGACGCCTTGCTCACGTTGGCCTTTGAAACGGTTGCCGCTTCCCCGGCCCCACCCGGCCGCCGCGTTGCCATGGTTACGGAGATTTCCACCGCTGCGGGTACGGTCAACGGCATGGTTGGAGGGCAGGTCGCCGATCTCGAGGCGGAAGGCCGGCACGTCGGCCCAGAAACTCTCGAATACATTCACCGCTCAAAAACCGCCGCGCTCATTCGCGCTTCCATCGCTTCCGGCGCACTTTCCGCAGGCGCGCCGCCCGAAGACGTTGCGCGCCTTCGCCGCTTCGGAGAAGCCACCGGCTGGGCCTTCCAGGTCACCGATGACATCCTCGACGTCGAGGAATCCTCCGCCGCGCTCGGCAAAACGGCTGGCAAGGATATCGCCCAACAAAAAGCCACTTACCCCGCCGTTTTCGGCCTGCTGCGCTCCCATGAAATCGCCAATGAACTGGCCACCAAGGCCATCGCGGAATTGCAGCCCTACGGCGACCGCGCCGATCGTCTGCGATCCATTGCCGAATTTCTGGTGCTTCGCCGCACTTGAACTTTTCGAGTTTCGCAGCCGCGCCGCCACTCAGAAAAAACGAAATGCCGCCTAAATCTCCACGCAAGCGTCTTGATCTTCTTCTCGTCGAGCGTGGCCTCGCCGAATCCCGCCAGAAGGCCCAAGCCATGATTCTGGCGGGTGAAGTCACTGTAGATTCCAAACGCGCTGAAAAAGCTGGCCAACCCGTCGCAGAGAACGCCCTCATCGAAGTCCGCAGCCGCCTGCAAAAATATGCCAGCCGCGGCGGTTTCAAGCTCGAAGGCGCCTTGGAAGATTTTTGTGTCAACCCGCAGGGCAAAATTTGCCTCGACGTGGGTTCTTCCACCGGCGGCTTCACCGATTGCCTCCTCCAGCAGGGCGCCGCACGCGTCTACGCCGTGGACGTCAACACCGATCAAATTGCCTGGAAATTGCGGGAAGAATCTCGCGTGCTCCTGATCAAGAAAAATGCCCGCGAACTTGCACGCGCTGATCTTCCCGAACCTGTCGCCATCGCCGTCGCCGACGTTTCTTTCATCTCCGTCACCAAAGTCCTTCCCGGCGCCGTTTCCTGCTGCGAACCTGGCGCTGACCTTCTCATCCTCATCAAGCCGCAGTTCGAATTGGAGCGCGCCGACGTCGGCAAAGGCGGCATCGTGCGCGATCCCAAGCTGCACGAAAAAGCCATCGCCAGCGTTCGTCGCGCTGCTGAGTCTCTCGGCCTCTCTGGCCTGCACGTCTCTCCCAGCCGTCTCCCCGGCACCGAAGGCAACCAGGAGTATTTCCTTCACGCAAAGAAATCGGCTACTGTAGAATCACCTTAATCCATGCAGCCAAACTCTCCTTTTAAGACGATCGGCATCATTTCGCGGCCCCGGCGTTCCAACCTGGTCGAAGTGATTCCTGGACTTCTGCGCTGGCTCGAACAGCGCGGCGTGAAAACAATATACGATCCCGAGACCGCGAGTTCCCTGAACGAAGGGGCGCTCGGCACCACGCGCCAGCAGATCGCCGAAGAATCCGATCTCCTGCTCGTTCTTGGCGGTGACGGCACAATGCTGGCCGCTGCACGCGAAGCCGCCGTGCGCGCCGTCCCCGTTTTGCCAATCAACATGGGCAGCCTGGGTTTTCTTACGAGTTTCACCGTGGATGAGCTGTATCCCGCTCTCGAAAATGTTCTTGCGGGCCACGCCACGATCAACGAACGCGTGCTGCTTCTCGTCGAGCGCGTCAATTGCGGGCAGGTCGTCACGCAACAGCGCGTCTTGAACGACGCCGTCGTCCACAAGGGCACTCTCGCGCGCATGATCGAACTCGAGCTTTATATTGATGAGAGCTTCGTCTGCCGCTACCGCGCCGACGGCTTGATTGCCGCCACCCCCACCGGTTCCACCGCTTATTCCATGTCCGCTGGCGGGCCCATTGTCCATCCCGCCGTCGAATCCATTCTCATCACGCCCATCTGTCCGCACACTCTTAGCGATCGCCCCGTCGTTGTGCGCGACACTTCCTTGATTGAGTTGCGTATTTCCGCTGGCTCCGATTCCGTCTTTCTCACTCTTGACGGGCAAACCGGCGTCCCCATGCAGACCGGCGATCGTGTGCGGATCACGCGCTCTCCAGAGCGCCTGAAGCTCATTCAACCGCCCAATAAAACCTATTTCGAGATCCTCCGCAGCAAACTAAAGTGGGGCGAAGCCTGATTCCGGTCTTGTAGGGCCCGCCTTCTGCTTGCCCGCCGCAGGAGGGAGGTGGGCCGCACGCCAGCGCAGATTTCCCCCTAGAACAGCACATCCGTCCGCAAAACATCGTCCTGCGTTTCCCGCCGCCGTATCAATCGCACGCGCTTCCCGTTCACCAGCACCTCCGCTGGCCGCGCGCGCCCATTGTAATTCGAAGCCTGCACCATTCCATACGCCCCCGCACCCCACAGGGCCACTGCATCTCCGGGCTCGACTTTCCCCAGCGGCCAACCCTGCAAAAAACAATCGCCTGTCTCGCACACCGGGCCGACCACATCCACCCGTTCCCGCGCGCCGCTTTCCGTTTTCTTCTCACTCACGCGCGTCACCGGGTGCGGCGCGTCGTACAGCACCGGCCGGATCAAATCATTCATCGCTGCGTCAATCACTACAAACGATTTGCCCGAATTCCTTTTGGTGTAGATCACGCGCGAAAGCAAAACTCCCGCAGGCGCAATAATCGCTCGCCCTGGCTCCAGCAATAATTCCACTCCCAATCGTCGCACGGTATCCGCAATCATCAACGCGTAAGCTTTTCGCGATGCGGGCCGCTCCTCCGTGTACCGCACGCCCAGCCCGCCTCCAATATCCAGGTATTTCAGGGCGATGCCCTGCTTCCGCAAGTCCAGCAGGTAGCCCGCAAGCCGCTCCAGCGCCTGCTGGAACGGCGCAAGCTCGACAATCTGTGAACCGATGTGCGCGCTGATTCCCTGCCACCGGAAAAATTTCGCGTCGCGATGCGTCAGGTACATCTCGCGCGCCTCGTGCCAGCTCACTCCAAATTTGTGCTCGTGAAGCCCCGTCGAAATGTGCGGGTGGCCCCCGGCCTTCACATCCGGATTCACCCGGATCGAAACGCCGGGCTTCACGCGGAGTTGCGACGCTTCTTCCGCCAGCACTTCCAACTCCGCCGCGGACTCCACGTTGAACTGCAGAATCCCCGCCGCGCCCGTCCGGCGGCTCTTGTACCGCAGCCCCTCGCGAATCTCTTCCCGTGTTTTTCCCACGCCCGAAAACACGATACGGTCCCCGCGCACCCCGATGCGCCCCAAATGTTCAAGCTCGCCGCCCGAAACAATGTCAAACCCGCTGCCCCGTTGCTCCAGCAGCTTCAGAATCGTCAAATTCCCGTTTGCCTTCACTGCGAAACACAACAAGTGTGGCACGCGTCCCAGCCCGCTCTCCAACTCGTCAAACGCCTCTTCAATGGCTCGCCGGCTGTACACATACGTTGGCGTGCCGAAGCGTCCGGCAATCTCCGCCAGCTCCACGCCCTCGCAATACACCTCTTTCGCCGCACCGCGCCCTTTCCACGCAAAATGCGGCGTGAATCGCGCCGGGTCCACGTACTCCAGATTTTTCCGGGTCTGTACAGGATTGCTCATTTCACCTTTGCAACCACCAGCGTGCGGTCATCAAAAAGCGGCGCGCTCTGCGTGAACAGGTCCACTTCCTGCAGGATCTGGTCGGCCATTTCCGCCGCGGTCATCTCATGATTCGTTTCGATGAAACGCAGCAAGCGCGTCGTGCCGAAAAACTGCCCTTCGCTGTTCGATGTTTCCGCGATGCCGTCCGAGTGAAACACCAGAATGTCGCCGGCGTTCAACGTCACGCCCCACTCGTCATATTGCGTCTCCTCGAAGATTCCCAGCGGGAATCCCGTCAGCTCAATGCGCGCGCATCGCCCGTCCTTGTACAAAAGAGGCTGCGATTGCCCTGCGTTGGCCACGCGCAGCTTCTGCCGGCCTTTTTGCCACGTCGCAAAGCATGCCGTCATGAACCGTCCTTCAATCCGCCGCTCGCCGACCAGGTGATTCATCTGCCGCAGCATTTCCGCGGGCTGCAGCTTCTGTGGCGCCAGGCTGCGCATGATCCCGATAGCCACCGCGCCGTACAATGCCGCAGCCGTGCCTTTTCCGCTGACGTCTCCCAGCGCAATGCCCAATTGCTGCGGTCCGTAGCGCAAAAACTCGTATAAGTCGCCGCAGACTTCCCGCGCGGAGATATACCTCGCCGCAACATCCAACCCGTAGTCATCGGTCGGCACCGGCCGCAGCAACGCGCCTTGAATCCTCTTCGCCGCTTGCAAATCACGGTCGAGCCGCGCTTCGTCCTTCGCCACCTGTTCGTACAACCGCGCATTCTCCAGCGATACCGCCAGGTTCGACGCCAGGATGGAAAGCGTCTGCACATGGTCGGCGTTGAAATAGTTCAATTGCGGGCTTTCCAGATCGAGCACGCCGATCACTTTGCCCTTGTGCATCATGGGGATGGCCAGCTCTGACCGCGTTTCCGGATTCACCATCAGGTAGCGCTCGTCCTTGGTCACATCTGGCACGAGCACCGGTTCCCGCAGCGTCGCCGCCGCGCCCACCAGCCCTTCGCTCGCCGCCACCCGCAGTTTGCCCTGGATTCTCTGCCCATGCTTCACATCCACACGGTGCCGGAACACATGCTGCTCTTCGTCGTACAGCATGATGCTCAAAATCTGGTAATCGATTACGCGCTTCACCAACTCCGCCGCGTGCCGCAACAATTCCTCGACATCCAGTATCGAGCTGATCTCCCGGCTCACTTCATTCAGCACCAGCAGCGTTTCCGCCTGCGCGCTTACTTTCTGAAACAGCCGCGCATTCTCGATGGCCACCGCCAGCCGGCTCGCCAGCAACGACAATATCCGCTGCTGATCCTTCGTGAAGTAATCCAAATGTTGGCTCTGAATATCCAGCACGCCTACGCACTTCCCGCGGAACATCAGCGGCACCGCCAGTTCGGAGCGCACGCTATCTATCGCATTGATGTAGCGCGGGTCCTGCGATACGTCGCTCACCCGTACCGGATGGCCCGTCGCTGCCGCCGTCCCCGTAATCCCCTGCCCGATGGGAACGCGCAAATTCTCCGCCAGTCCCGGCGGGTAGCCGATTGCAAACCGGTGCTTCAGGTAGGTGCCTTCTTCGTCGGCCATCAGCACGCCAAACAGCTCATAGTCAATGTGCCGCTTGATCAGCGCGGCCGTGCGCGCCAGCACCTCATCCAAGTCCAGCGACGCGTTTACCTCTTCCCCGATTTCCGCAAATGTCGCCAGCACTTCCGCGGAAGTCTCCGGGCTTTCTGTGGTGGGAGCTGCTTGTGATTTGGGATCCGTGGCTTCCATGTATCTTCTAATTATAACAGGCGTTTCTCGGGCCCACCGGTGGCGGAGCGTTCACTCTGTGCAATTCGCTTGCAGCGCCGGACGTTGCCCCGCGCGCAAAAGTGGGGGCTGCTCGCTCTAAGTTTTCCCGCGTGATTCCAATTGCAGCACGCATACGTCCGGCAAATTCCGGTAGCGCTCGTCATAGTCCAGCCCGTAACCCACCACAAATTCGTTTGGGATGGTGAACCCGCAGTAGTCGGCCTTCACATCCGCGATGCGGCGCTCCACCTTATCCAGCAGCACCGCCACCCGCAGGTGCTTCGGCTTGCGCTCTTCAAATGATTTCAGCAGGTATTTCAGCGTCAGCCCCGTGTCCAGGATATCTTCCACCACCAGCACGCTGAGCCCTTCGATGCTGAGATCGAGGTCCTTCGTCAGCTTTACCTCGCCCGTCGAATCCGTGCCCTTGCCGTAGCTCGATACTCCCAGAAAATCGAACGATACTTCTCCGCCCAACTCCCGCGCCAGATCCGCCAGAAAAAATATTGACCCTTTCAACACGCCGATCAAATGCAGCGAGTCCATGGGAAAATCACGCCGGATTTCCCGCGCCATCTCCGCCACCTTCTTCTGAATGCGTGCGTGCGAAATCAAGACGCGCAGCGCTTCCCCTGGCCGGTGCCCTTCCTGCTCCTTCGCTGCCTTCTTCGTGCGAATCTTGCTCACAGCCACCTGCCCCCTCTGGCTCTCGCTACTCCACCCAGTCCGCAATGAACACGTTGGTCTCATGCGGCGCCTTGCCGTTGCGGTTGGAAGCCCACACCAGCCGCTTCCCATCTGACGTGAACATTGGGAATCCGTCAAAGTCCGGATGATACGTCACGCGCTCCTGCCCCGTGCCGTCCTCGTTGATCAGATAGAGATCGAAATCGCGCCCATTCTTCGGATCGGCCTGATTCGACGCAAAAATAATGCGCTTGCCATCAGGCAGCCAGTACGGCGCAAAATTCGCCGCGCCATTACGCGTCACCTGGTGCTTGTTCGAACCGTCGGCGTTCATCACCCACAACTCTAGGTTCCCAGGGCGAATCAGTCCCTGCGCGAACAACTCTTTGTAATCCTTTATCTCTTCCGGCGTTTTCGGATGCTCCGCGCGGTACACAATCTTCGTTCCGTCATACGACCAGAAAGGCCCGCCATCGTAGCCCAGCTCGTTCGTCAATTGCTTCACGTTGCCGCCGTACGCATCCATCGTGTAAATGTCCAGGTCGCCATTGCGCGTTGACGTGAACACAATGTGCTTCCCGTCGCGCGTGATCGTGGCCTCCGCGTTGTAGCCCGGCGCATCCGTCAACAATTTCAACTCCGAGCCGTCCGGCTTTGCCGTGTAGATCTTGTACGTGCTGTAAATCGGCCACACGTAACCGCGCGAGTAGTCCGGTTTAGCCGGGCAATCCCCGCTCGCGGCGTGCGTCGACGAAAACAGTATTTTGTCTCCCGCCGGGAAGAAGTAACTGCACGTGGTGCGGCCTTTCCCTGTGCTGATCAGCTTTGGCGTCGCCGCTTTCCCATCGGGCGTGTCCACGGGCATGGTGTAGATCTGATCGCACGGCACGCCTTCTCCCTGGTGCTGAAAAATAAGTTGTCTGTCGTCCACGGAGAAATAGGCTTCGGCATTTTGCCCGCCAAACGTGAGCTGCCTCGCATTTTTCAAATGCTTCTGTTCTTCCGGCAACAAAAGCCCCGCATCTCCCTTCTGCTGCGCTTTCACCAGGATCCAGCCCGGCCCATACAGGCACGCCACCGCCAGCGCCCCGCAAATCGCCCATCCCACGAGTTTCGACGTTTGCACCACGAGCCCCCAGTTTCCCCGCGATTTCTTCTACTCTGCTACTTCCTCTGCTCCAGTTTCACGTCCACCTGCAATTCCTTCCCGTCTCTCAACACCGTCACCCGCACCACATCGCCAATTTTGCTGCGTCGCAGCGCGTCCGTGAAGTCATACAGGTTTTTGATGGGCTTGTCGCCAAATTGAATCAGCACGTCGCCTCCCTTAAGCCCCGCCTTCGCGGCCGGCGACCCCGGCTTCACATCGGAAAACTTCACGCCATTTTCCGTTTGCCCAAAATCCGGGATGGATCCAAAGTACGGTCCGTAGCCGCCCCCTCCTCCCGTCACTCCGCTGTGTGGATTGCTTTCCGCCACGGTCACGAACTGCGGCCGCTCCGGCGCGTCCGCCAGCGCCACGGTCACCCGCCCCACTACATTCAGCAGCTGCGCCGCTGCATCGCCGTTGATCTTTTCCCAGGTGTCCGAAGGCTTGTGATAATCCGAATGCAGCCCCGAAAAGAAAAAAAGCACGGGAATCTTCTTTGTTACGAACGAAGTGTGATCGCTGGAAGCGTACCCGCCTTGTGAAATCTCGAATTTAAGCGGTGCATCGCCGTGCGCCTGCTCCAGCACTTTCTGGAACGTCGTTCCCGTTCCCACCCCGCCGATGTACACCCTGTTGTCCTTGATCCGCCCGATCATGTCCATATTCAGCATGGCCACGGCTTTATCCAGCGGTTTCGTCGGTTCCTTCACCCATGCCGCCGACCCCAGCAAGCCCAGTTCTTCTCCGGCAAACGACGCAAACAAAATCCCACGCTGCAATTGACCCTTCAGCGGCGCCAGCAGTCGCGCCAGTTCCAGCAAACCCGCCGTACCGGATGCATTGTCATCCGCACCCGGATGGATCTGTCCGATCTGCGAAGGCGCCAGCGAATCGAAATTGCCGCGCCCCAGATGATCGTAGTGGGCTCCGAGGATCACGTACTCATCCGTCTTCCCCGGCAAATACGCCAGCACATTGTTCACTGTTGCGCGCGTATTCTCGATCCCCACCGCCAGGCTACCGTGCAGCGTTTCCGGAAACGCGAATGACGCCGGCTTGGTACCGGCATTGATTTGCTCCTGCACGTCCTTCAGCGATTTCCCGGCAGCGCGGAACCACTCCTCCGCCAACGTATTCTTCACTTGTGCAAACAAAATCCCCACGTTTTCCGGTCCGTTTACGCTGCCAAAGTGCGTCAGCAAATCCTCCTCGCCGTCGCCCAGCTTCCCGTTTACTAAAATCAGCCCCTTTGCCCCGTGATTTCGCGCGTTAATCGCTTTGGTGATGAACTGTGCGTGCGTGGTCAGCCCCTGATTGCCGCTCTTGGCCGCGAATCCGCTCGGTTCAAAACGCAGCACCACCGCAATCTTGTCTTTCACATCAATCCCGGCGTAGTCGTCGTAGCCGAATTCCTCCGCCGTCGCCCCATATCCCGCAAACACCAGCGGTGCGCTGGCCTCTCCCGAAGACGAAAAACTGAATGGCACGTAATCCTGATTCAGCTTCGTCTCCACTTTCGCTTCGCCGTTCTGCACTACCAGGTGGTTCTTCCCCTTCAGTTTCGCCCCGGTCGTTACCGTGAACGCTTCCAGGAAACCCTTTTGCCCGCCCGGCTCCAGCCCCACGCTCTTGTAGCGATCGGCAATCACGTGTTCCGCTCGCACCAATCCTTTGCTGCCCTCTCCGCGGCCTTCCATCTTCGGCTGCGTCAGTGTCTTGATATCGTTCACGTAACGCTGCGCATCCGCGGGCCCCACCGCTGTCGGTACGGGTGTCGCAGCCGCCAGGCAAACCGCCAGCAACAAGACGCCCAGCGCGCGCCGCACTGCCAATCGTTCTTTCATGAAAACTGGGTCCCCTTCTCTTCTGTCGTTTTCTCGGCCGCAAATTTCCATCAATCGTATGTTTTGCTCATGATGCTGTCAATTCAGCCTTCTCCTTGCGCTGGGCATTCTCGCGCATTTTCGCTCTTCGTCGGATATACTTCTTCCCGGCTTATTCATGCTCCCAATCATCAAATCGAGCATCCTGGTTGTCTCCGCGCTCTTCCCTATCGTTAATCCGCTCGGGGGCGCCCCCATTTTCCTTTCGCTTACCCACTATTACTCCACGGTTCAGCGCAAAATCCTCTCACGCAAAATCGCCATGAACAGTTTCTTCCTGCTCATGGGCTCCTACTTCATTGGCACGCACATCCTCGCGTTCTTCGGAATTTCGCTGCCCGTGGTCCAGGTGGGTGGCGGCCTTATGGTCATCGCCGCGGGTTGGAATATGCTGCGGCAAAGAGAAGGAGACGAAACTCGCGGCAATGTCCAGCAATCCGTGGATTCCCGCGACCTGTCCAGCCGCGCTTTCTATCCTTTAACACTTCCGCTGACGGTCGGCCCCGGCTCCATTTCCGTGGCCATCACGCTTGGCGCCAACGAACCTCATCGTGGCGGCAGCTTTCTTTTCCCCATCATTGGCGCCGTCATCGGCTCGCTGCTCATCGCCGCCAGCGTCTATTTTTGCTACGCCTTTGCGGACCGACTCGCGCAAATTCTTGGCCCCACCGCCATGACGGTAATCATGCGGCTCACGTCATTTCTTCTCGTCTGCATTGGCGTGCAAATCTTCTGGAACGGCCTTTCCGCTCTTCTGGGCTCTCTCCCCGTAATGGCGCGTTGATTCTGGAATTCCAGATTTTCTTCAACTCCATTTCGGCAGCGCTCTTTTTCCCAGCAGCGCCTCTGCCGCCCAGCATCCCAAATACACCGATTGCGCCACGCCGTGGCCGGAGTACGCCCCCAGCACAATCGCATTCTCGCTTTCCGGATGCCGCTCAAACACCGGTTTCCATTCCCAAGTCATGCAAATGGGTCCGCCCCAGCGGTGCGTGATCTCCACCTCTTTCAGCGCCGGATGCAGCCGGTGCACGCGCTTCTCGAGTTGCATGAACAACTCCGCCGCCTCGCCATGCTCTATATCCAGCGTCCCAAGTTCGCGCCAGTCCTCCAGGAACACCAACCCACAGCCGAAAATCACCTTGTTCCCCGCTAGCAGCCGCCCCCACAGATACGGCAGGTCCACGGTATAAAACGGTTTCCGCTCTGCCAGCCCAATCTCGCGCAGTTGCTCGTTCGTCAATGCTTGTGTCGCCACCGCAAGCGTGAATGCCGCTCCTGCCCTCCCCTGCAATCCCGTCATCTCCAACGCAAACGCATTCGTCGCGAACAGAACTTTTCCCGCCCGCACCACGCCGCTTTTCGTACGTAGCTCCACTACTCCCGCAAACCTCGCTTCCTCCACACCGCATTCCTCAAACAGCATCGCGCCCGCGCGCTCTGCCGCCCGCGCCAGCCCGCTCACCGTCTTTCCCGGATTGATCGTACCGCCCGGCACTTCCCTTACCGCGCAGAGATCTCCCGAATCCCTCCAGCGTATCGGCGAATTCGCCAGTGGCGCCGCTCTCCCCAATTCGTACGCGCCCGGTAACGACACTTCGCCGTCCACATCCAACTCTTTCAAAATTTCCTGATATCCCCCAAGCACATCGCCCAGCCCCGGCAAATCCCCCGCAGCGCTTTCCGCTAGCGCCACTCCCCCGGTGTGTCCGCTCGCCCCTGCTCCAAATTGCTCCGCTTCAAACAGCGCCACACTCTGCTGTGGCGCCAAACGCTTCAGCCACGCTGCCGCCGCTAATCCCGTGAACCCGCCACCCACAACCGCAAAATCCACTTCCGCCGGCATCGCGCGCGGCGTTGCGCGGAACTCCACCGTCCACGGCCGCTTTCCCCAATTCTTCGTTCCGCTCATGCTGCCCTCTCGTGCTCTCCTCTACTCTATACCCGCGGCCATCGGCGCAATTCGTTTCTTCCCTCGATTGAGTTATGCTACCTCTTAATGCATTTGTGATTTGCTGGTCCACGTCACCCAAAAGAACTTTCTTAATTCAGGAGGCACCACCAACATGACCACTTCTGACGATCGCATGGACCGCCGCACGTTCATCAACAAATCCGCCGCCGCACTGGCCGCTGGAGCCGCCCTCGGCAGCTCCGCGTTGTCCTATGCCCGTGTTGTCGGCGCCAACGACCGCATCTCTCTCGGCCATATCGGCATTGGCAGCCGCGGCCGCGATCTGGCCGAAATCGCCGCCAAGCTGCACCGGGACCACAACGTCGAGCTCACCGCTGTCTGCGACCTTTGGTCGGTCAATCGCGAAGCCGCTAGCGCTGTCGCCGCCGAGCAGTATGGCCGCGCCCCGCGCACCTTCGCCACTCCCGAAGAGATTTTCGCTCAAAAGGACATCGACGCCGTTATCATCTCCACTCCCGATCATTCCCACTCTCCTCTTCTGCAACTCGCCGCTGAAGCCGGCAAGGACGTTTACATCGAAAAGCCCATGGGCAACGTCCTCTCGGAAGCCAAATCCGCCCGCGACGCCGTGCATTCCCGCAACCTCATCGTCCAGGTTGGCACGCAGCATCGCAGCGAGCCTTACCAGAAACTCGCTCACACCCTGATCCGGAGCGGCGAACTCGGCGACATCTCTAAAATTGAAATTGTCTGGAATTATCATGGCCCGCGCTGGCGCGGACGCCCGGAAGTCGCCAAGCTCCGCGAATCCGATACGGACTGGAAGCGCTGGCTCCTCAACAAGCCCATGCGCCCTTTCGACCCGCGCCTCTATTGCGAATTTCGCCTCTACAAGGAATTCTCCGGCGGCATCTCCGATCAGTGGATGAGCCACGCCATCGATCTGGTCCACTGGTTCACTGACGAGCACGCGCCCCGCTCCGTCGTCGCTCACGGTGGCGTTTTTGCCTGGCCCGATGGTCGCGAAAATCCCGACACTTTCCACACCCTGCTCGAATATCCCAAGGGCTTCCTCGTGAGCTACTCCACCAGCTTCGGCAACGATTCTCCGGGTTCCTCCCGCTACATGGGCAAGAAGGCCACGCTCATGAATGTTGGCGACGAAGGTAGTCCCCGCTACCAGGTCATCAACGAAAATGGCAATCACGAAGACAACGCCGATATTGACAAGCAGCGCAAATCGCGTTACCTGCTGCTGCCACACGACACGGGCATTCCGCCCATGGGTATCGATGACATGACAACCGGCCACATGGCCAATTGGTTTACCTGCATTCGTTCCCGCAAGCAGCCCGTTGCCACCGTTGACGCCGGCTTCAGCCATTCCGTCGCATGCATCATGGCCGCGCAGTCCTACTGGTCCGGCAAAAAGCAGTATTGGGACGCCGCCAAGGAAGAAATCCTCGACCACCAGCCCGAATCAACCATGTAGCTCAGGCCTTCAGGCCTGAGGCTTTTTCCTGGGTTGCTCTTTTTAACGTAGGGCCCGTCCTTCTGAGGCGCGTCGTTGGCGCCCCGAATGGTGCTACGGGGCGGGCCGCTCTTGGGTTTCCTCTAGCTTATGCGAACCGCAGCCCCGCCCCATCTGGGCAATATTCACTCCGCCTCAACGATTCCGCTCTTCTCTTGGACCCGTCACGGCTTCTTCACGTCCCCCACCGCATAAACCATCGCCGCATGCGGCGCCACTTTCACACGGATCCCCTCCGCATTCCCCAAATCTTTCCCTTCCCACAAATCACGCAAAGCATAGCTCTTTCCGCCCATCCCCAATTCCTTCCACGAATACCGCATCTCCTGCGGCGCATCGCTCCGGTTAAACACCGCAACGTAATATCCGTCGCCCTTTTCCGGTTGCGCCGCCCACACCGCCGCCTTCTCCATGGTGAGCACCGCGTGGTTGCCCTTTGAGTGCTGATCGATCGCAATCACCTCCGCGTTCGTCAAAAGTTTTTTCGTCCATTCGTCGCAAAGCGTCAGGTTCGCGCCGATAATCAGCGGCGAACGCATCATTGACCACAAGCTGAACAAAGTCCTCTGCTCATCCTTCGTCAATCGCGAAGTCCGCGGCTCTCCCCATCCCGGCGAGGGCTCCAGCCGTCCGATCGCCAGCATGTCCGCATCCGGCCAGTTCCCCGGCCGCGAGAACTTCGCCCATTTCTCCGCGCGCTCGAATTGGTTGTTCACGCCCTGCGGAAAATCCTCCTTGCCATACCACATGTCCCACTCATCGTCGGAGATGCGCCACATCTGCGCGTACTTCGCCATCTCCTCGGCTTTGTCCAACGGCGCCGCGCCCGGTGATAGGCTCAGCACGATCGGCCACTTCACCTTTTTCAGTGCCTGCGCGATTAACCGGATCTCTTCTCCTTTGTACGGGCGGCTCGAGATGCAATCCACCTTGATCAGGTCCACATGCCATTCCGCCAGTTGCATTGCCAGCGAATCGTAGTACGCCTGGGCCGCTGGCTTGCTTGTGTCCAATCCCCAGTTGTAGCTGTTCCACGGGCACGCGCCTCCCGTGTCCGCCGCGTCCTTCGCGTGAAACTCCGATCCCGCGATCGCCAGATTCCGCGCCACCGCTACGCGCGGGATGCCCCGCATCAGGTGCAGCCCGAATTTCAGTCCTTGCGAATGCAGGTAGTCAGCCAGCGGCCGGAATCCCGCTCCATTCGCCGACGACGGAATCGTGTTTGTGGCCGGCGTGTACCGCCCGAATTCATCCATGCTGAACTGTGCCTTCTCCGAATTGTTTCCCACCCCATGTTCGAGGACGTACCAGCCGGAATCCACCACGATGTATTCCCAACCATACGCCTTCAAGTTCTTGGCCACCCATTCCGCCGTGGCGCGAAAGTCCGTTTCCTTCACGCCCTCGCCGTACGCGTCCCAACTGTTCCAGCCCATCGGCGGCGTCGGCGCCAGTCCCGTTTCTTGTGCGCGAGCCACTTTGTTTCCTCCGCTCAACATCATCGCCAAAAACAAAACTACCGCTGCACACCACAACATGTTTCGGTTCATTTGGATGCACCTCTGCGAAGATACTCGGATTCTATCCCAATCCTCGTCCTCCACCCCTTCTTCTTTCCCTCTTCTCCGCGCGGGACTATACTCCACTCATCAGTCTTGGGCGAAAGGAGTACGCCCATGAGTCTTCCTTCTCGTTTGAAGTCATTCCTCGATAGCAAGCAGATCCCCTACGAATCGCTCGCTCACTCGACCTCGTACACCGCTCAGGGCGTCGCCGCGGTCATGCAAATCTCCGGCAAGGAGATGGCCAAGACCGTTGTGTTGCGCGCCGGTGAGCAAGGCGAGGAAACGATTCTGGCGGTTCTGCCGGGCCCTCGGCACGTGAAGCTGGAAAAATTCTCCGCGGCCATCGGCAAACCCGTGCGTCTGGCCACCGAGTTGGAATTCAGCAGCCTCTTTCCCGACTGCGAACTCGGTGCCATGCCGCCGTTCGGTTCGTTGTACGATTTGCCGGTCTACGTGGATGAATCGCTGGCGAAGGACGCTGAAATCGTCTTCAACGCAGGTACCCATCGTGATGCCGTACGCATGCGCTACGACGATTTCCTGCGCATCGCGCATCCCGTCGTGTGCTCCTTCGCGTGACGTCCGGGCCAGCTTCTTGCCTCATCCAATGCCCCGGTTGATGTGTGCCCGCTCTCGGCGCTCCGCCGCCGCTATGCCAATTTCCACAGTCCTGGGCTCAACAATGCTGCGGAATCTCCATCGAGGTACAACGTAACGTTCGCGTGCTGCCGCAAAATCGAGCCGGGCGCCAGCGGACTGATCTCCCCTTCCACGCAGGCTTTCACCGCTTGCGCCTTGCGCGCGTCCGGCACGCAGGCAATGATCTCCTTCGTCTTCAGTATCTGTTGGATGGACATGCTGATGGCCCGCCGCGGAACTTCCGCCAGATTTGCAAACCATCCTTCGTTCACCTGTTGCCGCCGGCACGCCTCGTCCAGTTCCACGATCAGATACGGCGCCTCCGTTTGAAAATCCGCCGGCGGATCATTGAACGCCAGATGCCCATTTTCTCCGAAACCTACAAACGCAACATCCACCGGCGCAGCGGCCAGTTCCTTTCCAACGCGGGAAATCACTTCCTGCGGATCTTTGTCGCCGTCCAGCAAATGATAATTCGTGATCCCCGTCGCTCGTATCAATCGTTCTTGCAGATACTTGCGAAAACTCGCTGGGTGCTCCGCGGACAGCCCGATGTACTCATCCAAATGAAACATTTCCACGCGCGGCCAATCCAAATCTTCCAGGCTCGTCAAAGCCTCCAGAAATTCAAATTGCGAGGCGCCCGTCGCCGCAATGATTCGCGCACTTCCCCGCTCGCGTATGGCCTTGCGCAGAGAAACCCCAGCGTCCTCCGCCGCCGCGCGCCCCAGCAGCTTCTTGTCCTTATATACCCTGATATTCAGATGCACCCCCCGCGGCACCTCGTATCGCCCCACGCGAGCTAGCGTATCTCCGCAAACGACAAAAGCAAAGGTCGCAGCGAAATTCGCACTTGCCCCTACAACAAAAAAAGGAGAGGGTCGCCCCCCTCCTCTTTGCTTCGTTGCTTCTTTGCTTCTTTGCTTCTTTGCTTCGTTGCTTCGTTGCCTCTTTGCCTTCTTCGATCTTCCTAAATGTGGCAACTCTCCTGCCCTCTCTTCTCCAAATACCTCTGGTGATACTCCTCCGCGCGCCAGAAGGGTCCCGCCGCCGTGATTTCCGTCGCCACCGGCCTCCGCAATTTCCCGCTCGCTTCCAGCGCTTCCTTGGCTTTCTGCGCTTTCGCCTGCTGCTCCGGCGAGTGATAGAAAATCGCCGTCCGGTACTGCGTCCCGAAGTCCGGCCCTTGCCGGTTCACTTGCGTGGGATCGTGCATCTTCCAGAATACCGCCAGCAATTGCTCGTAGCTAACCCTCGCCGGATCAAACGTAACCTGCACCACTTCCGCATGTCCAGTCTGATCGGTGCACACATCCTTGTACGTTGGATTCTCCATGTGCCCGCCGCTGTAGCCCGATATCGCCTCGATGACTCCGGGCACGCGCCGGAACGCCGCCTCCACTCCCCAGAAACATCCCGCTCCAAATGTTGCGATTTCTGTCATACGCCAGCCCCCATTCGTCGCCGCACACCTCTACCCGGTCCTTTTGATGCGCCAGGGTTGCTTTTGGATTCGCCGCGTTGCTACGTGGGCTTTTTCCCCGCCCCTGCTCTTGAAGCGCCTATTTCTTTTAGCTTTTCCTGGGCCGGCCCCTTGTACGGCGTGTCCACGGAAGCCGCATCTGTAAACGCCTGCTTCGCGTCAGCGTTCCTCTTCAGGTTCAGGTAGGCAAACCCCAGCCGGTACTGATTCCTCGCATAGCTTCCGGGATCGCTCTTCACCAGTGGCGCTGCGCTACTCAGGTTCTTCACCGCCATCAGGTTGTCTTTTTTCTGTAAATTCACTTGCCCCAGCGCGCTCAGCGCCAGTCCCTTCTTCAGCCCGTTCTGTTTTTTCCAGTCTTCATCGCTCACGCTATCCGGTTTCTTCGCCGCATCGCAAATCGCCGCAACCTTCTTCGCGTACTCCTCCGCCTTATCCAGCTGTGTTCCCTTCTCGCTGTAGTAATCCGCCAAAAGCAGCAGCATCCCCAGATTGTTCGGGTCTTTCGCCAAAACGCCATTCGCCAGGTCCACCATCTTCTGTGGGCCCTGCGCCTGCTGGTACGTCACCGCTGCCACGCTCAGCGCCTGCTCGGCATTCGGCGAATCGGGGAAATCTTTCGCATAACGCACCAGCAAATCCGCCTTCTTCACCGCGTCCTTAGCCTGGTAGGCCGCGCTCAGCATGGACTGCTCGATGTAATCCTGGTTCTCCTTCGCTTGCTCCAGCTTTTGTTTCTTCTGCTGCTCCCAGGCATCCTTCTCGGTCCCTTCCGGTGCGGGCGCCGCCTTGTACCGCTGCAGGATTGCGGTCGCCTTTTCCCCGTAGTCGAAGACGCGATCGAGGTCTCCCTTTTCATTCCCGGCGCGCACCAGGCTAACGCCGTTGGCATAGTTGTCTGGGTCAACGGCCCACAATTTCTCGCCATACTCGAAAACCTTGTCGTACTGCTTCGCGTTCAGGTAAAAATTAACGAACTGCTCGTCCGCGATCACCTGATATTCATCGTCCGCATGTGCCTTGGAAAAATCCTCCAGCAACTTCAGTTTTTCCGCGGGGTCCTCTGCCGCGTTGATCGCCGTTAGCTGGTGATCCTCCTCCGAACCCGCGGGAATCAGAATCGTTTTGCCAAGTTGTGCCATGCTGGCGGGAGCGACTATCGCAAGGAGCAACAACAGGCCAGTAAGAAATCGCGCGCGTTTCATGCTTACCTCCTGTGTCTATGCAAAAATGCCGTACGAATCCTGCTTTACCCCGCATCTTAGTTCCACGCGCCCTTCCGCGCAAATCCTTTCGCTTTTCTCCCAGCCGGCTCTACGCTTCTTTTGGAGACGCCTGCGACTCGCGTACTTTCCGTCTGGGGCCCTGCCTCACGAATAGATTCACGCGGTAATCGCAAACGCTATTTTCCTATGGCATCCGGCAGGCCTTCATAGTAACGAAATCCCTCGACCGGCTTGCCATCTTTCGTCCTAACGTGCCGGCGCACAGAGTCCTTCATTTCCTTTATCTCCGCTTCCGACAAGTTTGCCTTGTACTTCTTCCAGCCCGGTCCATTCTGGCTGGTGTATTTTGCCCCGGCATTTACTTTCTTCTCCACAAAATCGCTGATATCCACCCACGTGTTCTCATCTCCATAATCGTAGTCGTTGTAGAAAAGATAAGCGGGAATCATATACTCCTTGAGCCCCTCTTGGATGATCTGGCCCTCGAAAAGCAACCGCCACATCGCCGCCCGGGCTGCATCCGCGGCGAGATAGGCGGCAGCCCGGTGGTCAGACTTGTGCCATCTCTGATAATTCTTGCCCGGGTCCCATGCGAATAGCACATCCGGCCGTAGCTTCCGAATCCAGCGCACCAGGTTCTCCACCACGGCTTTGCGGTCCTCAAATTCCAGAAGCCCGTCGTCGTATCCAAGATTGATGTAGTGCTCTCCCGGGATGCCTAACTCTGCCAGCGCGGCCAATTCCTCTTGGCGGCGAATCTCTGCAAGTTGCGTTCGCGACAGGTTCGGGTCTTGCGTTCCGACATTTCCGGTGGTGAGTGTCACGACGTAGACCTGGTTCCCGTGTGCCTGGAGCATCGCCAGCGTGCCATGCGACAACGCGTCATCGTCCGCATGTGCGCCGATCAGCATGATCGTCTTCCCCGTCCACTTTTCGACGGGGACTCCAGGCTTCTGTTCACGTTCCTGCGCTGCAACGCAGCTAGAGACAAGACAATAGAAAATCAAAAAGCAGAATACGCTTCGCCGCATCGGAGTTCTCCTTTTGTGATCTTGCATACCGGAAGCATTCTAAGATGTCGCAAAATACGAGCGGCTGTTTCCCATTTTGCCCGGCCGCCCTCGCTAATCCCCAATCTTTCCGCGCAAAACGATAATAGACGCCTTCGGCAGTGCATACTTCACGTCTGCCCCGCCGGTCACCGTCGTTTTACTCGCTGGCCCGTCGGGCTCGGCGTGCCCGCCCTTTTCTCCCTCATGCCATTGATATTCCGCCGGCCCGAAAGTGATGCGCTCCACTGGCCCGTTAAAATGGCGCGCGCGTTTCGTCTCTCGATTCGCGAACACCACATTCACCTCATGATCATTCTCATGGTCCTTGTTGATCAGCATCACCGACCACTGCCCGTCGGGACGCTCCACCGCATACGCCGTCACCAACACGTTCCCCGTCTCATCTATCACATCGCTCGCCACTTTGAACAGCCGGTGCGGTGCATCTACCGGTTGCACCCACTCCTTCGTAATCACCTGCGCCGCCAGATACTGCGGCGGATAGTTGACCACGCGATAGTCCTTGTCCAGCGCCAGAAACTGCCCGCGCCCTCCTGGGGTCGGCATGTAATGAAAATAGAACGTTCCGCTCGCGCCTTCCGTCATCATTGCGCCAACGTAATCCGCGAGCCACAGTGCGCTCTTCACGTCTCTCGGTCCGCTCCCTCCGCCCATGTTCCCTTCCGTCATAAAAAACGGCAAATTCGTCGGCAGTCCATTGTCTTTCCAGGCCTGCACGACGTGGCTCACAAATCCTGGTTCCAGGTACAAATCGTTCCAGGATGCCGTATTTCCTTTCTCCATGAACGGATAGTGCTCGAACGAAAAAAATGTGAAATCGTTCAATCGCCCGTGCGACTTCAGGTAATCGAGGAACCGCGCGAGCCACGAAACTCTTCCCATCCCATCCGGCCAAACCTCCACATCGCCGAATGTTCCTTCGAATGCCGGGCCGCCCAATTTCGCTTCCGGCACTAGCTTGTGAATCGCTGTCGCAAATTGAATGTACAACGCGCCATAGTCCTCCGGCAGCATGTGTTGACCGTCGGCTTCTTCTCCCATCTCGATCCACGAAATCGGGTAGTGCCGCTGGTACAAATACGCGATCTCCGCCGCAGCATCCTCCGGCATTGCATACAGGATCGCGATCGGCACCATCGTCGGCAGTCCCCTCGTAATCCCGCTGGTGAAAAACAGGTCAAATCCAATTTGATCCCCGCGCGAATACTCCAAATCCGTTTCCGCGTGCCATGGGTCCACGGATGACGGCCATGTCACCGTCTGCCGCCGGCTGGGCGAATGTTGCACCACGTCGTTGAAGCTGCCTCCCTCCGAAAGTGTTCCCACATACAGCTCGTTGATCGCATACCCAACGCAATTTCGCTTGTCCCCTGATCCATGCGTGTCGCACGTGTTTGACGATTCCGTCATCCAGATCCGCAGATATCGCGCGGAGATGGTTCCCGTCACCAGTTTCAGCGTCACCGTCCCTCCCTGCCCTTCGGTGACGAATCCTTTCGGGAACGTCTGCCATGTCCCCTCCTGCGTTCCGTCATAGAAAGGTTCCAGCACTCCTGTCCAGAATTGCACCGCGTACCGCCGCGCGTACGGGTTCGCCCACGCGATGCGGATCGCGTCCACGTCCACCTTTGCGCCAAGGTCAATCATCACCCACTGCGGATGCAACGCGTCGTCTTCCCCCGTGAAATCCTTCGTCAGATACGGATTGCTCTTCCAGTAGGTGTTCACGTCCCCGTCGGTCAGCCGCGACCATCCGTTTCCATCTCCCCGGCTGAACCCCCGGTGTGGCAGCGGATACGCATACGAATGCCGTATCATCTCTCCCGGCTCCGCGTTCCCCGTGAAATATCCCTCTCTCTTCTCTGCGTTGCTCCACTTCCCCGCGGCATTCCAATGCCACGCCTCCACCATCAGTTCCGTATTCTGCCGGTACGTTACCGCCTGCCATCCCGCGCCCAGGATTTCCTTCAGCACCGGATCACGCAACAGGGTTTCCGTATTTTTGTCGATTGCTTCTTTCGAAGGCTTTGACTCTTCGCTTCCCGGAGCCCCCGTTCCCGCTCTCAACCGGTCAATCGCTCCGCCCAGCGCATGCGGCGGGCTGAACGTGTTCACCACGTGCGAAGGCGTAGCATCCACCACAATGTTCTGCGCCACCGCGCCGCGCGCCGCCAGCAGCACACCGATCGCAACTCCAACTCCCGCCATCCACCACTTCAATCCTCTCGCCATAAACACCTCCTTGCCCGCGCTCTCTGCCTTTTCCCGCAATCCTGCTTTTCAGATTCTTGTCGGTGTTTCCCGTGCGCCACCCCTCGGGCGGCCCAGCTCTGCGCCAGCATACACCAGTACCTCTCTGAATGGCTCACATACCGCTATATTTAAACCGTTTCAATCTGCCAGGCCGCTGGTGATGCGCAATGTAAGGTTTGGGCGAACGCGCAATTCCTGCCGTGGCCGCCTGCCATCCGCATTTGACGCACGCCTCCTTCTCGCGAGAAAATTAGAGTTTTGGATAGCAACACCAATCGCGACTGTGGGCAAAGGCGATCTTGCAACGGTCTTTACTCTCATCCAATTTAAGTAGGGCGATTCATGAAACAAGGAGACTCTGCAATGGACAAGCGAATCATCGGCCGCGCACGCAAGCTCACAGGTCACATCACCTTAATGGTTTTTTCCCTCGTTTTGTTTGGCGCAACGCCTCTTCTCCGCGCCGATGAGCCTTTCGCCCGCAGCAAAGACTACGACTTGGAGCATTCCAGGATCGCCTTGCGCTTTGACCTGGACCAGAAGAAAGTCATTGGCGACGTCACCCACACGCTCACCATTCTCCGCGGCACCCAGCGCATCACCTTCGATTCCGCGGGCCTCCAAATTCAGAGTGTCACCTTGAATAAAGCCGCCGCCACGTTTGAAACCTCCGGCGACAAACTCCGCATCGCTCTCCCCAAACTCGCAAAGCCCGGTGAAAAATTCACCGTCGAGATCAAGTACGAAGCCAAACCCGCCAAGGGCCTCTATTTCATTCTTCCCGACAAGGACTACTCCAACCGCCCCGCACAGGTTTGGACGCAAGGCGAGTCGGAAGACACGCGCTACTATCTCCCCACCTACGACTACCCGAACGATCGCCTCACCACCGAAACGATTCTCACTGTGCCCGCCGGCTGGCTCACCGTCTCCAACGGAAAACTCATCAGCGTTTCCGATGCGGGCAAAGGCCTGAAGACCTGGACTTGGCGCGAATCTCTGCCCAGCTCCACCTATCTCTTCACCGTCGTCGCCGGCGAATTTGTCGAAGCCAAGGACACCTGGCACAACATGCCCGTCACCTACTACGCGCCCAAAGATCGCGGCGACCGCCTCACTCTCAACTACGCGCGCACTCCCGCGATGATCGATCTCTTCAGCAAGAAACTTGGCGTGGACTATCCCTGGGAGAAATATGCGCAGTCCATGGTGGATGATTTCGTCGCCGGCGGCATGGAAAACTCCAGCGCCACCACGAACACCGCCTCCTCGCTTCGCCATCCGAAGCTTGTCCCCGAGTATCCGGAAGACGAAGATCCCCTCATCTCACACGAACTCGCCCACCAGTGGTTCGGCGATCTGGTCACCTGCAAGGATTGGGGCAACATCTGGCTGAATGAAGGCTTCGCTACCTACATGGAGTCTGTCTGGACCGAAGCGCACTTCGGCAAAGATGCCGCCGACTACGAACGCTGGGAAGCTTCGCGCGAGTGGTTTTCCAGGCGGCCACTTTACACAAAATCCATCGTCCGCCACGATTTTGACGATTCCAGTGAGTTTGACGGCAACGCCTACGCCAAGGGCGCCTGGGTCCTCTACATGCTCCGCCACCAGCTTGGCGATGACGCCTTCTACTCCGGCCTCAAGCACTACCTCGAGGTGAATCGCGGCAAGAATGTTGTCACGGCGGACCTGACAAAGGCTATCGAGGAAGCCACGCACACCAACGTGGACCAGTTCTTCAATCAGTGGATCTACGGCGCGGGCGCCCCCAAGCTCGACGTCGGCTACATTTACGATGAAGCCAAGAAACAAGTCCTGCTTACCGTCAAACAGACCCAGAAGATCGAGGGGCTCGTTGGCCTCTTCCGCTTCCCCGTGGACGTCGAAATTACCAATGCTACCGGTCCCAAGCTCTACAACCTCGTTGTCTCCAAGGAATCGGAGAGCTTCCCCCTGCCTTCCGATTCCGCTCCGCTCATGGTTCTCTTCGATAAGGGCACGCAAATTCTGAAATCGGTCGAATTCAAAAAAGATAAAAAGGACCTGCTCTACCAATTGAAGAACGCCACGGAGTTGGCCGATCGCGCGGCTGCCGCGGTCGCTCTCGGCAAAATCAAGAATGATGATGAAGCGGCCGCCGCCCTCGGCGAAGCTTTGCGCACAGACAAGGCCGATGGCGTGCGCATCACCGCGGCGCAGGCCCTCGGCGAACTCAACACTCCCGCGGCTTCCAGGCAGCTCCTCGATTCACTTTCTTCCGTCACCCAACCGTGGGTGCGCTACCACCTTGTGGACGCCCTTGCCAGCTTCAAGGATGACCCCGCCGTCAAATCAAAAATAGAAACGATCGCCCGCGGCGAAAGCTCCTATCGCACCCGCGCTACTGCCCTGCAATCCCTCGGCCGCATGAAAACTCCCAACGCCTACGAACTACTCACCGCCGCGGTGAACACTGATTCCCCCGATGGCGTCCTGCGCAATGCCGCTCTGCGCGCCTTCGGCTCGCTCGAAGATGACAAAGCCGTTCAGCTCCTACGCGATTGGGCCGTCGCCGGCAAGGATATGAACTCTCGCGAAGCCGCGATCAGCAGCCTCGCGCGCCTCCAGAAGGACAACAAGGAACTCACCAGCCAGATTGCCGCCTATCTTTCCGCGCCACCGTACCGGCTGCGCATGACGGCGATCTTCGCCCTCGGCTCCCGCGGCGATGCTTCTGCTATTCCCGCTCTCGAAGCGCTTCTCCACAGCAACGACTTGAGCATCGAAGTGGCCCCGATGATCAAACGCCAAATCGAAGGGCTGAAAAATCCCAAGGCGCGGGGCAGACGCCGCGGCGGAATGGAAGAAGCGGATTACGGAGCGGGCGATGAGGAAGCAAGCGCCAAGCCCACCGAGGATCAGCGCCTCAGCCACCTTGAACAATTAGTCGAGGAAATGAACGATCACCTGAAATCCATCGAAACTCGCTTGCCTCTGCCCACGGAAAAAAACTAATTCAACCTGGCTGGTCAGCCTCTAATGGGAAGCCCACCAGATCAGCCCGATGAACAGAATCTGCATGGGCGTTCGCAGCCACAGCGCCGTCACTGGCCTGCCACCCAGTGTCATTGCCTTCAGCGCGGCGTTTACGTTGGCTGTGAACATGCCCCCGAGCAACAGGATGAGGCAGATTCCAGCAAGTGAGCGGAATTTCTGAACGAGCAAACCTGCCGCACCCAGAAACTCACAAACGCCGGTGATGTAGATAATGAGCATCGGTCTCGGAAAGAAGGATGGGATCATCCTCGCCAGATCGTGTCTCATCCTGTTGAAATGCGCCACGCTTGTGAACACGAACATGAAAGCGAGCGCATAACGAACCGATTCGTGCCACGTTCCCAGCGCCGTTACCCCGAGCGCTCCGGCGCCTCTCAGGATCAGCCACGATCCGAGCAGTACGAGTAGCACTATCATTCGGAATCTCCTTCTTTCGTTTCAAGACGGAAGGCGATTATTGGCTCGCTACCCAAATCGCCGCTACCCCTCCGCCAGCAAAATTCTCAAATCCCGTAAATTATTCGCTGTTGGCCCCGTAACAATTGCATCATCCAGCTTTTCAAAAAACGTATACGCATCGCTCTCGCGAAACGCCTGCTCGCGATCCAGTCCCGCCGCCTTGCCCCTCTCCGCAGTCTCCCCATCCGCCACCGCTCCCGCCGCCGGACTGTTTCCATCGATCCCATCGGTCCCGGCGCTTAACACTGTGATGCGCCGCCCGGCAATCTTCCCGGCCATATCCAGCACGAACGCGGAATTCCTTCCACCTACGCCTTCCCCGGTCACCGGTGAACTCAATTCCCCATCCGCGACGATTGCCACGCGCTGTCCGTTATTCATCCGCTGCCATTCCTCCAATTGCTCCAGCAGCGCGTCCGCCGCCTTGGCCACAGGCCAATCGTCCGTGGAATTGTCGCAGCACGTTGTGTAGCCGAAAGCTTCCGTGGCATGGTGCGCGGCATGAAACAAATCGTCCATGCCCAGCAAAAGTTGAAAATGCGCATTGGCAAACGCAGGGTCCCCGCTCTTGGGTGTCTCTGGCATGCTCCCCGCATCCATCCACCGCACCAGCCGCTCCGGAAATCTTTTCCGTAAGTCGTATTGCGCAACAATGCGCTGGACGTCTGCAATCGTGCTCGGATCGGGCAGCGTCGGCCCGGACGCCAGCGCCGATTCATTGCCCGCAGGCACGTCCGTCACCGCCAACGTAATTTTCTTCGCGCTCCCGGCAGCCACCGCCAGCCTCCCGCCCTTCACCGCCGAAAGATGTTTCCGCACCGTGTTCATCGCTCCAATCGGCGCGCCACACGTCACCAGCGCGCGATTCACCGCCTGCACATCCTCAAATCTCATTTCCCGATAAAGAGGCAACTCGCACAAAGCCGAGCCTCCGCCCGACAAAAGAAAAATCACCAGCGTCCTCTGATCGCAACTTTCCAGCATCCGCAAAATCGCATCCGCTGATTTCCAGCTATCCGCGTTGGGAACGGGGTGCCCGCCAACGAAATACTCCAAGCCCCGCACGGGCCGCCCGGGCGCAACCGGCGCCACCACAATTCCAGAAACACGTGTGCCCTTGGGCAGCACGCCTTCCAGCCCATTCACCATCGCGTGCGCCGCCTTGCCAATGGCCACCACATCGATTTTCTCGATTTGCGAGAGCTCAACCACCGCATCCGGCAGGATAAGCCGCGATCCGTCGCGCAGCAATTTTCTTTCCATCACTCGCGGGATATCAATGGACGCCAGTGTTTGCTGGAAAATCCGGCGCGCGATCTCTTTCCCTGTTGTCATCTCGGCGCCGCCTGTCGCCTCAGACTTTCTTCAGCACCGAAGAATTCAGCATGTTCGGCGGCATTTGGCCCTTGAATAGAGCCACTACGTTGTTCGCCGCCATCACCGCCATTTTCGTCCGCGTCTCCAGCGACGCCGAAGCCAGGTGCGGCGCCAGCACCACATTCGGCCGTTTCAAGCCGGGATGGATGAACGGTTCATTCTCATACACATCCAGCGCGGCACCCGCGATTTTCTTGCTCTCCAGCGCCGCTACCAGCGCCGCCTCTTCCACCACCGGCCCGCGCGAAGTATTGATGAGAAATGCCGTGCGCTTCATCCGGAAAAACTTTGGCGCGTCGAACAGCCCGCGCGTTTCCTCCAGCAGCGGCACATGCAAACTGATGAAGTCCGATTCCGCCAGCAGCGTATTCATATCCGTGAACGTGGCGTTCACCGGCCGCTCCACTTCCTCCGGCGCGCGCACCGCATCCGTATAAATCACCTTCATATTGAATCCCAGCGCCCGCCGCGCCACCGCCCGCCCGATTCGGCCAAATCCCACTATCCCCAGCGTTTTCCCCCAAACGTCCGCACCACAAAGCTGGTCCAGGTTCCAGCCCTTCCAGTTGCCGGAACGCGCCAATTGTTCGCCTTCGCCCAAGCGCCGCGCCACCGCCATCAGCAGCGTCCACGCAAAATCCGCCGTGGTTTCATCCAGCACACCGGGTGTATTCGTGGCTACCACGCCGCGCTTTGTACAGGCATCCACTTCAATATTGTCATAGCCCACTGCCACATTCGCGGCAATACGAAGTTTCGGCGCCGCCCGCAGCAGCTCTTCATTCACTTTTTCCGTCAGCAGGCACACCAGCCCTTCCTTGTCCTTCACGCGGCGCAAGACCTCTTCTCGCGGAGGACGTCCCGCTTGCGTCCAGTATTCGACGTCGCATGCCGCATCCAGTATTTTGCGCGCGTCCTCAAACAACTCGTGTGAACAATAGACCCTGGGTTTCGCCATTCCTCTCCCTCTTAATTTTCCGATGAATACACTAACACAGCTCAACCGGCAGCCGGACTATCCCGTTGCCATAATGCTGCGTGTCTCACTATAGTGGAGGCTGGTGCCCGCGAATCGATTTATGACCGCTCCGCTACTCCGCGAACTCAATTCCCTGCTCGGTCCCTCCAACGTCCTTCACAAGATCGAGGACCTCGTCCTCTATGAATATGACGGCTCGGTCGAAAAGGCGCGGCCCGATCTCGTCGTCTTTCCTCACACTACTGAAGACGTGTCGCGCATCGTCGAGCTCGCCGCGAAATACAACGTCCCCATCGTTGGCCGCGGCTCCGGAACGGGTCTTTCAGGCGGTGCGCTCGCGCGCGGCGGCGGCCTCATGCTGGTGTTCGCGCGCATGAACCGCATCCTCGAGCTTGATCTCGAAAATGCTCGCGCCGTGGTTCAGCCGGGCGTCGTGAATCTGGACATCACCCGCGCCGTCGAACACGCTGGCCTTTACTTTGCCCCCGATCCCTCCAGCCAGAAATCCTGCACCATTGGCGGTAACGTCGCTGAAAATGCCGGCGGTCCGCACACCCTGGCCTACGGTGTCACCGTCAACCATGTCACCGCGCTCGAGCTCGTGCTTCCCGATGGCGAAATCGTGCGCGTCGGCAGCAAGCATGGTGATGCCCCGGGCTACGATCTCTGTGGCCTTTTTGTTGGCAGCGAAGGCACTCTGGCCTTGGTCACCGAGATTACCGTAAAGCTCACCCGCAAAGCTGAATCCGTCAAAACTCTCCTGGCCATTTTCGACGCCGTTGACGACGCCTCCAGCACGGTCTCTGAGATCACCGCGCGCGGCATCACTCCCGCCGCCTGCGAAATGGTGGACGGCTGGACCCTCTGCGCTATCGAGGACTACATTCACGCCGGTTTCCCCCGCGACAGCGCCGCAATTCTGCTCATCGAGGTGGAAGGCTTGCGCGAAGCAGTGGCCGCCCAAGCCGCCGCCGTCGAGGACGTCTGCCGCACCCATCACGCCCGGGAAGTGCGCATCGCCAAAGACGACCGCGAGCGCGACCTCCTCTGGAAGGGCCGCAAGAATGCCTTCGGGGCACTCGGACGCCTCGCTCCCAGCAATTACGTTCTTGACGGAGTCATCCCCCGCTCGAAGCTCCCCCAGGCCCTCCGGCAGATTCTTCTCATCGGCAAAAAGTATGGCTTCTCCGTGGGCAATATCTTTCATGCCGGTGACGGCAACTTGCATCCCATCGTTCTCTACGATCCGCGCGACGCAAAACAATTTGAAAACGCCATCACTGCTTCCCATGAAATCATCCGCTATTGTGTCGAGTTGGGCGGCGCGCTCACCGGTGAGCACGGCATCGGCATGGAAAAAAACGAGTTGATGTCGCTGCTCTTCAGCGATGCCGATTTTGACCTGATGCGCCGCGTGCACGACGCCTTCAATCCTGATTCCTCGCTCAACCCTGGCAAAATCTTTCCCCTCAGCAAGGGCTGCGGTGAGATTCGCGTGCGCAAGCAGGCAGGCGCGCTCCCGGCAAAAGTATGACCACAATAGCAAATCTCGCGGCCCGCCTGGAAAGCCTCATCGGTGCGCATCGCGTCGTCGCTGCCGAACCAGAATTGCTCGAGTACGCCATCGATGGCGTGGTCCCCTCAGCCATCGTTCGCCCCAACTCCGCACCCGAAGTTGTCGAGGTCGTGCGTTTCGCCATCGCCGAAAAACTCGCCGTCATCCCCTCCGGTTCCCGCAGCAAATTGGGTCTTGGCATGCCGCCTGCCCGCTATGACATCGCCATGGACATGACCGGCCTTCACGAAATCGCCCACTACGATGCCGGCGATCTCACTCTCAGCGTGGATGCGGGCATGCCCCTCCGCCAACTCGCGAATGTGCTCGCCGAAAAACGCCAGTTCCTGCCCCTCTCGGTTCCCTGCTACGAAACAACCACCGTTGGCGGCACGCTCGCTTCCGCCATTGATTCCACGCTGCGCAACCAATACGGCACCACGCGCGATTTCCTGATTGGCGCGGAGTTTGTTGATGGCAAAGGCGCACTCTGCAAAAGTGGCGGTCGCGTCGTCAAAAATGTTACCGGCTACGATTTGCACAAATTGCTTGTCAGCTCGCTTGGTACACTTGCCGTCATCACGCGCCTCAATTTCCGCACATTCACTCTGCCCCACGCTTACGGCGGCCATCTGGCCTGCTTCTCAAGCCTGGACGGCGCCTCAGCCTATCGTCTCGCTATCGAAAATTCCGGCCTCCCTCTCGCCAACCTGGAAACACTCAGTCCAGAAGCTTTCGCTCTCGCCGCCGGAGTTCTGCGCGAAACTCATCCCGAATTCAGCATCCCTCTGGAACCCGCCAACTGGTGCGTCTACGCCTCCTACGAAGGAAACGAAGCGGTCGTTCCCCGCATCTCCCGCGACCTTCAAACATTCTCTGCCGAAGCCGCCGCAGTCAGCAGCCAACTCCTCGACGCCACCTCCGAGGGCCATCTGCGCGGTGTTCTCCGTGAAGCCTTCGACTGGCTCCGCTGGGCTTCCCCGAGCGTGGCTCTCTTCCGTATCGTCTTGCCGCAAATCAAAACCACTAATCTGGCCGAACTCCTGCTCGCGGCACAGGAACCTTCTCTGCGGTCCGCCCTGCTCGTTCGCGCAGCAGGCATTATCTATCTCACGCTCCTCGCGGAGAACGAGGACACCTCGGCCCTGCGCTCTCTCGAATCTGCTGCCGCGCGCCTCTTTCTCTTTGCCCCCCAGAACCGCGGCCACGCCACACTCTTGCACGCACCCCAGAAACTGAAATCGCGCCTAAGCATCTGGGGTCCAAAGCCTCCCGATCTTACGATGATGCAGCGCGTCAAGGATTCTTTCGACCCGCAGCATATTTTCGCGCCCGGCCGTTTTGTGGGAGGAATCTGAGCAGTGGGCACGCCGCAAACCATACCCGGCGCGGTTCCTGTCTACGAGGATTTCGCGCGCTGCGTCCACTGTGGTCTCTGCTTGAACAACTGTCCCACTTACCGCCTCTGGCAACTCGAAGCCGATTCGCCCCGTGGCCGCATCCGCCAGATGATATTGGTGGCCGACGGCGAATTGCCGCTCTCCAAAAGTTTCGTCGACCACATTGATAAATGCCTCGACTGCCGCTCCTGCGAAACCGCTTGCCCCTCCGGCGTGGAATACGGCAAACTCGTCGAACACGCCCGCGCCCGCATTGAAACCGAGTACCAGCGTCCGTTCTTCACGCGTCTCGGGCGCGCACTTGTTTTCCAACGCCTCCTTCCTTATCCCAACCGCATCGCGCTGGCCGCCCGCTTGCTCCGCTTCTATCAGCGCTCCGGCCTGCAATCATTCGCGCGCGCTATCGGCATCCTGAAATTGCTCGGCCTCGCCGATCGCGAGAAACTCCTGCCCCGCATCGACGACCATTTCTTTTTCAGCGAACTCGGCAAGACTTTCCCCGCGCAAGGCATACGCCGCGCCCGCGTGGCCTTCTTCGCCGGATGCATCGCCAACGTCACCTTCACAAAACTCAATGAAGCTACCATTCGCGTCCTTACTGCCAATGGCTGCGAAGTCGTCATCCCCAGCGGGCAATTCTGCTGCGGCGCGCTTGCCGCTCATGCTGGTGTGCGCGAAACGGCCCGCCAACTCGCTCGCAAGAACATCGCCGCGTTCGCAGTCACCCAATTTGACGCCATCATCACCAACGCCGCGGGTTGCGGTTCCACGCTTAAGGAATACGATCATCTCTTTTCTCCTAACGAGCCGGAATACGCCGCCGCCCTCGCCTTCCGCGATAAAATGCGCGACATCACCGAATTCCTCGCCACCCTCGGCCTCGTCGCTCCGCTCAACGAAACCAGGCTGCGCGTCACTTATCAGGACTCCTGCCACCTCCTCCACGGTCAAAAAGTCCGCGAGGCCCCACGCCAATTGCTGCGCGCCATTCCCGGCATCGAATTCGTGGAATTGCCCTACTCGGATATCTGTTGCGGTTCCGCGGGCGTTTACAACGTCACGCAAACCGAGGCCGCCCTGGACTTACTGAAGGAAAAAATGAACCACGCGAAGGCCACAGGCGCGGCAACTATCGTCACCGCTAATCCCGGCTGTCTGCTGCAACTCCGCGCCGGCGCCGAAATCCACAAAACCGGTCAAAACGTCGTGCACGTCGTGGAACTCCTGGACAGTGCCCTCAGGCATTTCTGATCCCCACCCAAAAGTGAAGAATCACGCTTATACTTTTACACTCTTATACTTTTGCACTTCTTGTCTTTCTCCTCCAAAAACGGAAACGCCCTCCCTGCCGGGAAGGGGGCCACAGCAGAAAGGGCGTTCCGTCTTCAGGAGAGAAGCTCTTCAATCAAAACTCAAGGTTTTACTCCCCCGGCGGCGGGGGCGCCGTCTCTGCCGGGCTTGCGCCTGGCCCGCCATTCCGGTTCATCTTTCCGCGTACGCGCGGCCGGCCCTGCTTCAACGAGTAATCCGCCGGCACTGCAAACAGCGCCGCCGCGGGTTCCTGTTTCTGAATCTTGGTCAGCGTGTACGTCGTTTCGCCAAAGCGCGGATCGTTGCGTGTAGTCTTCACCACGATCTGCAAATCCGGCGAATACCAGCGTTCACTCGTAATCACGATCGGCTTGTCGTTTCCCATCTGCCCCGCGGGAATCGTCTTCGTGAATCGCGTCCCCTGCGCGCTGATCCCATTGATCGGCTGCACGCCCAGGTCTTCTTTCTTCATGCTCCCATTCGCAATTTCCGTCTGCATCCGCGCCTCAAACCTGCCCTGCAGGTTCCCGGGCCCCTTTCGTCCGCCCCGAGGCATCGGCAACTTCTCCGCCACCTTCGTATCCTGATGCAGCACAAATGCCGTCCCCGCCACCGGATCGTAAATCCTCACAAACGTGCGTGATGCTCCGGTGGTGGACAGCGGCCCAACGCCCGTCAACGTGGTTTCCCGCCGCGTGCGTCCCTGGCTGTCCCGGAACACGTTGGCCTGCACCTTGCGGCTGATCGTGTTGCCGTCGGCCAGCATCTGTCGCGTTTCCGTCACCGCCACCGCGCTGTACGGCGCGCCTGTCACCACTTTGCCGGGGTGCATTTCGCCAAAACCCAGAATCTCCATCCGTGGACCGAGAGGCCCTTCGGGCCCACCCTCTTGCCCCACTGTATCGGGAGGAGGCAGCCCGCCCGCCGGCGGTTCCTGCGCGCGCAACGCACCAGCACTCACCAGGAACGCTCCGCATAGCAAGCTCAACATCCACTCACTCTTTCTCATTGCTTCTCCTCTTCTCTCCCCTCTGCGGCAATCCTGCCGCAGCAAATTCAATTCGTGTTTTGCGCCAACCGCAACGCTTGCGGCTGCCCGTCATCTCCCACCAGCAAGTCCACCTGTATCAAATCCGAAGCGCGCTCCTCGTTCACTGTCAGCCCCAGCGCGTCCAGCGCACCTCTCTGCATCTGTACCCGCACCACCGTGGCATCCTCCAGCGTCCCCGGCAAACTTCCAGGCAGGAGCGTGAACTCGCCCGTATCATTCGAAGCTACCAGCGTCTCTCCAAGCTCAGGTCCCGCCGGCTTGGTCCCATTCGCGTTATTGCCGCCAGGCGCTGCCTTCTGCATGTCCACAGCCGCCCGCTGCACGATGCCATGCCCATTCTCTCTCTGCCAGTTCACCCAACTCACTGCCGCTACAATCACAGCGGCCGCCGCAAGCGACCAACCCGCAAACACAGCTACGCGTTGCGCCTTCACGGTCTTGTGCTGCGTCCGGTATTCCTGCCGCAGCCGCATCTCCACTCGCGCGGGCGCCCCTGCCTCTCTCGTTTCACCGCCCAGCGCATGCAAATCCGCTTGCAGCCTCTGCCAGTTCTCATGCAGCGCCGCGCAGTGCGGGCACACACGCAGGTGTTCCCGTGCAGCAATTTGCACCGGATCGTCTTTCCGCAACGTTCCCAGGTCCAATCCCGCCAGTTCAAATTCTTCGCACGTCATGGAAGCTTCTCCCGCCAATTTTTCATCGGCTCGCGCTCGCGCGCCTTGGCCCGTCCCGCAACATCTCCAGCTTCGCCAGCAGTAGCGCCCGCCCGCGATGCAGCCGCGAACGGATCGTACCCACAGGACAATCCAACAGTTGTGCGGCCTCTTCGTAACTCAGTTCTTCCAATCCGCACAGCACCACGGCTTCACGAAATTCCACCGGCAACTCCAACACCGCCGTGCGAACCTGCTCCCGGCGCTCGCGAATTTCCGCCCATTCTGCCGGAGTCATCACATCAAATCCCTGCCCGGCTTGGCCCGTGTAATCCTCGTCGATCTCTTGGTTCATCCACTCCCGCGGCACACGTTCCAGATGCTTCATCACCCGGTTCCGCGTAATGCCATACAGATATGACCGCAACGCGCCCCGCCCCGGATCGAACTTCTTCGGGTCGCGTATCAAGGTCATGAAAACGTCCTGCACAATCTCCTCGGCGGCCCAAATGTTTCCCGACATCCGCAAGGCAAACCGGTAAATCGGAGCCTGATGCCGGCGATACAGCTCCGTAAAGGCTTCTTCATCGCCCTTCGCCGAACGCCGCAGCAAAACGTCGTCCCGTTCCTGTGCCCCGATGTGCATCTCTCCTGGTACGACGCCCGGCTTACACTACATAATTCCCGCACACAGAAAAAAAGTTCCCGTCCCGGCGCCGCCACACAACTCCTTTACATTCAATCTATTAGTAGGGGTCCAGCATTGCTGAACCCCATTTTGGCAACCCCTTAACCACAAGGTCATCCCTCCTGCCCTGAGCGAAGTCGAAGGGACCGTAGGCCCGCGCCGTCTTCGGGGTCACCTACGGTGTCATCCCGACTGGAGGCCCGCGCCGTTTGCGGGCCGGAGCGGAGGGATCGTGGCAACACCACACTACCTCGCGTTGCATTTCGATTCTCGCTTTTCGACTTTCGATTTTCGCTTTCACTTGCGTTTCTTACCCCGCCTGGGTCTTCTCCGGCCGGAACATCTTCGCGGCAATCCGCGTCACCGCCCGTCGCGGCACCAACCGTTGCGTTTGTGCTCCCAGGTAGTTGGCCAAGCCGGAAATCACGTAGCTCTTGCCCTCCGCCAGCGCCTGCAATCCTGTCCGCGCCACCTTCTCTGCCGTTTCCTGCCGCTGCTTCGCGGCAAATTGCGCCTGCCCTGCCACCACGTGAAATTCCGATTGCGTCGAGCCCGGGCACAACGCGCAAACTCGTATCCCGTAGGGCTTCATCTCTTCCGCCAATCCCTCGGCAAACAATAAATCGAACGCCTTCGTGGCTGCATACGTGGAAATATACGGCACCGCCTGAAACGAAGCCGTCGAGGCCAGGATCAGCACGTCGCCTCTCCGCCTCGCCACCATATCCGCAAGATACAGCCGTGTCAGGTGCACCACCGCCAGGCAGTTCACCTGCACCATGTCCAGCAGCCGCTGCGTGTCCACGGTCGTGAATTCGCCATACTGCCCAAAGCCCGCGTTATTAATCAGCAGGTCGATCGCGATGCCCTTTTCTTTTGTAAACTCGTAAATCCGTTGTGGCGCTTCCGTCCGGGTCAAATCAGCGGCAAACACTTCCGTGCGAATTCCATGACTCTGCTGCAAGTTGTGCGCAAGTTCCTCCAGCCGGTCTCTGCGTCGCGCCGTCAGCACTAGGTGCGTGCCTTGCGCGGCCAACTGCTTCGCGAACTCCACGCCAATCCCTGCGCTTGCTCCTGTCACTAGCGCCCATTTGCCCTTCCATTCCTGATTCATGGGTTCCCCTCGAATTCGTTGTCCTTCGGCGATTCGTCCTTGTTGAATCTCCACACGGAATCTTTCAAGCGGTTCCCTTCGTGTTTCATGCGGTCCATCAACCGCCGTGCCCACACAAATTCCGCCGCCAGCAGTGTTAGCCCCAGGAAAATAACCAGCCAACCCGGCCCCGGCGTGAAAAGCATCACCAGGCCTATCAAAAGGAGTGTGAATCCGGCAAGGATGCGGAAGAACCGGCGAACTTGCTCGATGCTGCGAAAGAACATGAGTCCTCTGTTCCGAGGAAAGGGAGCCTCTATTGTGGGGGCTATTCCACCCTCAGGCAATAGCCTTCAGACTCGTTAGGACGCCGCCAGCACGGAAATGGCTGCTCTCCCTGCGCATTCGCCTTCAAAAGCTGCATTTCAACTGTCCAAAGAAGTTGCGCCCAGGCTCCGGGATTTTCACCCCAAAAGCGAAGGGGTCACGATAATAAGAAAAGCTTTCGTAGTAGAAGCGGTTCATTAGATTGTCCACGACAATGCTGGCCGTCCATTTCCGGCCAAGCACGCCGAGCTTTACGTCGAGCAAGCCATAACCCGGCGTCCGCGTTTCGTGCAGGTCCGTGTCCACCAATCCCTGCCGCCACACCCCCGTCTCTCCAATCTCCGCAAACCCCCAGCGGTGCGTGTAGCGCAGCGCCGCCCAGATCCGCATCGGCGGCATTTCGGGAAGATTCGTGTTGAACACACCCGCTCCAGGCTTAGGCGCATCCGTGCCCCGTGAATAAGAACTCCCTCCGCGCAGCGAAAAACCCGCAGGAAGTCCCACGCCGTAGCTCACCTCGCCCCCATAAATGTGCGCGTCCACATTCGTAAACGAACGCGCGCTGCCGTTCATCCCCATCATCGGATTCAACAGCGGCTGGTTGTTCACCAGGATGTAGTTGTCCAGTTGCGAAAAGAATAGCGTCGGCTTGAAATAGGAGGAGCCATGCCGGTAAATCACGCCGGCCGTAGCCTCCGTGTTGCGCACCACAGGCAGATTCGGATTACCAATGTCCGGCCCAGACATGGAGGTTTCCAGCAAGTAGCGCTCCTCCGCGTCCGGGACGCGCCCCGTCGCGCTGGCTCCGGCGAACAATTCAATCTGCCGCGGAAGCGCATACGAAATGCGCATGTTTCCGGAACCATAGTTGTCCATCCTGCCGGTGCTGCGCGTGTTCTGGTAAGCGAAGTACAGATCAGTGTCGAGCCCCGCAACGCCGGTGGACATCGCAACGTGATCGAAACGCAAGCCGCCGCTGACTTTCAAGCGCTCCGAGAATGAACGGTGATACTCGGCAAACGCGCCGGCAAGGTTCGTGTCCACGTTGGGCAACGCAGGATTCGAGGACATCATGCCTCCCATGTCCATAAGGTCCAGCATGTTCCAATTGCGGTGATAACCCTCGACCCCAAACGTCACTTCCTTGCCCGCGTCGAATTCCGCCCGCCCACCTGCGGTGCGCGAACGCGGCTCCGCCGCCATCATCCATGGTCCACCCATGGCCATTTCCGCCGACGTGCGGTAGCGGTCACTCATGAAGTGAATCACCTGCGTGAAATAACCCTCAAGCCGGATGGCACTCACCACGGACGCAAGGTTGTGAATCTCGTACTTCACCGTGGCGCGGTCCGCGTTGTCGTAGTCCGAATCCATCGTTTCGTAGGGAGACAGCACCAGCCCGCTTTGCTGCCGTGTATAAGACAGCGATGCCTGTTGATTGTCGCTGGGCGTCCATTCGGCCTCGAACCACCCGGTATGAATGTCAAAGGCGTGCTGATTTAGTGCTGCGGTGGAGTAGTTTGCGTAAGCGAGAAAAGATTTGCCGGAGCCGTCTTTGTAAGGATCCGATACGCGGTACGAATAACCCGCCAGCATTCGGAATTTCGCGTTGCCAAAAGAAACAGTCGCGCTCGGATTGAAATAATTGAAAGAGCCAAAACTCAGGCTGGGTGTGAAATGCAGCCCAAGTGGCGGCGCCTTCGTGACTACGCGCACTTCCGCCCCCAGGCTGCCCGCGCTGTCGCTCTCAAGCGCATCCTTCACAATCTCCACCGTGTCCACTTCGGCAAAGTCCACATGCTCTGCCGGTGGGTCCGTGTGGCCGGGGCACGCCCCGTAGATGCGCGCTCCATCAATCAGGAAATTGATGTTGTTCTGCTGGAAGCCGCGGATCACCACATCATTCGCAATGCCCGCTTTACGGATTTTAGAGACGCCATCCACGGCAGTGAGCGCTTCGCCAACGTCCTTTGCGGAGCTTTCGCGCACTTCACTCATGTCCAGTTGATCCTGAAACGGCTGGCTCTTGGCCTCCACGTGAACCTGTTCGGAAGCGGCGGCAATTTCCAGACGCACGGACCAATTCAAAATTACCGATACGGAAAAATCCAGTGTGCCACTGGCTGCGGCAAAACCCGGAGCCGTGATGCTGATCTGCAGCGCGCCGGCGATGGCCTGAGGGTGCTCGATTTGTATGCTGTAAGCGCCCTTCTCATCCGTCCTCGCCGTGGCGATGATCCGGTCCACACATTGCACTCGCACCGCCGCTCCGGAAATCATCGCCCCAGAGGGGTCCGTCACCTCTCCCCGCACTTCTTCCGCACAAGCAGGCCGGCTCAAGGCAAACAGGCACACCACAAGCACCAAGGCCCCAAACGCAATGCATCGCATCTTTTCTCCTCAACGGTGAGCGAGGTTGCACGACGTAGTAATTCGAGGAATAGGAGGAGTCACACTCCCATGAGGGCAGTTCGACTTTCAGGCGAGGAGAGAAGGTGGGCCGCGCTTGCGGTGGCTTCCGAATTCGCACCGCCGCGCGATAAGCATCGTCTCAGTGCGCAGCGCCGTTGACGAAACACCAGGGGCGGAGAAGGCCGGTGAGCAATCTACGATGAGCGCCCGCCACACAAGCGGCATCAACAACCGCGAACGATAGGGGCAATCCGGTGTTGCAGGGCGCGCAATGGGTCCCGCGGCGGCACTAAGTTCGGGCTGTCCGGCACGCGCGGACATGGCGCAATGATGCTTCCCATCGCGGCGACAACAAGCCGGCAACGCCGATTCGGAACCCACATAGCAAAACGGCAGGACATAAGGCAGAAAAAAGAAGCCCAGCATAAGACCCGACGCCACTCGCAGTCCAAAACTGTGAGCACTCAGGCAACGTCGAATTTGCAAGTCATGACTGGCCATAAACAGGCGGCGATCTGCACCACACCGCTTTTTGCATCACTTGAAGAACCGGGCATTCGCGGAATGCTGCACGAGAATTAAACCGAGAATATCACAGGTGAAGTGTCTCTAATTTTGCAAAACCGCTGATGTTGCTCTCTTCCGAGAATCAGCAAGGTTCGCATATCCTCTTCAGCCTTTCGTATTCGATGCGTTTCCCCCTCGTCATCTATTCCTGGACGAATGCAGTCCAATTGCCCCGCCCTTTTCTTCGTATCGTTTTATACACAGTACCGAACGTTAGTTCCTTGTCACCGGTGTTTTTTTGCGTTGGGATAAGAGGTGGCGTTCGGCTAAGTTGCACCCCAGGTGTTCGATGAAATTCTTTGCATTTTGTGTCACCCTCACGTTGTGCCTCTGCTTTTCTTCGCTTGCATGCGCGCAGAGTACTGGCCGTATCGAATGCGCTCGCAACGACGGCTACGTCTACCTCTACAGTTCCCTGACAACAATGGATGTCCGCGCTACTCTTCAGTGCGGCGAAATCGTCCAAGTCACCGGCCGCTTCAATAACAGCTTCTACGGCGTTCGTACCGCCAAGGACGACGTCGGCTTCATTCCCCTCGCCACCATCGTCCTGCTCAAGGACCAGCCCGGCACCGGCCTTCCCGCTCCGCCGTCCGAACTGCCTGCCCGCGAACGCATGCACTATGATGAGGGGCCATCCGCTGCGCCCGCTTCCGCCCGTCCTGTGGTTCCTGCCTTCACCCTTCTTAACAACACACCGGTGCGCGTGAAGCTGACTAAAACCATTTCTTCCGACACCGCCCACGCTGGCGATCCCGTGGAATTCTACGTCGTCGAGGATGTCCTCGTTGAAGGTGTACCCGTCTTAACCAGGGGCTCAAAGGCCAGCGGCGTCATCGTCCTAGTGGAGCCTAAAAAACGCTTTGGCCACAACGGCCACCTTGCCTTCACCATCACTTCCGTGCACCTTGCCGACAGCGAAAAAGCGCCCCTGCGCTGCTACCAGGAAGTTTCCGGCTCCTCCAACACTTCTTCCAATCCGGTGCTCCCACTCGCCGCCGGCAAAGATGCCGCGATTCCTCAGGGCACGGAATTCACCGCCCTCGTGGATGGCGACTTTCACCTGAAACGCGAAGCCTTCTCCGCTCCCAAGGATGCTCCCGCCACCGCGCCCGTTCCCCCAGCACAGCCCTGACCGCGCTCCACGATTTCGCGCCTCCAGCTGCGGCATCCATTGCTGAATTTTGTGGGAAATGAAATTCTGGCGGAGAGGGTGGGATTCGAACTTGAGGCGACCTGCGGGCGTCCGAGCCCGCAGCCGAAATCCCGGTGCAACCGGGACCACGGATTTCATGGCGGAGAGGGTGGGATTAGATCCCAGCTAGCCTAAGAAATTTCCATCAATACTGATAAATCATAACCGCCTTTGATGTCAACAACGAAAGCGGGCGCGTGGCGAGAATTTGAGGTTTTCCCATCAACGATGGGAAATCTGCTTCCTCGGTTTTGCTCCAATGTCTTAGGAAGTCTTAGGATGTCCACGAACAGAATGCTCCTCGTTCTACAGTTCATACGCTTGCTATTCTCTGCTCCTACTACGCCCTTCCACACCGGCATTCAGGGGCTTGCTTGATGTTCTTGTCGGCATTGAACGATTTCTGGAAGAGAACGGAGTTGCGGGCGGCCGCAAACCCAACGATAAAGGACTTACGTGATGCGATCCGGTCATTGCTGGTTCGCTTCCAGCGTGCTCCTGATGGCCGTGAGCGCTTTTTGGAGATTTGAAACCGACCGGCCCACCGCAGCCTTTCGAATCACCGATCCCTTGGCGCCCGTCAGACCTGCCTGCTCGGAACCCAAGGTGGAGATTAGATAGAAGCCGGGTTGCTTCGCGTTGTCGTTACTTTCGCGGACGCAGAAAGAGAGGTCCAACGCCGTCTCGAAGTAGTGGCTCGAATAGAGTTGTTTTTCAGCGATGGCATAGGCGACCGGGTCGGCAGGGTTGCCGCGCATGGTGACCATCTGCACAACACGCAACGTTGGCTTCAATCCGAATTTCACCTTTGCCCAGTAGAAAGTATCTTCGACGTTCGCGGGCTTCGCATTGGGATAGGACAGAAGGTAGGTGTAGAAATCCGGCAAATGCGCCGGCAGGGCTTTGGCATAGGTGAGCATATAAGCAAACTGTTGGGGCACCACGGTGGGATCGCGCTTATCGTTATAGACCCCCAAGACCTCATTGCCCCTACGCAGGTAGGCGAGCAAACGCCTGAATGCCGTCTCCTGCAGGAATCGATTTATTTGTTCGTTCACGTCGGGGGCATCCCAATGGATGGAGTGTTGAAGCTCTTCGATGGAGCTCGCGGGCAACTGAATCTGACAATCGCCGGGAGTGCACTTTTTCAATGCCTGGATCTCATCGCGGTCGAACGAAAAATCCTTTAGGTCGGAGAGTTTTGGGGGATTGCTGAACACCTGGAGCGCCCAATAGCTGGGAAGCTCGCGCCGACGGTCGAAGTCGTGGGAAAACTGGACGTAGCTCTCTGGAGTAGCGTGGATGTAGATCGCACCAAATAAAAAGACTTCGGACGGCGTACGGGAGGGAAGAGCCTTCACGACCGGCTGTCCGCTGCGAATGGCGGCAATCTGATCCGGAGTCAGCCCGATGTCTTGTTGAAAAAAAGTTTGCAGGTCGGAATTTGACTGAGAAAAAGCAGGCAGGGCGGTTGCAGCAATCAAGGCCACCAATACAGCAGCGAGGATAACACTTCGGACCATGGCAACTTTACCCCAGGGGTTTTCCGCTGCAGGGTCATGGAAGTCATGGATGCTCGTTGCATTTGTGCTTTTCATAATCGACAACTCCCCGGTTGAGCCTAGGCTGCGACTGCCACGGCGTCACCGTGCTTGACCGCGCTCTTGGCGTTGGTGCCGCGAAGCAAGCGCCGTTTGGCGACTTCCACCAGCAAGAGGTAGGCTCCCGTTGCGACGGCCAGAAAGGCAAAGTAGGCCGCTGGGAGCGGCGTGAAGCCGAGCACGTGGGCCAGGGGGCTGAACGGCAGATAAAGTCCGATCGCCACAACCGCAAGGCAGGTGGCCATCAAGGGCACGCTCGGGAGGCTGCGCAACGGGTTCTTTGACGTGCGGATGACGAACAGCACCAGCGTCTGCGTCGCAAGCGATTCGACGAACCAGCCGGTATGAAACTGCGCCTCGCTGGTGCGGAAGAAGTGCAGCAGCACATAGAAGGTCAAAAAGTCGAAGAGGGAACTGATCGGTCCGATAAACAACATGAAATTGCGGATCAGACCAATGTCCCAGTGCTGGGGCTTCTTGAGGTAGGTATCGTCAACATTGTCCGTAGGAATGGTGATTTGGGCCAGGTCGTAAAGGAGGTTGTTCAGCAGGATTTGCGTGGGCAGCATCGGCAGGAACGGCAGGAAAATGGAAGCCCCGGCCATGCTGAAGACGTTTCCAAAATTCGAACTGGTGCCCATCAGCAGATACTTCATCACGTTGCCGAAGGCTTTGCGGCCCTCGATGATGCCATCGTGGAGGACGCGGAGACCGGGCTCAACGAGAATCACGTCGGCGGCCTCGCGAGCTACGTCAACAGCACTCGATACCGAAATGCCCACATCGGCCGCGTGAAGTGATGGCGCATCGTTGATGCCGTCCCCCATGAACCCGACCGCGTGGCCGCGATGTTTGAGAGCCAGGAGAATGCGGTTCTTCTGTGCCGGAGAGATGCGCGCGAATACGCGCGCCTCCTCGGCATCGTGGGCCAGCGCCGGGTCCGTCATCCGGTCGAGATCTTCGCCAGTGACAATTTTGCCGGGTTCGATGCCCACCTCCGTGCAGACGTGCGCGGTGACGCGATCGTTGTCGCCGGAGATCACCTTGACCTCGACCCCGTCCTGTTTTAAATCGGCTAGAACCTGGGCGGCATCTGGCAGGGGCGCATCGGAAAAGCTCAGAAAGCCGGCCAAGATCAGATTACGCTCGTCTCGCACGGAATAGTTCGCGCACGCAGGAACCACGACGTAGGCGACCGCCAGTGTGCGAAATCCCTGATCATTCAGCTCATCGCTTTTCTGCCGGATGCGCTTGGCGGTGTCTTCGTCGATTGGCACTACCTTGCTTTCCAGTTCGTAACCGGAGAGTAGCGGGATAATTCCTTCGGGGGAACCTTTGGTGATGAGAATCCGTTGGGATTGGTGTTCGACCACGACCGAGAGCCGCCTACGCTCGAAATCAAAGGGGATTTCGTCGCACTTGGTGTAATCCCCCGTCTTTGGCGAAGGCTGGTGGATGATCACGTCGTCGAGAGGACTGCGGATGCCTGTCTCGAACTTGCTGTTGAGGTAGGCAAGTTCCAGGGCGCGTGGGGACGGATTCCCCAAGGGATCGAAAGAGCGATCAAGGGTCATTGTCCCCGCGGTAAGCGTTCCGGTTTTGTCGCTGCAAAGCACATCCAAACTGCCGAGGTTCTGGATGGCGGAGAGATGCTTGACGATGACCTTCTTGCGCGCCATGGCGACGGCGCCTTTGGATAGCGTCACCGATGTGATCATGGGCAGGAATTCCGGTGTCAAGCCGACGGCCAGAGCAACGGCAAACATGAGAGATTGCAGAACATCGCGGTGGCGCGCCACGCTGACGACCACCAGGAAGAGAACGAGGAAGAAAACCGTTCGCGCGAGGAGATGACTGAAATTTCGCAAACCCTTGTCGAAGGCAGTCTCTTCCGGCCTTGCTGCGAGGCGAGTGACAATGTCGCCAAAGGCCGTCCGAGGACCCGTCTGGATGACTTCCGCCGTTGCCGTTCCGCTGACGACGGATGTGCCCTGAAAGACCATGTTGCGCGCGTCTGCTTTGGTCGAGGCGGGCTCTGCGGTGGCTTCCTTTTCGGCTGGGAGCGATTCGCCCGTGAGCGATGCTTGTAAGACGTAGAGATCCCGCGCAATCAGGAGGCGGCAGTCCGCGGGAACCAGATCTCCGGCGGAAAGCCGGACAATGTCTCCCGGCACAACGTCGCGCCGCCGGATCTCCTTCCACTCGCCGCCGCGCAGAACGCTGGCGGTCGGGGCGACGCGATCGCGGAGTTGTTCAACGGCGCGTTGCGATCGATAGGTTTGGCTTAAATCGATAACCATGCTGAGTAAAACGATGACGCCGATGATTCCCGCATCCACCTTGTCGCCCAGAAATGCCGACGCCACTGCAGCAATCACCAGAATCAGCACAAGCGGATTTGTGAACGAATGCAATAGATCGGAAAAAAAGGAATAGTGCTTTGTGGCAGCGGGTTCATTCGGGCCGAACTGGTCGAGCCGCCCCTCAGCTTCCTGAGGCGTCAAGCCCGTCATCGCGGCAGGAGTCTCATTGGCATTAGGGGACATGGGAAGTTCCTTAGTCTCCGAGCCG
>Ga0074045_10000275_pt1 | contig 49234 bp, 45 predicted proteins | sample BogForMeECP23OM2_FD_94442 | JGI IMG/M metagenome (GOLD analysis project Ga0074045, IMG submission 94442) | Bog forest soil microbial communities from Calvert Island, British Columbia, Canada - Bog Forest MetaG ECP23OM2 | ecosystem: Environmental > Terrestrial > Soil > Wetlands ... | reverse complement strand
CGGCTTTCCAAGGCGGCACTTTGCTGACGATCATCCTCTTCATGTTCATGCAGGATCCGGTGCTGGGCCTCGCCGCTGTGGCTCTCTATCCCGTGCAGGGCTATGTGATCCCGAAACTGCAGCACAAGGTGAACCAGCTTAACAGACAGCGTGTGCGCACGATCCGCCAGGTCGCCGACCGCGTCCATGAAACGGCGTCGGGAATTGGCGACATCCTTGCCAACGATAACGCCAAGCTGCAGCTAACCGGCTTTGCCCGCCTTTTGGGCACAATTTACGATATCCGCTTCGAAAGCTATCAGCGGAAATTTTTCATCAAGTTTCTCAACAACTTTCTCGGTCAGTTGACGCCGTTCTTTTTCTTTTCGATTGGTGGTTATCTGGTCATCCGCGGTCAGATCTCCCCCGGCGCGCTGGCGGCCGTAGTCATCGCCCAAAGAGAAATGGCCTCGCCGTGGAACGAGCTCCTCACTTTCTATCAGACGTTTCAGGACTCGCGAATCAAGTACGAGCAGATCATCGAGCAATTCCAACCTGCGGGCATGACGGATGCTCGCCTGCTGCTCGACGAGCCCGAGAGGGTGGCGCCGCTCGCCGGTATGCTCTCGGTTGCCAACCTGTCGCTCGCCGAGGACGACCGGAGCCGCGTACTCGACGCCGTCAGCTTTACCGTTTCGATCGGCCAGCACGTCGCGATCATCGGGCAAAGCGGTAGCGGCAAGAACGAGCTTGCCCTGCTGCTCGCGCGTCTAATCCGGCCGACGAGCGGCCGGATTACGATCGGCGGGACCGACATCGCAACCCTTCCGACCGCGGTAGTCGGCCGCCGGATCGGTTATGTCGGTGAGACCCCTTATTTCTTTGCCGGCACCTTGCGCGACAGTCTGCTCCTCGGCCTGCGTCATCGCCCGATCCGACCGGCCGAATACGAACCGGCGGTCGCCAAACGCCGCGCGGTCGAACTTTACGAGGCGCGACGATCCGGCAATATCGATCTAGACCCTCGGGCCGATTGGCTCGATTACGAAGCTGCCGGGGTTGCCGACAGGGAGGGCCTGTCGATACGCATCACCGAGGTCTTGGCCCGTCTCGACTTCGACGAGGCCGTCTACACTCTGGGGCTGCGCTGGCGGCTCGATCCCGAGGCCTACCCCGAGGCGGCCGCTCAGCTTCTCGAAGCGCGTAAGGCGCTCGCTCGCCGGCTGGTTGAGGACGGAATCACAAACCTTGTCGAGACCTACGACGCCGATCGGTTCAATTTCAATGCCTCGGTCGCGGAGAACTTGTTGTTCGGAACGCCGATCGGTCCAGGTTTCGACTTCGAGGCGCTCGCCGACAATACCTACGTGCTGCAAGTTCTCACCAAAGTCGGGCTGATCGAGGACCTCGTTGACGCGGGCAGGCAGGTAGCCGAAACCATGATCGAGCTGTTTGCTGATCTGCCGCCCGATCACGAGTTCTTTGAGCAGTTCAGTTTTATCAGCGCGGACGATCTTCCCGAGTTCAAGGCAATCCTCGGCCGCATCGGCACGGGGGGCACGGCGGCACTCGCCAGGGATGATCGCGCTAAACTCCTCTCGCTGCCCTTCAAGCTTATCCCGGCGCGGCACCGCCTCGACGTCCTCGACGAGGCGATGCAAAATCGCCTGCTCGAGGCGCGCCGAGTATTTCGGGCCCATCTGCCGGAAGAGGCGCGTCCGCAGATCGAATTTTTCGATGCCGAGCGTTATAACGCCGCTGCCTCGGTACAGGACAACATCCTGTTCGGCAAGATCGCCTATGGTGAGGCCGATGCGCCGGTCCGTGTCCCTTCGGTGCTCGCCGAGGTGGTCGACGCGCTGTCGCTGCGCCAAACAGTCATCGAGGTTGGGCTCGATTACAATGTCGGGACCGGCGGATCGCGCCTCTCATCCGCCGAGCGGCAAAAGGCGGCGCTCGCCCGCGCCGTGCTCAAGCGGCCCGACCTTCTGATCCTCAACGAGGCGACCTCTGCGCTCGACGGCCAGGCGCAGTCGAGAGTGACCAAGGGATTGAAGGAGGAGTTCACCGGCCGAGGCATCCTTTGGGTGCTGCATCGGGCGAGCCTCGCGCGAAATTTCGACCGCGTTCTCGTCCTCAGCAACGGCAAGCTGCAGGAGCAAGGCACTCTGTCCGAACTCGACGGCAACGGGTCGCTGATGTCACTGCTCATCGCGGCCGAATGAGCAACCGAAGGGGTAGCGAGAGCATGCCAATGATGGGAGGAAAGAGATGAGCCTCAAGCAAGAATTCGAGCTGCTCCGGCGAGTGCCGATCTTTGCGGAGATCGAGCCGGCAAAGCTGAAACTGTTGGCGTTCATGAGCGAGCGGGTCGGCTTCGATCCCGGCAAGCGGCTGATGCAGCAGGGAGATCTCGCCGACGCGGCGTATTTGATCATCGACGGGCATGCCGAGGTCGTCCTTGAAACCCCCGGCGGACCGGTGATCGTGGCAACACTCGGCGCTAACGAAATCGTCGGGGAGATGGGGATACTAGCCAACGCGCCACGGGCAGCGACGGTCCGCGCCAAGGACCGTGTGATCGCCTTGCGCATCTCTAAGGAGCCGTTCATGCGCATGGTGCGGGAATTCCCGAGCATGGCGGTCTCGATCATGCAGGAGCTGGCGCATCGGGTCGAGTCGACGAACAATCAGCTCAGCGGCGCGCTTGCCGAGGTCAAACGTCTGCGCGAAGGAACCGGCATCGCCGCCTGATCGGTCGTGAGCCGTCTCGACAGCTTTATCCGCCGGCTGCAAGCGCAACGCGCCTGCCTCGATCTGGCGGCCGATCTTATCCGGGAATTGGACGGAGAGCTGCTCGAGCTCGGGCTCGGCAACGGCCGGACCTATGACCATCTTTGCCAGCTCTTTCCAGAGCGGAAAATCTACGTCTGCGAGCGCAGGCTCGCTGCGCATCCCGACTGCGTGCCGCCCGACGAACTCCTCCTCCTCGGCGACATGCGCGATACTCTGCGAACGGCTCGCGAACGGCTTGCGCGTCGGGTAGCGCTTGCCCACCTCGACCCAGCGACCGGCGACCTCGCGGCCAGCCGGGCTCTCGCGACGGAACTCGCACCGCTGATCGTGCCGTTGCTGCGCCCGGGCGCGGTGCTCGTCAGCGAGCCGGCCATCGCTTGGGATGGACTGAGCCCCATGGCGCTGCCGGAGAGCGTCGCTCCCGGCCGCTACCACCTTTACCGACGCGTCAGCTGCCGATCGTAAGCATGACGGGGACATGGTCCGAGGCCTTGTCCCAACCGCGGCTATCTCGGTAAATGCGGGCCTCTGAGAGCGCGCTTGCGAGCGAAGGTGTCACCCAGATGTGATCGAGCCGGCGGCCCCGATCCGAGGCTGCCCAGTCACGTGCCCGATAGCTCCACCAAGTGTAGAGGCGCTGCGACGGCGGCACAAAGTGTCTCACGGCGTCGACAAACTCTCCCGTCTGCTGGAGGAGCCCGAGGCGTTCGACCTCGACCGAGGTATGACTGACGACGCTCAGGAGCTGCTTGTGCGACCAGACGTCGGTCTCCAGCGGCGCGATGTTGAGATCGCCGACCGCAATCATCGACCGGCCGTCCTGCCGTTCCGCCGCGAACCACGCCGTCAGCTCGTCGAGAAATCTGAGCTTATGGGCAAATTTCGGGTTCTGTTCCGGGTCGGGTAGGTCACCGCCCGCCGGGACATAGATGTTGTGAAGCTCGATGCCGCCCGGTAGCTCAACGGTTGCGTGGCGGCAGTCGGTTCGGGCGCACCAGGTGCGAATTTCGGGCGATTTGAACGGGATCCGCGATAGAATGGCGACGCCGTTGTAGCCTTTCATGCCGTGTACCAACATATGGTGGTAGCCGAGCGAGTCGAACGCCTCGCGCGGGAACCTCTCGTCGGGTGTCTTGGTCTCCTGCAGGCACAGGATCTCCGGCGCCCATTCCGTGATGAGCCGCCGCACATTGTCGATCCTGAGCCGGATCGAGTTGATGTTCCAGGTGACGAGGCGCACCGCCACGGGCTTATCCGACGCGTGTTCGATCGGGATTGGATACCCGACAAAAGCATGCTACTGTGTCCATGGCAACAGCGGCGCGGCGAACACAACGGCGCCCGGTCGGGGGGGAAGACCGGGCGCCTGCATGTCAGAAGCGTTTGGGGGAAACCGGACCCACAGGGGAGACAGGTCCGTTCTAAAGAGAGTTTTCTTCTCTCTCCGCTTCCGAGCTAGCTAGATGGGGGCGGTCCGAGGGAAAACAAGAGCGCGATTCGTGCATGCCCGGAGCGGAAAAAATGCATGCTGCGCTCGGGAACCAATCTTAATTCCCTCATGCCGCGCGGGCAACCGACAGTATGCCCGCGTGGGCTACACCGCAGGCCCGGGCGAAAGCCGAAAACAGGGCGCTTGAGAATGGGTTGTCCAGCGCCTTGTGCTCGGGATGCCATTGCACACCAACGATGAATCGCGCCTCGGGCAGACTCACCGCCTCGATCTGTCCATCCGGGGCCACTGCTTCGACGAGAAGCCCGGGGGCAGGACGATCGATACCTTGGGAGTGTAGCGAATTGACCATCACCTCGGCAGCTCCGGTGAGTGACGCCAGAAGTCCGTCCGTGGTCAGGGTAACGCTGTGGGCCGGTCCATATGGGCCCTCGGGAGAGCCCTTCGACGAGCGGTGATTGAGTCGACCGGGGAGCTCGTGCACCCTTTGGTGCAGCGTGCCGCCAAGTGCCACGTTCAACTCCTGGATACCCCGACAAATCGCTAAGATCGGCAAATCGCGCCGGACTGCTTCGCGTATCAGCGGCAGCGTCGTTGCATCGCGCTCCGGGTCGTGCAGGATTTCCGGGTGGCTCGGCTCTGCGCCGTAATGGCTCGGATGGACATTCGACGGACTGCCGGTCAGCAGCAGCCCATCGAGCCTGTCGAGCAGCACGCGGACATCGACTTTCGACCCGACCGCCGGGATCAACACCGGCAGACACCCCGCCGCATCGATCACGACATTCGGATATTTCTCGTTCACCCCGTGGAAAACTCGCTCCTTGAACGTGCGGAAGCAGGCGGGGATGCCGACGATTGGCGTGTGGCAAACGGGCATTAGGCTCGAACTCAGGGCTGAAGTTGGCGACGGCCGCGCGCAAACGGATCCTGATATACAAACAACTCGGGGTCTAGCGCTACCCCGAACTGTGTATCGGAGATCGAAACGGTTGTGGTCTTTCGCTGTTGATCGACAATCGTCCATTGACGCAGCGCCATCGGGTTGTTGCCGAACACCATGGTCAGACTGCCATTGTCCGGTTCGGCCGGCTCGGCGACGGTGACGGCCAGCCCATTTGCGCCGCGCTCGAACTGTGTAACGATGAGGTCCTCAAAGGTGATCGGATCGCGCAGTAGAAACCAGGCGGGGGTCGATTTCAACCCGACCTTCGACATCTCGGCAAGCTGTTTATCCACATAATAGACGTAGAACTGGTCGGCGATCAGCAGGATCGGCGAAGGCAGGTCGTACTCGAACCGCATCCGGCCGGGCCGCGCCAACCACAAGCTTCCGCTGGCGATGCCACCGCCCGAAGAGATTTGCCGGAACCGGGCGGTCATCGTGTGAACGCCGTTCAGATAAGCAGCAATGCGCCGCAGATCGGCCGCATCTTGGGGGGTCAGCAAGGCCTGGGGCGGCGGGACGGCGGCGCGGGACAGCGCTGCAAGCGGGATCGTTGCCGCCGCCAAGCCGGATGCGACGATGGTGCGCCGGCTGAGCGCCGGTGCTCCGTCTCTGCTATGCCGATTACCCACCGATTTCGACCCGTGTGGTTTTGCCTCGCTTGAATTTCGGAGAAATGGGCGCGCCTGTTCGTCCCGGCAATTGCGGTCAATCGCCGCCCCGCACCAGAACCTCGCGCTTGCCCACGTGGTTGGCCGGGCTGACGATGCCCTCAGCTTCCATCCGTTCGATGATTCGCGCGGCGCGATTGTAGCCAATCTGGAGATGGCGCTGCACAAAGCTGGTCGACGCCTTACGCTCCCTACATATTACGGCAACTGCCTGTGCATAGAGCGCGTCGCCCAAACCGCCTTCCTCCTCGCTTCCCGGCAGACCGAGGGGCGCGTCGTCATCCTCGGTGATCGCATCGATGTAGTCGGGCTCGGCGCGCGTCTTCAGGAATGACACCACCCGCTCCACTTCCTCGTCCGAGACGAAGGGCCCGTGGACCCGCGTAATGCGGCCGCCACCCGCCATATAGAGCATGTCGCCCCGGCCCAGGAGCTGCTCGGCGCCACCTTCGCCCAGGATCGTGCGGCTATCGATCTTCGAGGTCACCTGAAAGCTGATCCGAGTCGGAAAATTCGCTTTGATCGTGCCGGTGATGACATCGACCGACGGACGCTGGGTGGCCATGATCAAGTGGATACCGGCGGCGCGCGCCATTTGCGCGAGCCGCTGGATCGCCGCCTCGATCTCCTTGCCGGCGACCAGCATCAGATCTGCCATCTCGTCGACGACGACAACGATGAGTGGGAGCTCGCTGGTGTCGAAGGGCTGCGGCTCAAAGATCGGGTGACCGGTTTCCGGATCGAAGCCCGTTTGCACTTTACGGACCAGGCTCTCGCCCTTGGCCTGTGCTTCGGCAAGCCTTGTGTTGAACCCGTCGATGTTGCGCACCCCGAGCTTTGACATCTTGCGATAGCGGTATTCCATCTCGCGGACGGTCCATTTCAACGCGAGAACGGCTTTACGCGGGTCGGTGACGACCGGGGCAAGAAGGTGTGGAATCCCGTCATAAACCGACAGCTCCAACATCTTCGGGTCGACCATGATGAATTTGCACCGCTGGGGCGGCAGCCGGTACAGGATGGACAGGATCATGGTATTGATGCCGACCGACTTGCCCGACCCCGTCGTCCCGGCAATCAACAAATGCGGCATCTTGGCGAGGTCGGCGAGGACCGGCTCGCCGGAGATGTCCTTTCCCAGGATCAGGGCGAGACGCCCGGGATGGTTCTCGTAGACCGGGGACCCGAGAAGCTCGCGCAGAAAGACGGTCTCGGCCTTGCGGTTCGGCAGCTCGATGCCGATCACATTGCGCCCGGGTACGACCGCAACGCGCACCGAGATGGCACTCATCGAGCGCGCGATGTCGTCGGCGAGCCCAATGATCCGCGAAGCCTTGATCCCCGGCGCCGGTTCGAGCTCGTAAAGCGTTACGACCGGGCCCGGACGCACCTGTACGATTTGCCCGCGCACGCCGAAATCCTCAAGCACCGTTTCGAGGAGGCGAGCATTTTTTTCCAGCGCTTCCTCGTCGATCGTCTCGATTTTTAACGCGTGCGGCTTTACCAGGAGTTCGAGCGAGGGCAACACGGGCTGCTCGTCCGGCATGAGGTCGAGGGTCGGCTGGCGCTCCTGATCGGCACGCCTTCCGGGTGCTAGCGGCTTCGCCCGGGGAGCAATGAAGCGAATGAGGCCGCCACGGTCCCGCCCGCCGCCCGCGGGGTCCGGCGGAGCGCCTTCCAAACGCGGCTCTCGCCGGTTCGGCAAAACGGTAACTGTTCCCCGAGGGCTTGGGTCGGAGGCGCTGGAGCTGTTGGCTGCTCCGGCCGCGCGGGCCCGCCGCGCTTCGCGCCAATGGTGGAAAAGCCGATCGGCGAACCCGGCGGCTGCGATGGTGCGGCGGCCGGAAAAAGCACCGACGCGCTCCGCCCCTTCACCGATGTCGCGCCAGTCCCGCCAAGACAACCCCATGATCAACAGCAGCAGCAGGCCGACGACGCCCGCCGTCGCGACCGAGATCGGTAACGCGGCAGCGCTCAGTCCGGCGCTCGACAGCAGCCGTTGCAGACCCCATCCGACGGCGCCCCCGGACCTCATCTCGACGGAGAGCCCGCCGACGTCGAGGACCGACAGCGCGAACGCCCCCAACACCAGGATCACCGGCAGCAGTACAAGTCTGAGCCCGATCGACTTGAGCGGGCGATTCAGCAGCAGGCGAAAGCTCCAGCCGAGCAGCACGATCGGGATCAAAAGGGCGGCAAGGCCGAAGCTCTGCCGCAAGAGATCCGCGAGAACCGCCCCGCTATGGCCGAGGAAGTTGTGCGGTGCGGCGTCGACCGCCGTATCCAGCGACGGATCCCGCGGGTCGTAGGTCAGCATCGCCAGCGTCAGCAAGAAGCACGCGAGCAACAGGCCGAAGCCCAACGTTTCGAGCAGGCGGCGTTTCAGCGCCGCCAGCGCCTCCGCCCAGCCGCGCTGACGCCGGGCGATTGCGCGCGACGAATATCCTATCGATCGGGCCATGCTGCCCCCTCTGGTGCCGGCCTTCCCCGAACGCCGTCCATCCCCCGACGGCACAAAACAGCAACGAGATTACGCGCTCTGCGGCGATCGTGAAAGTGACTGAAGCGATCGCCTTCACCCGCCTCATTGCACTGGGGTGCAGGCGGCATTCGCGGCGCAACCGGCAAGGCCATGCATATCCGCGAGATCTATCGCGGCCGCGTCGGTCAAGCGTCGGCCGCGAAGGCGGCTTCCAGCGCCTTTAGTTAGCCGTCTGTCGAAGTCGCTCGCCTCGATCGCCCGAACGTAGGTGTCGACCACCTTTGCTTCTTCGGCCCTCTCGCTCGGGGTGATGACGCCCCCGGCCACGGCCGCCGTAACCGCAGCCATCGCGGCCGCGATATCGGCCGGGCCCGCGACCGGCGGCAGATCGAGATGCACCGGGCGGGAGCGGCGCGGCGCGATGATGCGGTCGAGGCAGAGCCGCAACGCCAGGCCATCACCCTCCAGGGCACGTGCCATGGCCGTCCGGGTCAGCGCCTCGACTTCGCCGTCGAGCAGGATCTCGGCGGTGCGTGAGGTGTGGCTACAGCAGCCCGGTGGCTTGCCGGCGGGGTTGCCGGATTGGCCCTTGACGAAGTGGCCCTCCGGGGTCCGCTCCACCTGATATTGCACGCGCGATTCAGGCATGGGTGGGCCTCCTTATTAAGACAAACACAATATTGCCGACCATCGGCGTGAGGCGGGTCGCACTTTCCATGATTGCTTCCTGTGCGCCTCCCGACATGCCTAATCTCCTAAACCGGAATCGGTGTAAGCATGCTAATAGCACAGCAAGATTAATTTGTCAATTACGCAATTAAGGTCTTCGCCTCCTCATGTCACTCCCACTCGTAATACCGGCAGAAGGTGGTGCCTATCGCTGAATTAGATCCCGGCCTCCGCCGGGACGACAGGGAGGAGCCGTAACCCATTGAAAACACGCCCTCAGACACGCAGCCCTGCGCGGGCTGGGTCCCGCTCCCGCAGTTGCGGGGCCTGGACAGGCTGCCGGCGGCGCTTCATGCTCTTTGGGTGACCGACGATGTCGAGCTCCTGATCGCCGGCGGCGGCCTGATCGGGCTGTTGCTCGGCGTCGCCTGCGCCGGCGGCGGGCTCACTGTCGCGATCGTCGATCGCCAGGATCCCGAGGCGATGCTCGGCGAAGGTTTCGACGGGCGCAGCTCGGCGATCGCCTACGGCTCGCGCCGGGTTCTGGACGCTCTCGGCTTGTGGCCCGAGATCGCCGCGGAGGCCGAGCCGATCCTCGAGATCCGGGTCGCCGACGATGATTCGCCGCTCTTCCTGCACTACGATCATCGCGAGCTCGAGACCGGCACCCCGCTCGGCTATGTCGTCGAAAACCGGGTGCTCCGCCGCGCATTGATCGAACGTGCCCGCTCGCTTACGAGCCTCTCCTTCCTTGCCCCGCTCGCCGTTGAGTCGGCCGAGACTTCGCCCTTTGCCGCGGTCGCTGCACTCTCCGACGGGCGACGGGTTACTGCTCGCCTGGTCGCGGCGGCCGACGGGCAAGCCTCGCCGCTGCGCCGCGCGGCGGGCATCGGCATCGTCGAGTGGCGCTATCGCCAGACCGGGATCGTGACGACGGCGCGCCATGAGCGCCCGCATGGCGGCATCGCGATCGAGCATTTCCTGCCAGCGGGGCCATTCGCGATCCTGCCGATGACCGGCAACCGCTCCTCGATCGTGTGGACGGAACGGGCGGAGCTGGCCGAACGGCTGATTGCGCTCCATGATGCGGCATTTGCGGCGGAGCTCGCGGCTCGCTTCGGCGACTTTCTCGGCGCGGTCGAGCCGATCGGCCCGCGCTGGGCCTATCCGCTCGGACTGATGTTGGCGGAGCGCTACGCCGCGCGTCGACTGGCGCTTGTCGGCGAGGCGGCGCATCTGATCCATCCGATCGCCGGCCAAGGCCTCAATCTCGGCATCCGCGACGTCGCGGCGCTTGCCGAGGTGATAATCGACACGCGCCGGCTTGGTCTCGACATCGGCGAAGACGCCGTGCTGGACCGCTACCAGCGATGGCGCCGTTTCGATGGGCTCCTGCTCGCCGCCGTGACCGATGGGCTCAACCGCCTGTTCTCGAACGCGATCGCACCGGTGCGGCTCGCCCGCGATCTCGGCTTCGCGGTCGTTCACCGCCTGCCGCCGCTCAAGCGCCTGCTGATGCGCGACGCGATGGGGATCGTCGGCGACCTTCCCCGTCTCGTCTGCGGCGAGCCCTTGTAGCCCGTCGCATCCGCTGGCTTCGCGATTCCCGCGGTAGGTCATATTTGCCCGAGCGGACTTCCTCGAATGGCCGCCTCGGGCCCTGTCCCACCTGTTTCTCAGGACGGAAACAGGTCGGATCTCCTTTCCCCGCCACGATTCACACAACATCTTTCTCAACCGGCTCTTCTCGAACACGGTTCGAGGGTTGGTCCGCAGCCGTCCTATCTGACATCGTCCCTAGGGCCGCCGTCGCTCTAGATGGTGTATAGATTCGTATCAATCAATTATTAAATGTCTCTTCAGCAATGCCAGACCTGCAGATAAGCTGATGGGCACGCCTGACATCAGCCGGCTCGTCGCTGGCGCTGTGCGAACCCTGGCAGCGCTGCTGCTTCGACCGGACTCGTCGACCGCGTCGCGCGCGATGGGCTCGACCCCGCCTTGGATCAGCCCTTAGCGGGTGAACGGAAAGGCGTCGATCCGATCGCGATTTGTGCAGCGCACCTAACGCTGGTGCCGGAGGAGCCCTCACCCGCCTCCCCGGACAGTGATCCGGGGGTCGGCACCTTCTCCCGCAATGAGCTGTGTCGGATCACCAGAGGCGCGCTACCGCATAAGCGTCGAACAGGCCCTCGTTAGAAACGATTACCATGTCCGCGGTGATCGCCTGGGCAATCAACATCCGATCGAAGGGGTCTTTATGGATGGCCGGCAGCCCGCCGGCTATCTGTCCATCGCGAATGTTTATCGGCAGCTCACCAAAATCCTGGCTCGCCGCGGCCCCGGCGATGTCGGCAGCGATCACTGCCGCGCCTGGTAACTTGCCCAACCGATACTTGGTTGTGATCTCCCAGGCAGAAGCAGCGCTGACGAAGACATCGTTATCCGGATCGCTAATTGCCTCGCGCGCGGCGTTGGATAACGCTTCGTCGCCAGCGAGCCACCAAAGGAGCGCGTGGGTATCAAGCAGGAGGCGCACCGTCTAGAGATCCGGGGAACCTTGATCCCAGGTGTCCAACTCTTCGGGCGGTAGCGGCTCGAAAAACTCGGGCCCGATCGATACCTTTCCCTTCAGTGCGCCGAAGACGCGCTTCGGTTTCGAGGCGATCGGTACCAGCTTGGCGACAGGCTTTCGGCCGCGCGCGATGACAATCTCCTCGCCCGCTTCGGCGCGCGCGATCAGCCGTGACAGATGTGTCTTCGCAACATGAATTGAAATTGGCTCGTTCATCGTGAAATCGGTAGCTTAGTCAACAACCTTAGTCAAGGCGCGTATCAATCGGGAACAAGCACGAAATCGAGACCGAGCGTCACGCAGGAGCCTGTCCGGCGCACAAAACCCTGCTTGGAGATACTGGAGGCACGTTGCTAAAAGTCTAATTTACCGGTTCTTTCTCCCGATGAGTCAGGCCGATTTTCAGCCCGAATCGATTTTTTCCCCTGATACTCCACCGTTAAACAGGAGGCCGGCTCAGTAGCCGCGATCCGGAGGGACCGGAGCTACCGCTCGCGCATTCCGGTAACCCGCGGTTTCGCGATCTCACCTTTCGTTAACCGCGGGCCAGCCGCCTCGTCTCGCGCCGCCGCACCACGGGGGTCGTGCCGAGAGACCGGGCGAGGCCATCGAGGCGACGCTGCACGGTTTCACCGACGAACAGGCTGCCGGTCGGTGGGATCTCGAGGACCAGGCTGTCGCCTTCACGACCGAGCCACACCTCGGACAAGAGATCGATAGTACCGCCACACAAGGTATAGGCGAGACGGAGTGCCAGACCGAGGGTTCGCACCTCCGCGGTGGCTCGCTCGTCGAGCAGCTGGCGAGTCGGGTCCTTGACCGGGTCGTCCACCGCGCCGCCATAGCGGGTATGCAGCACTGTGGCGACAAATACACGGTCGGCATGGCTGATGCCGGGAAACGGCATCCTCAGGCTGCGGGTAAAAGCGAGCTCGGCGCGGTAGTCTGGATGCTCGCTCCAGGCAATGTCGCTCAACCAGCAGGCGGCGCGATGGAGTCGACTTGTCCGCTCCGACAGGCTCGGGAACAGTGGCGCCGTCCATACCTGCAGTCGATCGCCCTCGAGGTGGAAGCGGCTCTGGCTTCGGGAGACCGCCGCACAGGCCGCGATCAGGGGATCCGGCCCCCGCTCCCCCGGCGGAATAAGGCCGTATGCGTAACCCTCACGCAGCCCAAAGGCGGAGAAAACGACGCTTTGCGGTCCCGCTATGGCGATCAGCTTGCGCAGCACTAATGCCGCGGGAGGTACCAGTTCGAGGCGTTTACGCGCGATCGAGGTGATTCTTTCGAGCGACTTGCGCGACTGCCGCCCGATGATGTCGAAGAAGGCTTCAGCCTCGCGGCGGCCAATCGTGTACTGGTGAATGATGTGAAGCGGATAGTGGGTGTGCTCCATGTGCAGTCGGGCAACGGCACGCGCCGCTCCGCCAACCAGGTACAGGCTTCTTCCGGGTGTCGCGCGCAAGACGGTAGCCGCTAGGAGAGCACGTTCCGCCGCCTCGGAGATGGCCTTGACGCTGTCGCCGAGTTCGGCCAAACGCAGCGGCCCGAGCGGCAGGGTAATGCCCCGTCCGATCTCCCCGAATTCGCCGGCCACCCCCGCCCTTACCCGAACCAATTCGACGCTGCCCCCGCCAAGGTCGCCGACGAGTCCATCCGCCTCGGGAATTCCGGCGAGCACTCCGGCCGCGGACAATCGTGCCTCCTCGGCACCGTCGATGATCTGGACCGGGACGCGGCACTGGCGCTCGACCTCGGCGGCAAAGGAAGGGCCGTCACTGGCATCGCGGACCGCCGCCGTCGCCAGCACTGCAAGATGTTCCACCCCGAGGGCGTGGGCGAGCGCGACGAACCGGCGCAAATTGACCAGCGCGAGCGTCACGCCCTCGTCGTTCAGCCGGCCGGTCGAGGTGATCCCGCGACCGAGGCCGCACATGACCTTCTCGTTCAGAAGGGGGAACAGCGCGCCGCCGAGCCGCTCGAAGACGACAAGCCGCAGCGAGTTCGAGCCCAGGTCGATAACGGCGATGCGGGCGGCAGTTGCAATCACATCCGGGTCGGACATCAGATCAGCGAACGACGAGCCTCGGCTGGCCCCGCTTGAGCGCCGTGCCTCGCCCCGACAGGCTTGGGTTGGTCATAAAGTAGGTATGGGCCGAGAAAGCTTCCTCATCGACCGGCACGCGCCCGTAGCTCCCATCTGATGACAGGCTCCAGCTCTGCAAGGTGTCGCGGAGGTTCGCCACAATGATCTCGTCCAGCACCTGCCGGTGAACGGTCTGGTTCTCGACCGGTACGAGGGCCTCGACCCGGCCGTCGAAGTTGCGCGGCATCCAATCGGCGGAGCTGATAAAGACCTTCGCCCGGTCCGAGGGCAGTTTCTTGCCGTTGGCGAAACAGACGATGCGTCCGTGCTCGAGGAAGCGACCGATAATGCTCTTGACCCGGATGTTGTCGGAAAGACCCGGGACGCCCGGCCGCAGGCAGCAGATCCCGCGCACGACGAGATTGACGCTCACGCCCGCCTGCGAGGCCCGATAGAGCAGATCGATGATCGCCGGGTCGACGAGAGAGTTCATTTTGGCCCAGATCTGCGCCGGCTTGCCGCCCTTTGCATTGGCGATCTCGGCTTCGATCAGCTCACAGAGCCGCGCCCGCAAGTCGATCGGCGCGACCACGACTTTCTCTAGGCTGGCCGGGCTCGCGTAGCCGGTCATGTAATTGAACAGGCGTGCCGCGTCCCGGCACAGTGCCGGATCACAAGTAAAAAAAGAAAGGTCGGTGTAAACCTTGGCCGTATAGGGATGATAATTACCGGTTCCGTAATGGACGTATGAACAAAGCTCGCCGCCTTCGCGGCGCACGACGAGCGAGACCTTGGCGTGCGTCTTGAGCTGCAGAAAGCCGTACACCACCTGCACTCCGGCGCGCTCGAGATCGCGCGCCCAACGGATGTTCGCCTCTTCGTCGAACCGCGCCTTGAGCTCGATCAGCGCCGTCACTGACTTCCCGGCCTCGGCGGCCTCGGCGAGCTCGCGCACGATCGGACTGTCCTCGCTGGTGCGATAGAGTGTCTGTTTGATCGCCGCGACCGCCGGATCGCGAGCGGCCTGTCCTAAGAACTGAACAACAACGTCAAAACTTTCATAAGGATGGTGGACGATAATGTCCTTCTGCCGGATCGCGGCGAAGCAGTCCCCGCCGAAGTCCCGGATACGCTCGGGAAAGCGAGCGTGATAAGGAGTGAAAACGAGGTCGGGCCGATCGTCGATGATCAGCTGCTCGGTGTCGTTGAGACCGAGAATCCCGTCGCTGGCAAAGACGTCCGCCGGGGCGGCATCGAGCCTCTCCATCAAGAAACGACGCAGATCTGCCGGCATGGTAGAATCGACCGCGAGATGGATCACGTGACCGCGCCGACGTCGTTTGAGCGCCGTTTCGTAGAGGCGGACCAGATCTTCTGCCTCCTCCTCGATCTCGACCTCGCTATCGCGCAGCACGCGGAAGACGCCTTGGGCCACCACCGCGAAACCCGGGAACAGATGGTCGAGAAATAAGGCGATCATCTGCTCGATCGGCAGGAAGCGGACCCGATCTCCCGGCAGACGCATGAAACGGTCGATCGAGGATGGGATCAGGATCAGCGCCTGCAAACGGGCGCCGTCGGTTATCCGTTCTAGTTCGAGGACCAGACCGAAGCCGCGGTTGGCGATAAACGGGAAGGGATGGGCGGGGTCGATCGCAAGCGGCGTCAGCACCGGAAAGACGTCTGCCATGAATCGCTCCTCGAGCCAGGTGCGATCACCGGGTTCGAGATCGGCCGGTTCGACGACGGCGACGCCGGCCTCACCGAGTAGTCGGCGCAAGCCCATCCATGTGACCTGCTGATCCGCCATCAGCTTGCCGGCTCGCTGCCGGATTGCCTCAAGCTGCTGGGCGGGGGTCAGCCCGTCCTGGCTCAGCGTCTTGATGCCGGCGAGATACTGGCCTTTGAGCCCGGCCACGCGCACCATATAGAATTCATCGAGATTGTTCGCCGAGATCGACAGGAAGCGCAGCCGTTCGAGCAGCGGATGGCGCAGGTTGTCGGCCTCGGCGAGAACGCGCTCGTTGAAGGCGAGCCAGGAGAGCTCCCGATTGATGAAGCGTGCTTCGGAATGGAAGTCGACCGACCGGATCTCGAGCTGCTGCGCGCTGGTCCTCACTTCCCCTCTCCCGGTGAGTTATCGAAACCAATTCTACCGCGCGGATATGGGCCTGTCATGTTGCCGCCGAATTGGGTGGTGCATCAGTTTGAAATCGACCGCGCTGCGGTCGACTTCGAGCGCGCGGGCGCTGGGGTAATCACGCGGCTGCAACGAAAAGTCGCGTCGTCGATCGACCGTTGCTGCATCTGCAGCAAATCTGCAGCAAAACCTCGCCTTCAGGTTGCAATGCCCGTCCAGTCCGGCGGCCGCGGGATTGTCCGACCGGACCGCCTTCGAACGGCTGCCCGCCCCAAACCCGCCGCGCGGGTTGCCGGATCGCCCCTTCGCAAAGCATCCGCGCGCATCGCGCGGGCGAGGCAAAAAGGGATCAGGACCAAGTATCTGAGATTTCTCAATTTCGGGTCCGGAAAACAGCTGATAACAGGACGACAGAAGCGGATCAGGAATTTCCGCCGGTTTCGATATGAGCCCTCCCTCGTCCAGCCGCGGTCCCGTTCCCGGAGCGCGATCGAGTCGGAACTCTGTCATGTGAGTTAGACAATTTCAAGATCTTTGATTATCGCAATGTTATGCGCGTCGCATCCGAGTTGGCCGGACCACCGGCAGTGCCGATATGAGCAGTCAGGACGGAGGTTCCCCCTGCCGAAAGCGCACGCGCCACAATTTCAAACTGACGCATTACCCCGAATTGCCCGGGCGACGGGCCAAGCCAATCGGGTGAAACCTTCGGTCGCGCGACTACCTGCCAACCGGTGGGGTTGCCGCCTGATGAGGAGATCGATCATGCATATGTTGCATCTGCTGCGGCACGCCAAGTCGAGCTGGAAGGAGAAGGTTGAGGATCGCGAGCGACGGTTGAACCGGCGTGGTCGTGAATCGGCGCGCCGGGTCGGACGGCATCTTCCGGCAGCGGTCGGCGCGCTCGATCTTGTCCTCTGCTCGAGCGCGGTGCGGACGCGCGAAACAATGGATCTCATTCTCGCCGAGTTCTCTGCGCGGCCACGCAGCCTACTCGAAGACGAGCTCTATGCGGCGAGCCGAGAAAAGCTGATGAACCGCTTGCGCCGCCTGGCTGAAGACGATGTCAACGTCCTTCTAATAGGCCACAACCCAGAGCTTCATGAGCTCGCGACCACCCTTGCCGATAGCAGCTCGCCCCGCTTTAGCACGCTGGCATCCGGTAAATTCCCAACCGCCGCACGCGCCAGCTTCCAGGTCTCGGATCCTTGGTCGGCGCTCGGCCGCTCGCGCTATGAGATCGTCGATTACGTCACCGCCGATTCTCTACGTAATGACAAGGGCTGACTTCCGGCGCCGGCCAATATCTTGCGAGCCAGCGGAATGGTAACCGGGCCTGCATTGCTCAAGGACGCAGCGTCGAGACGGGCTGCAACGTTCTCGGCGGCCGCGAAGGATCGCTCGATGCGCCTCAACAAGTAGACGATCACATCAGGTGCGACGCGGAGCTGACGATCGGCGAAATGCTTGATCAGAACGGCACCAAGAAGCGCGTCATCGGGGGCGTCGATCTCGGCAGCGAGGGCCGCACGCAAACGAGAGCGAAGATCGCCGAGCGCCACTTCCCACGATCCCGGCGCCCGGCGAGCGGTGATCAGCAGACTGCCGTGGCGCTCGATGCAAAAATTGTAGAGGTGGAGCAGAGCACGCTCCGAGGCCCGATCTGCATCGTCGATTGCGACTTGCCCTGGGTCCTCGTCGAGAAGACGCGGTAGCGTCGCCTCCGTTAATGTTTCTCCCGCGATTACGAGCGCCGACGCGCGCTCGCGCCAGAGATGGACGAGGTGCGTCTTGCCGCAACCGGAGGGGCCATAAAGCGCGAGCGCTGCCGAAGGCCAATCAGGCCACTGATCGATCCGCTCGACAGCCGCGACATTGCAGTCGGAAACCATGAGATCCGATCGCCCAAACGCCGTGCGGCGGGGCAGATCGAGGGCGAGCTGGGTCATCGGATTAGGATAATCGTACGAGCCGGGCGAAGCCAGTATCACCCTGGCTCACAAAGCCTGCTCCGAGCTCGCGAGGATGCGCGCCCACCGAACTAGATAGGACAACCCCGACAGTATCGTTGTCCCGGCAACCGCCAAGCTCAAGACAAGGTCGGGCCACCCGGCCGTTGCGCCGAGGCCGAGCCGCCCAAGGACAAAGCCGACCAGGGTTATCTGAAAGCCGGTGTTGACCTTGCTGATGTATAGAGGATCGTACCGTTTCGGCACGGCGATTGCCTGGATGAGCAGGAAGCCGCCGACGATCATGACGTCACGAAAAACGACGAGGATGACGAGCCAGATCCATAGCTGATGCGCCATCCCGAGCGTGATGTAGACGCTGACGAGCATCGCTTTGTCGGCGACCGGATCCAGAAGTGCGCCCAATCGCGTGCGGCGGTCGAAGCGTTTGGCGATGAACCCATCGAGCGCGTCCGAGATGCCGGCGGCGAGAAGAATCCAGAACGCCGTGCCGTAATGGCTAACGAGAATCAGCCAAATCGTGAGCGGCACTAGGAAGAGGCGCGCCAGAGAGATCAAATTCGGGAGGTTGAGCCCGAGCCCGCTCATGATCATGGCCCGGATGCGATTCTTAGGAAAGCTGCGCCGGAAGCCGGCGCAGTGCACGCAAAATCCGCAAAAAGCACCGCACAACAGAAGATTCTTGGACCAGGATCATCATACTCGATGTCGCTCGTACGGGCGAACTAGCGCAAACTTGTCGCCCCCGAGAGCTGAAGTCGCCATACCGGATCGCTACCGTCGAGGCCAAGATCGACCTCAGCGAGGCTGGACTTTAGCTGGTCGGAGCTGCCGACATACCTGATCTGGATCTTCGCCTCTTGACGACTGAGCGACAATAGATCGACTTTGCGGACCGCCGGCACCGAGGCAAGCCGGTCTCGCACTTGCACCCACTCCCCGAGGCTGCTGATCGGGACGCTCGCCGCAAGGGTCGCCTGCTGGTCGGAACGCGGGCCGGGGTTCTTCTCGGCGCTGCCCGCGATCTCGGCGGCGGCCGTATCCGCTGCCCGCTTGAGGAAGTCGCCCTCGCTTTCGCCGGGGTTGGAGTCGAGGCTCGTGCTCTGGGTATCGGCGAGCCGCCCAAATCGGTATCGCTTGACGTTAAGATCGAGGCCGACCAGCTTATCGCCTTGACGCCTCGCCGTCGCCAGCGCGACGATCGCTTCCTCGCCGCCATTTTGATGGGCGATCGCTGTCAACGCATCGGATTTGCCTGACTCGGCGCGGCCGGCGTCGATCGTCGCCAAGTCGCTCGCGTCCCCGAGCGGTACGGACAAGTGGACGGGCCCGGAATCCGCCGATCGTTGCCCCCAGGCCTCGCGCCATGTGTTGGGATCGTCCCAGAGGACGGTTCTCGCTCCGTCCTTGAAGACGGGCAGGACGATGATGGGCTTGCCGCTTTCGGCGGCGGGAGCCGGCTTGTGGCCGCTCTCGGCGATGACCGGCTTGCTGCTCGCCTCGGCGGAGGCGGTGTCCGCAACATGCACCAGCCGGCGGACCTTCGCTGGGCGGAAATGAAAGGTATAGTCGGCAAGATAACGCACCGCCGACATCCGCTCGTTCGCCACCTCGAAGCTTTCGACCATGTCGGTGATGGTCTTGTCGTCGAGCTTTGGCAGCTTCGCGCTATCGGAAGAGCCCGACAGCTGGTTGATCACCAGTGTGAGTGCTCGCCGTTGCCCGTCGATGCGAGCGAGGTCACGCGCGGCGGCAGCGCTGTCGGCAGTGGCATCAACCTTGACCGTCGCGGAAAAGCCCTCGCCCTGGTCCTCGGCCAGCGCTGGCCCGCTTTGCATTATGACGCCGAGCAACAGTAAGAGGCCTCCGACGGAGCGCCAGACGGTGCGGTTTCCCGCGATCGCGGACATAAGCGGAAGGCCCATTGCAAACCGCCCCCGATCCGATATCTTTCGCGGCTCTCCAGCCGCGGCCGGGCGGTCATACAATAGTTTTCGCGAGGACGCCATCAACAGCCCGAGCTACCGAGCGGCCGGGCCGGGAATGCGACCCATCTCTGCGAAGCAGCAAATGGCGCGGTTGAGGGTGGGTGTACTTCTCTCGGGCCGCGGATCGAACTTGCGAGCGCTGCTTGACGCCTGCGCTGATCCCGCCTACCCCGCCGAAATAGTCTTGGTTGTCAGCGATCGGGGCGAGGCGGCGGGACTCACGTTTGCGGCTGCGGCAGGAATTTCGGGCGTCGTCATCCCGAGTCGCGCTCGGGGTGCTTTCGCCGCGGAAGTCGGCACTCTGCTCCGCGACCGGCGGGTCGATCTGGTCTGCCTGGCCGGGTTCATGCGCGTTCTCGACGCGGCCTTCGTAGAGACGTGGCGTGATAGAATTGTCAACATTCATCCTTCCCTGCTGCCGGCTTTTCCTGGACTCCACCCGCAACGACAAGCGCTTGCCGCAGGTGTGCGATTCGCCGGGTGCACCGTGCACTTCGTTCGCCCCATGGTCGACGCCGGACCGATCATTGCACAAGCGGTCGTGGCGACCCATCCCGATGACGACGAGACAAGCTTGTCGGCCCGTATCCTCGAGGTCGAGCATCGGCTCTATCCGCTCACCGTGCGCTTGATCGCAGAGGGCCGCGTACGGGTCGTCGCCGGCAAAGTCGAGATCGACGGATGGCGTGCTCCGAAGATTGGAGCGCTGAACCCACGCGGGCCGTCCCGGGAGCCTCCTCGCAAGCCGTTGGTGCAACACCCGAATTAGGTTATAGCTGGTCCACGGCTATCCGCAGACGAGGAAGGCATGGCAGCGATCGACAGCGAGCTTGAGCGGCATCGTCGGACCTGGATCGGGTTTACTCGGCTCATCAAATACGCGATCGCCGTGATCGTGATCATTCTCGTCGGGATGGCGATCTTCCTGTTGTAGGAATCGACATCGGTACGTCACGGGTCGGCTCCTATCTTTTCCATGATGCTTGGATTTCGATGCATGCGGCCGGTATAAGTTCGCGGATCCGCCGGTTGAGATTCCACCACCAGCGGAAATTTTCGAGGGGCCGCAACAGCCCACCCGAGATGACCCGAAAGCCCCTGATCTTCAATAATCGCAATTCGTTGTGCTTCCTCAAGTTTTTCAAAATCGAAAATTGACAAAACGCCTGCTCATGGTCGTGAGCCTCGTGAGGCGCGAATATTTTATCTGGTTTTGGAATAATATGCCGGCGTATTAGCCACCAAGCTTAAGTATTCTTACCAGGGTCGCGAGGGCAAAATCTATCTCAGGAAGATGTTCGAGGGCCTGTTCGCCCCTCCCGGATCGACGCCGAACGCACGACCCGGTTCGCGAAGATGGCTGCCCGGGGGATCTACGGCGGTTGTTGTCGTCCACCGGAACGGTAGCCGATTCAACCCGGCCACCATTTCCGCTCGCTCAATTGAGCTACGTTACCGGTAGGCGTGACTGCGGGACGCGCCGCGCGGGCCATCACGAGGATGACGAACAGGGAGAACCATAGGGTCCCGAGCCACCATTCCTCCCAGATCCCGTAGCTGGCGAAGGAGGCGACGAGAGCAGCCATAAGGCTGCCGCCCGCAGCGGAGGCGAATAGGCGCGGCCAATCGACATTAGCGAGAGCGAGCCAGGCGAGCGCGACCAACAGCGCGAAGACTACCGCCCCCGGCACGCCGAGTTCGAGCCAGAGCTGCAGTGGCGCGTCGTGCGGATGCAGCGGCATCCAGGTCTGGCCGGGTCTGATAAAGTCCTTACCACCGGGGATGGCCCGCGACGAGTCGAGACCCCAGCCCACAAGCGGGTGCTCGGCGATCCGATCGCCGGCGAACGACCAGATCAACAGCCGGTGCCCAGCCGAGAGCTTGACGGCATCCCCCGATTCGGCGAGCGCAGGTATCCGCTCGAGCCGAGCCAAAGTGAGCGGTGCGGTAATGATGACGACCACTGATACGACCGCGGCGGCATGGGCGACGCGTGCACGTTCAAGATAGAGCAGCAGGCCTATAGGCAGACCGGCTATCAGCGCGGCTTTAGCAGCCGTCCCAGCGAGCACGCAGATCGTCGTGGCCGTCATTGTCGCCATGATCAGGGCGACAATCGTCTGACCACCACAGATCAGCACGACGCTGGCGGGCAGCATCAGGATCGCAAAGGAGACCGAGGCACGGTTGAGCCCCGCCGGTTGGTACGCGCGCTCGGTGAAGGGCGCGCCCAGTGCGCCGTGCGTGACGAGGTCGATTGCAGCCATCGCAACCCCGAGAGCGAACCCTCCGAGCAAAAACAGTGTCAGCCGGCGCGGTGTCCTCATGCAGTCCGCTGCCTCAGCCAGCGCGAGCCCGACGGCAAACAGGCCGGCGAGTCGCGCTGCGACGACGAGACTGCGCATCGAATCCACCGACCACAACGCCGAGGTTGTCCCCCAAACGAGGAGACATCCGAGCAACGCCGCGGCGGGGGCGAGGGCTGGCCGTGGCCTGGGACCGCTTGTCGACAGCACCAAACCCGCGGCGCACAGCCCGGCGACCGAAACGAGTGGAACAATAGCCCTCGGCACGAGGACGAGGAGCGGGTAGAATGGTACTGCAATAGCGCCAATGCCAGTTTCGCACCAAGCCGCGATCCGCCGAGCCGTTCGGTCTGAAGTCAATCGAGAGAGAGCCGAGGGGGCCCGCTCGTCCCGGCCGATTAACGTCGCCACCTTGTGCGTTTACCGGCTTTTCTGCACGAGCCGGCCGCTCCCGAGCACTCAGCGGCCCCGAATTAGGGGCATATTTCAATCGTCGAGAAGAAAAAGGCGATCTCCCGAGCGGCATTCTCAAGCGAGTCGGACCCGTGCACCGAATTCGCCTCGATCGACTCGGCGAAATCCTTACGAATTGTGCCGGGAGCGGCATTCGCAGGGTTCGTCGCCCCCATGATCTCGCGGTTGAGCGCCACTGCGTCTTCTCCTTCGAGCACCTGAACGACGATAGGACCCGAGGTCATGAATGTCACGAGACCTCGATAGAAGGGACGCTGCGCGTGCACTTCGTAGAAGCGCTCGGCCTGCGCCTCGGTAAGCCGTATCCGTTTCTGCGCAACAATTCGCAACCCTCGTTTCTCAAAGCGATTATTGATCCTCCCAGTTAGATTGCGCCGTGTCGCATCTGGTTTGATGATTGAAAGCGTCCGTTCGATGGTCATCACGATTTGTCGCCCGGCAAAGGGTCTGGCGTTATATCGGCCGCCCGGGTGGCGCGGTGGGGAGGGCGGGTCTCGCTCATGACTTTCGCGTCCAGCCTGATGCAGTCTGTTGCCAATAGGTCAGCACATGGCAAGCCTTGCGAGCGCGTCGCCACCGCCCCCGCGCGGCCTCCACCGCTCTCTCGTCGTTGCCGTCGAACAGATCGGCACAGCGTGCAAAGGATCCGAGTTCCTCGGCTTCGACACCATCGACGAGGATGAGCATCGAAGCGCCGTTAGGGTTCTCGTTGAGGTGCGTCAGCCAGATCGGTTGCGCTGCGGCATTGCCGTCGCGAACCGAACCGTGCGGCAGGAAGGCGGCCTCCTCATACGTCCACAGCATGGCGTTCAGATGCTCGACGCGCTCGGGCAAAGCCGCCTTGACCACGATTCGATGGCCCTGTGTCCATGCCCGTTCGAGCAGCTTGGGCAAGGCATGCTCGAGCGGTGTTGACAAGAGATGGTAAAAGCCGATCTCAGCCAAGCTCGATCTATCTCCGAGTGGGTACGCCCTAGGCGGTCTCGTAATACTCCGCGACAAAGCGGTCGAGGAGCCGGACGCCAAAGGCGGTGGCGCCCTTTGGCACCGTCGCAGAATCTTTTGTCGACCAAGCCATGCCCGCGATGTCGAGATGCGCCCAGGGGACATCATTGACAAAGCGCTGGAGAAACTGCGCGCCGATGATGCTCCCGCCGGCGCGACCGCTGCCGATGTTTTTCACGTCGGCAGCGTCGCTGTCGATCTCACGGTCGTAACTCTCGGCCAGCGGCAGCCGCCAGACCTCTTCGCCGACGGTCTTGCCCGCTTCGATTAGCCGGTCGGCAAGCTCGTCATTGTTGGAGAAAAGGCCAGCGCGGTGATGGCCGAGCGCGACGATCACCGCGCCCGTCAGAGTCGCCAAATCGATCATAAGACGGGGTTTGTAGCGATCCTGGCAATACCATAGCGCGTCCGCCAGCACCAATCGGCCTTCGGCGTCAGTATTCAACACCTCGATCGTCTGACCAGACATCGAGGTGACGATGTCACCCGGGCGCTGCGCGGTTCCAGAGGGCATGTTCTCGACGAGGCCGACCACGCCAACCGCATTGACCTTTGCCTTGCGGGCCGCGAGCAGCCGCATCAGACCGATGACCACGGCGGAGCCCGCCATATCCCATTTCATGTCCGCCATGCCGGCCGCGGGCTTGATCGAAATGCCGCCTGTGTCGAAGGTGACGCCCTTTCCGATAAACGCAAGCGGCGAATGGCGACTGTAATCGCCGCCGGCTGCGGCGCCGTGCCATTCCATCACCACAACACGCGGTGGTCGTGCGCTGCCCTGCGCCACCCCGAGCAGCGCATTCATGCCGAGTTCACGCATCCTGCTCTCGTCGAGTATCTCGACTTCCACCCCGTACTCGGTGAGCCTCTCGGCCTGCGCCGCGAGCGTCTCTGGGTAGATCACGTTAGCCGGTTCCGAGACCAGATCCCGGGTGAAGAAAACCGCGCTTGCCGTCTTGTCGAGCGCCTCATAGGCGTATTCCGCCGCCCCCGGGGCCGCGGTGGCCACCGTCACCCGACTCAGCGACGCTTTCTGCTCGGGCTTTTGCTTTGTCTTGTACCGGTCAAAACGATAGGACCTGAGCCGAGCACCAAAGGCGAGCTGAGCCGCCGCTTCTGCGGGGTCGATCGACGTGCCCTCGTCGAGGTCGATTGCAAAGGTGGCCTCTGTTTCCCCGGCACCGTTCAGATGAGCGACGAGGCTGCCACCGAGTTTTTGAAACAACCGGTTGTCGGCCAGATCGGAATTACCCAGCCCAGCGAGGACGATGCGGCTTACCGACAGATTAGCAGGAGCGACAATTGGCAGCAGTTCGTCCTTTTTGCCCTTGAACCGAGGGACCGCGGAGAGCGCACGCGTGATTGCGCCACCCGTAGCCTCGTCGAGCCGTCTCGCGGCCGGCGTCAACACCGCCTCCTCCCATACTCCGACGACCACGGCGCCGGAACGGGGTAGGTCAGGTTCGACAAAACCGATCTTCATCGCGCGACCTCGAAAATTTTGAGGGAGCGCCCGCGGGCGCGCTCGCTAGTCGAAATCAGGATTTCGCAATAGATCCAACAAGACCGCAAGTCAACGCCGGAGATCCGCTAAACTTTGGGCCTGGGAAAAGCGGCTGGCCCGACCGAAGCGGGTTGCCCGTGATCCGCGGCCGATGGCGGGCCTCGACCACGATATTCCGCATCCGGCGAAAGGTGAACCCCCGAGGCTCAACCCTTGCCCTCGACCCCCGCTTCCTCACGGAATTGATTGAATGGAGCATTCGCCAGCTCGGCCCGACCACCGCCGTGCTTTTGGCGAAGCCCAACCACACCTCCTTGATCCAACCGGCGGCTTGTTGAGGACCTATCATGGGCCGAAAGTATGTAATGCGAAGGGGGCAATTTTAGGGGCAGTGACAAGGTCGAAGCCATGCCGGTGCCGATTGGCCGGTCTTGCGGGTCCATATCCCATTTCATATCCGCCATATCGGCGGTGGCCGAGATGTCGCCGGTGTCAAAGGTGCCCCTTTCTCGGACAAAGGCGTGGCGCGGCTCGCTGAGGGATCCATTCCGTCACTTTGGAACGTAAAAGGTGCCGTCCTGCGAGCGCCAACCAATCCGGTAGTGACGATCTACCGCATAAAGCATATCGTCGGTGAAGCGGCTGAATTTCCTCCAGTGATGTAGAATGTGACAGGAGGCGGCTTTCCGATCGTCACAGATATCGGCGCGCAGCTGCACCACCGCGAACTCCTCGGCGGCGATACGCCGAATGAGCTGGCTTTGGTCGAGCCGGCCGGCCAGGATGAGCTGGCGTGAATTGAAAGGATCGAGTGTGAACGGCTGGCCGGCCTGGTAACACAGAAGCAAACTCTCACAAATCGCCGGCCCGTGCTTCTCCGATATGTACTCCGCTTCAGCCAAAAAGGACCGCTCGGCTTGGCGGTTGGCTTCCAACAAGCTGCCGGCATGGTAAATTTGCGCAAAAGCCTGCGGGCTCCTCCCCAAGATCGGCTGGGCGAGCAAGAGCGGTGCAAAAGCGACCGCGACCTTAGCAAGTCGCTCGTGAGCGGATGCTCCCAAGATCACGTGCTTGCGCAGCCCGTGGAGCATCACTCCCGCAGCGACAGCGAGAAACACCGCTGCGTCTTGAAACATGTTGTAAGAGGTCCCCTCAAAGCCCGAGAAAATCGTGGCGACGGAAATCGAGATAATGCCATAGGCGGCGAGGATGCGTCGATCGCCAGAAAAAACGGCGCCGGCGAACAAGAGAATTACTGCCAGGGGGAACTCTCCGAACCGCAGATACTTCATCAAATGGTAGTGCGCGCCGTGCCGGGTGAAAATCCGAGGCGACAGCAGATGATCGAGAAAAGTCCCGCCTGCGACGAAGTAGGTGAGCCCAAGGCAGCCAACGGTAAAGCCGGCGCAGCAGCCGAACCAGAAAGGCAGCCGGCGCGGCGAGCGGATCGCGATATCGAAGGTGATCGCGAGCGGGATCGCTATAACGTTGTGCTTGACGAAAGCGCCGAGCGTCACGAGGAGCGCGGTCCGCAATAGGCTAAGCCGATCCGGCGGTCTGGAAATATAGCTGACGAGGCCTGCCAGCATCATCGCTTCGCCCAAGGTCTGTGGATCGTCGACCGCGACCCAGGCGGGCGCGACGAGATAGCAAAATCCCAGGGAACAGGCTCCGCCGAAGACCGCATCGACCCGGTCACCGCCGAAGCGGCGTACCGCGGCGGCCGACAGCACGCCTACCGCAACGAAGGACACCAGCGCGATTATCCGCCCGCTCAACAGAGGGTTGTTGACAATGAAATTAACGCCGGCCACCGCCAAGAAGGAGAAGATCGGATAATTATTCACACGCCAATAGTCGTCATCATAAATAAGTTCATGATCGATAAGTCTCTGGGCGTTATAGACATTCCATCCTTCATTATAATTTCTTTCGAAGGTGAAGCCGATCGAAAGCAGGTTACCGGCGGTCAGCGCGATTGCACAAACCAAGACGAAACTGGCAAAGATGAGGAGGGAGCTCGTCGCGGGCCAAGACAATGATGATTTCGTGCCAACCGACAAGACGTGAAGATGCTGAGCTTCCGTCTGCAAGGTCATAAAATCTCTGCTCCGTCATTCCGGAATTAGGACAGGATGATTGGCTGACGCGCCGCCAAAGTCGTGTCGTAGCGAGCTCTGGCTTAGCTAAGTGGGGTGGCTAGCCGTGTGTTTTCGCCGCATCTCCGCTCGGCAGCTCAGCGGCATCGGCGCACGGCGGGACAATGCGGGCGACCAGCCACGGAAAAGCGTCCGACAGATCCTGCTTTCCTGAATGCAGCGAGGCGATTTAGTGATCACGATCGACAGACCAAGACGGTTATCGGGCAGACTGCGGCTGCGAGTCGAGCCGACAGAATGGATAGACCACCGGGATTGCTCTAACGGCGGGATGCCCGGGCCATCGGCCTTTCGAAGGGCTGCGGACCCTCGACCATGATGAACAGGCGGAGAATCGCACACCCGACTACCACGGCACCGGAGAGGGGTTGGTCAGGCTCGACAAGACTGACCCTTCATCGCACGACCCTCGAGAAATTGTAGCGGGAGCGGCGGGAGGCGCGCTCGGCAGTCGAACAAGGATTTCGCGATAGATCCAACAAGCCCGCAAGTCAACGCTGGAGATCCGCTAACCGTTGGGCTTGGGAAATGCGGCTGGCCCGACCGAAGCGGGTTGCCTATGATCCGCTGCCGATGGCGAGCCTCGACCGCTACATTCTGCGACAGTGCTTTGGTGTCATGGTCTTCGTGACGGCCGCACTGAGCGCCGCGATCTGGCTCGCCCAATCTCTCCGGTTGATCGATCTGATCGTCAACCGTGGTTTGTCGATCGAGGTATTTCTCTACCTTGCATTGCTGATTCTGCCCCGCTTTCTCGATATCGTGTTGCCGATCGGCGTGTTCATCGCCGTGCTCTTTACCTTCAATCGTTTGACCCTCGAGAGTGAGCTCATCGTGATGCGCTCGGCGGGGTTGAGCCATCTTGAGCTCGCCAAGCCCGTGTTGATCCTGGCAGGCATTGCCTTTCTCGTTCTGATGAGCCTGTCTGCCTATTTCCTCCCCGCATCGAACCGCGCGTTCAAAGATCTGCAGTTCGAGATCCGCAACCGCTTTGTGGCGAGCCTGCTCCAAGAGGGAACCTTCACGACGATTTCGGACAAGCTCACAATCTATATCCGCGGCCGTGACGAGCGGGGAGAACTCGTCGGGCTGCTGATCAACGACAACCGCGAGCCGCAGCGGCCGGTCACGATCCTTGCCGAACGCGGCGTCTTCGCCGATACGCCAGCCGGATCCCGCATCATCATGGTCAATGGCAACCGCCAGCAATTCGATCCCGAGACCCGCAAGCTTTCACTGTTGACCTTCGACCGTTACACGCTCGATCTCGACAGCTTGCACGACGCACCGGTTGTGCGCTTTCGCGAGGCCCAGGAGCGCTTCCTCGACGAGCTGTTCTTTCCGCCGGCGGATACCGACCCCGCGCTGCGCCTCGGCTTAATCATTGAGGCGCATCAGCGCATTCTGATCCCGCTCTCTGCCCTGAGCTTCTCTTTGATCCCACTCGCCTGCCTGCTTCCCGGAGAGTTCAACCGGCGCGGACAACTGAAACGTACTCTACTAGCGATTGTCATCGCGTTCCTATACGAGTTGCTCGATATCGGCGTGAACGATCTGGCTTCTCGCTCCGCTGCAGCGATTCCGCTGATGTATGCCATCAATCTCTTTCCGTTTATCTTTGGGCTCGCAATCCTCCTGCGCAGGAACGTAAAGCTCGGCTTCCGGCGGCCCAGATTGGCCGCTGACATCGTGTGACGGTGGGGGTGGTTGTCTTTGCAACTCGCGAAAACCCTGTCCTCCTACATCGCCCGCCAATTTTTCGCATGGTTCTCCGGCGTCTTCATGGCGATGGTGATCGTCACCTTTCTGCTCGACTATCTCGAGCTGATCCGCCGCAGCGGCACAAGGATGCAGGCCACGTTATGGGTGCTGCTCGAGATGGCGGCCTTGAAGCTACCGCATACGGCGCAAGAGGTGCTGCCCTTCGCTATCCTGTTCGGAACGATGCTCGCCTTCTGGCGGCTGACCCGCAACCACGAGCTCGTCATCGCCCGAGCGGCCGGTGTTTCCGTGTGGCAATTCCTGACGCCTGCCGTGCTGGTGGCGTTGCTCGTCGGCATCATCGCCGTGGCGGTGTTCAACCCGGTCGCTTCTTTGATGGAAGCAGCCTATGAGAGGCTGGAAAGTCGCATCCTGCGCCAAGGGTCCGACCAGCTGTCGCTTTCCGATTCGGGGCTGTGGCTCCGACAAAGCGACCAAGCCGGCAACCAGATCATCATCCACGCCGAGAAGCTCGCCCCGCGGGACCTCATTCTCGATACGGTGACCCTGTTTTTCTTCAACGATCTGACGCGCTTCACCTCGCGCATCGACGCGCGAACGGCAAAGCTCGAGAACGGTGATTGGTTAATCGAGGCCGGCATCCGCTCGCTACCGAACGAGCCGCCCGAGCCGTTCGCCGAGTTGCGTCTGCCGACGACGCTGACGCCGCGCAAGATCGAGGAGAGCTTCGCGTCTCCGGATACGATGTCGTTCTGGGATTTGCCCGGCTTCATAACTTTGCTCGAGCAGTCGGGCTTCCCGGCGCAGCGCCATCGGCTGCATTTCAACGTTCTGCTTGCCCGCCCGTTTCTACTGTGCGCGATGGTCCTGGTCGCCGCGACGTTCAGCCTGCGCATGCAGCGGCGCGGCGGCGCAACCTTGATGATTGTCGGCGGTGTGGTCAGCGGGTTTCTGCTGTACTTTTTATCGGACATCGTCTTCGCTTTCGGGCTCTCCGCCAAGGTGCCGGTAACGCTTGCCGCCTGGACGCCGACCGGGGTGAGCTTGATCTTTGGCGCCTCGATGCTGCTTCACCTGGAAGACGGTTGATGGCGGACCGCCGGAGCTGCGGTGGGCACCGGTTCTTTGACGCAATCATCATCGGCACACTCTGGGGCTGGCTTGTCGTCGGCGCGGCAATTCCGGTTCGCGCTCAAATCATCCCGGGTAGCGGTTCGCCGCAGGATCAGAACGCCCCGATCGTTTTTCGCGCCGACGAGGTCGAGTACGACGAACAGCTCGCGCTGACCGTTGCCCGGGGACACGTCGAAATTTCACAGAGCGGGCGGGTCCTGCTCGCCGACACGGTCTCCTACAACCAGCGCAGCGACACCGTCACCGCGTCCGGGAATGTCAGCTTTTTGCAGCCGACCGGCGAGATCCTTTTCGCCGATTTCATGGAGTTGCGGGATTCGATGAGCGAAGGCTTCGCCAAGAACGTGCGGATGCTGCTCGCCGACCGGTCACGGCTCGCGGCCAACACCGCACGCCGTACCAACGGCAACCGGACCGAGCTGCGGCGGGGCGTCTACTCCCCGTGCGACCTTTGCAAGAATGATCCGAGTGCGCCGCCGGCGTGGCAACTCAAGGCTCGCGAGATCGACCACGACAAGGAACTGCAGCTGATCGAGTTCCGCGATGCCACGATGGAGATCGACGGCTGGCCTGTCTTCTATTCGCCCTACATTTCTACACCCGACCCCTCGGTAAAGCGCGCCAGCGGCTTCTTGATCCCGTCAATCGGCGGCTCGAATACGCTCGGCGCCAATGCGACGATCCCTTATTACTGGGTGCTGGGACCCGACAAGGATCTGACGCTCACGTCGCGTTTCATGACCCAAGCGGGCGCGCTACTCACCACCGACTACCGCGAGCGCTTTGGTAACGGGAACCTCGATGACCTCTTCAGCGTCAATCACAGCAATGTCGGGACAGGCGGCAGTTCGTCGAACGAGGGAGAGCAATGGCGCGGACAAATCAACGAGCACAGCGTGTTCGACCTCGACGAGACCTATCGGACCGGCCTCGACGTGCAGTACGTCTCGGATCAGACCTTCCTGACCCGTTTTGGCTTTGGCAACCCGCTGCTGAACGCGATGACCAGCCGCGGATATCTCGAAGGCTTCGAGGAGCGCGCGTCGACCGACATCAACAGCTACGTCTTTCAGCCGCTGCTGCCCGGCATTGGCGATTCGACACAGCCTATCGTCCTGCCGGTCGCCAACCGCAACTGGCAAAGTGAGCCCGATGCGCTCGACGGCCGGTGGAACCTCAACGCCAACACTCTCGACATTGTTCGCAGGGAGGGCACGCAGACGCGACGCCTGTCGCTCGGTTCGGAATGGGACCGGACCTTCCGGGACGGCATCGGCGGACAATACAATTTTTCGGCGAGCCTGCGCGGCGACGGCTACTCGGTAAGCAATCTGAGCCCGCTGTCGAACCCCGACCTGCCGTCTGCCTTCTTCCCAGTCAACGGGCAGCCGGCGGCAGCGCCGACACCCACCAACTTTGTCACCGGCCGGGCCTTCCCGCAGGTCGGCCTCGTCTGGAGCTATCCGCTGATCCACCGCGGCGAGGAGATGACGGAATTGATCGAGCCGATCGTCGGCGGCTTCGCCGGACCCTCCAGCGGCAACCGGCGAAACATCCCGAACGAGGACAGCCTTTCCTTCGAATACAGCGACTCCGATCTGTTCCGTCGCGACCGCTTGGCGGGATACGATATTCTCGATACCGGCCAACGTGTCGATTACGGGGCCAAGCTCGGACTCTACGACAAGGAAGGGGGCAGCTATCGGCTGTTGATCGGCCAGAGTTATCGCGCCCAGCCCAATCTGTTCCTGCCGTTGGGTTCGGGCGCCGAAAACAGGCTTTCGGATGTGGTCGGGCGCGTGGTGCTGTCGCCGAATTCCTATCTCGATTTGATCTATCGCTTTCGTTTCGACACGAGCCCTTTCGTCAACTCCTTAGAGCAGGTCGGCGTGAGCGCCGGACCATCGAGCCTGCGCATCTCCGGCTCGTATATCTACCTTCCGCCGCAACTGCAGAGCCAGGTCGTGACAAACCCTACCACCAGTCAGAACGTCCTGTACGGCAAGCGCGACCAGTTGAACTTCAGTGTGACCGCGAAGCTCACGCATTATTGGTCGCTGCAGGCGGCCCAGACGGTCAACCTGACCAGCAGCACGACGGTCGTCAACGGCGTCGCGGCGCCGCCGGCGTCGAACGCCAGCCTCAGTGCTTCGTTGTCGGCGATCTACCAGGACGAATGCATGGCCTTTATCGGCTCGGTGAGCCAATCGGGGATCCGCAACGGCGACGTCACCCCCGGGGTGGCGGTGCTGTTCAGCGTCGTGTTCAAGAACCTCGGCGAGATCGGCGGCAACGTCGCCGAGATCAGCGGGATTCCGCTTCCGTGAAGTCTTATGCAGAATACCGCACCGCGCTTCCAAGCTGCCAACCCGTGCAGGCGACATTTTTGCCGCAGTGGTGTAGGCTGGTGCCGATCTATCGCAGCGCAGGGGTAGTGTCGATGACCATAATTCGGTGGCTCGGCGTTCTGCTGATCGGTTTGACCGGCTCTTCGAACGCTGCGATGCCGACGCCTGCGCATCGCGCCCCGGCACAGCCGCCCGCGGCGGAATCACCGGGCGATCAGGGCGTGGAGACCCGCATTGCTGCGGTCGTCAACGACGAGGTCATCTCAGTAGCCGACCTTCGGTCGCGTCTCAGGATGGTCATGCTCTCCTCGAACTTTCCCGACTCGCCGGAGACCCGACAGCGCATCGCCGGCCAAGTATTGCGGACGATCGTTGACGAAAAACTGCAGATGCAGGAGGCTAGACGTCAAAACGTCACCGCCACCGATGAGGAGATTAAAAAAGCGATCTCTCAGATCGAAAAGCAGAACAATATGCAGCCGGGCCAGCTGGACGAGGTTTTAAAGACCCATGGCGTTGATCGTTCAGCGCTCATCGACCAACTAACGGCATCGATCGTGTGGGCAAAGCTGGTGCGGCGTCTCGTCGCGCAAACCAATGCAGTTTCTGATGAAGAGATCGATGACGCGCTGAAACGCCTGAAGGAGAGCGCCAACGAGCCGCAGAGCAGGGTCGCGGAAATTTTCCTCGCCGTCGACAACCCGCAGCAGGAGGACGAAGTGCGCCGGCTGGCGGAACGGCTTATCGAGCAGATGAAACAAGGCGCCCGGTTTTCCGCGGTCGCCCAACAGTTCTCGCAATCCCCGACGGCCGCCGTCGGTGGCGATATGGGCTGGCTGCGTCCGGAGGAGCTCAACTCGGATCTCGCCAAAGCGGTGACGCAGATGCGGCCGGGAGAGCTGTCGCCGCCGATCCGGACCGCGACCGGCTATTACCTGATGCTCGTTCTCGACCGGCGCACCGGGCGCTCGGGTGCGAGCGAGGAAGAGACCGTACTGCATCTCGTGCAGGTGGTCTTCCCGCTACCGCCTCAGGCGAGTGAAGCGATGCGGCGTACCGCGCTGGCCGACGCGGCGAATACCAAGGCCACCGCGAAGAGTTGCGCGGAAATGCTGAAAATCGGCAAAGAGAAGGGCTCGCCGCAACTGTCAAGCGAAGGTCGTCTGCGGATTAGCCAGATCGCCCCCGCGATGCGCAATATCGTGGCCGGACTGGAGGTCGGACAGGCTTCGCAGCCGATTGTCCAGAAGAACGGGGTCGGTGTGATCATGGTTTGTGAGAAGACCTCGCAGAACTCGACCTTGCCGTCCCGCGACGAGGTCGCCGATCGGCTGGCGCGCCAACGAGCCGAAAACCTGGCCCGCCGCTACCTGCGCGATTTGCGCCGCACCGCCTTCGTCGACGTCAGGGTTTGAGCCAGGCGATGCCGCCGCTCGTCGTGACGATGGGCGAGCCCGCCGGGATTGGCGGCGAGATCGCCCTCAAGGCGTGGCTCGGGCGTGGCGCTGGCGTTCCTCCTTTCTACCTGATCGATGACCCAGATCGCCTCGCAGCGCTGGCTCGGAGGCTCGGCTGGCGAGTGCCGGTTCGACCGATCGGTGCTCCCGAGGAGACGCTGGGGGTGTTCGCCGAGGCCCTGCCGATCGCGCCGATCGGCGTCGCGCTTCACGGGCGGCCGGCGCATTCCGATCCCGCCGACACCCCGGCCATCCTCGGCGCAATCGAAACCGCGGTCCGCGACGTCATGAGCGGACGCGCCGCAGCGCTCGTTACCAACCCGATCCACAAGGACAGCCTTTATCGCGCTGGCTTCCGGTATCCAGGGCACACCGAATATCTCGGGGCGCTCGCCGGGATCGCCACGACCCCGGTGATGATGCTCGTATGCCCGAGCTTGCGCGTCGTGCCGGTCACTGTCCATCTGGCGCTGCGCCAAGCCATCCAAGACCTTTGCGCGCCTGCGATTGTTCACGCCGGCTGCGTCACGGCAACGGCGCTGCGACAGAATTTCGGCATTGCCGCTCCGGTTCTCGCCGTGGCTGGGCTCAACCCGCACGCTGGCGAAGCGGGCGGTCTCGGGCGCGAGGAGATCGAGATCATCGGGCCGGCCATCGCCGAGTTGCGCGCCGCCGGCATAGACGCCCGAGGGCCACTGGCGGCCGACACGATGTTTCACGTCGAGGTCCGCCGATCCTACGACGCAGCGCTCTGCATGTATCACGATCAGGCGTTGATCCCGATCAAAACTATCGACTTCCATGGCGGGGTGAACGTCACGCTGGGCCTACCCTTTGTGCGGACCTCGCCGGATCACGGGACCGCGTTCGCAATCGCCGGCCGCGGCGTCGCGCGAGCGGAAAGCCTGATTGCCGCGTTGCGGCTGGCGGCCGCTATGGCAGCGAAGCGGATGGTCGCCGACTGAAATCTGCCGATAGAGTCTCGTCGTCTGATCCGGCCGCGGCCTCGCTGCCGTCGGTGCGCGAAGTCATGGCACAACACGAGATCGTCGCGCGTCGGCACCTCGGTCAGAATTTCCTGCTCGACCTCAACCTGACGGGTCGGATTGCCCGGGCGGCGGGGCGGCTCGACCATGCTACGGTCGTTGAGATCGGTCCCGGTCCCGGCGGTTTGACGCGGGCATTGCTCGCGGCGGGCGCGCGCCGGGTCGTAGCGATCGAGCACGATCGGCGTTGTCTCGCGGCGCTTGGCGAGCTGGCTGCGGCTCATCCGGGGCGACTCGAACTCGTCGCCGGCGACGCGCTCGAACTCGACCCGGCGACGTTGACGCAGGAACCCCGCAAGATCGTCGCAAACCTGCCCTACAACATCGCCACCACGCTCCTCGTCGGCTGGCTCGCGCGCATTCGGGAGTACGAGAGCCTAACCTTAATGTTTCAGCGCGAGGTCGCCGAGCGCCTCGTCGCTGAGCCGCGCAGCAAGGCCTACGGACGACTCTCGGTGCTGGTTCAATGGGTCGCCGATCCGCGCATTCTGTTCGATGTGCCGGCCCGCGCTTTTATGCCGCCCCCGAAGGTGACGTCGAGTGTCGTCGGCATCGTTCCCCGCGCTGCGCCCCTTTTTGCGGCGACGAAGATCGAGCTCGAGCGGGTAACTGCTGCTGCTTTCGGTCAACGCCGGAAAATGCTGCGCAACAGCCTGAAGAAACTCGGGGTCCCGGTCGAATCGCTGCTCCAGCGCGCTGGAATCGCCCCGACGAAACGTGCCGACGAACTCTCGGTCGCCGAGTTCTGCGCGCTCGCGCGGGCTGCGGAGCGAAGCCGAGCAATGCTGCCCTGAAGCGCCTGGCGATCAGCCGACCCGCAGGCGATTGACGAAGTCGGTCAGGCCGAGCTGCCGTTTGCGGCGCAGCCTCTCAGCGGCGACGATGGCCTGTACCTGAGTGATGCTGTCCTCAATATCGTGGTTGATGATCACATAATCGTATTCCGACCAGTGGCTCATCTCCTCGGCCGATTTCGCCATCCTTGCCGCGACGACGGCTGCGCTGTCCTGGGCGCGAGCGCGCAGCCGCGCCTCGAGCGCGGCAAGGCTGGGGGGCAGCACGAACACAGAGACAAGATCGTCGCAGACGCTCTTAGCCAATTGCTGCGTACCCTGCCAGTCGAGGTCACCGACAACGTCACGCCCGGCGGCCAGTGCCTCCTCGATCGGCCGGCGTGGGGTCCCGTAGGAGTGTTCGAAGACATTCGCATGTTCCAGCAACTCGCGCTGCGCAACCATTTCGTTGAAGCGGCGGCGGTCGATAAAGAAATAGTCTCGACCCTCGACCTCCTCGCTGCGGCGTCGGCGAGTCGTAACCGACACCGATAGATCCAGCCCGGGATCACGCTCGACGAGCCGGCGAGTGATCGTTGTTTTCCCCGCCCCAGAGGGCGAGGAGAGGACCAGGAGAAACCCGCGGCGCTGGATCCTCATTCGATGTTCTGCAACTGCTCGCGAAACTGTTCGACAGCGGCTTTGAGCGACAGCCCAATGCGCGTCAGCTCGATATCGGCCGATTTCGAGCATAGCGTATTGGCTTCGCGGTTCAATTCCTGGCAGAGGAAATCCAGCCGGCGACCGACGGCCTCTCCTTGTTGCAGCAGATCGCTCGCCTGCTCGATGTGAGCGCGCAGCCGCTCGAGCTCCTCGCGGATGTCGGCGCGAGCCACCAGCAACGCGATCTCCTGAGCCATCCGCTCCTCCGGCATGCCTGGTACGAGATCGGCGAGACTCGCCAACATCTTCTGGAACCTCTCGCGAATCGAAGTCGGCTGAGCGGCGGCACATCGTTCCGCCGCGTCGACGAACGCCGCCATCTCATCGATCTGGCCGCACAACAAGACGGCAAGCCGTGCACCCTCTTCGGCTCTGGCGGAGGCCAGCCGATCGAGCACCGTCGCCCAGCTATCCAGCACCACGAGTTTGCGCTCCTCGATCACCGCATCGTCCTCGTCCTCGACCGTCTCGACGACACCGCGCAACGCCAATAGACCGTCGAGGCGCGGCGGGGCGGCCTTGATCTCGCCCGCGAGTTCGTTCATCAGCGTGAGGAGCTGGGCTAGTACCGCACGATTGACGCGCACCGCCGGCGCCGTGGCCCGGATGACGACGAGACTGGCGGAGAAACTGCCGCGGTGAAAGCGCTGCGCCAACATGGCACGAAGCCGAGGCTCTAGCGCGTCGAACCCGGCAGCTAGCCGCAGCCGCAGATCGAGCGACTTGCCGTTGACGCTCTTTGCCTCCCAGGCCCACGAGATGCCGCTCTCGTCACCCTCCACCCGCGCGAACCCCGTCATGCTGGCTACGCTCACGCCCGCTACGCTCCCTCTCGCTCACCCAACGGTTATAGCCTCGCCCGGCGGCGTCAACAACGACGCCCACACCCGGCCGCGGGGGTTAGCCACGGGGGTTACCGGACGGTTCGACCCTCCGCTTCTTCCCGCGAGAGATGAGCGGGTCCTTCCGCGCCGGGCTCGGCCGACGCGTTGCGGCGGTATTGGGTTACATTGCGGTTGTGCTCGGCGAGGGTCTTGGCAAAGACATGCCCACCGGCTCCGTCCGCGACGAAATAGAGGTCATCGCTCGGCGCCGGCCGGGCAACGGCACGCAGTGCCGCAAGCCCGGGATTGTCGATCGGCCCGGGCGGCAACCCTTTAACGACATAAGTATTATACGGAGAGGCGATCGCGAGGTCGGCGCGGGTCAGCGCGCGATCGATTTTCTTTGCTCCCTTATCGCTCAAAGCATAGATCACACTCGGGTCGGATTGCAGCGGCATGCCCAGCCGCAACCGATTGATGAAGACCGCCGCGATGCGCGGCCGCTCGTCGTCCCGCGCCGCCTCCTTTTCGACCAGCGAGGCGAGGATCAGAAACTCTCGTGGGGTAGCCAACGGCAGGTCTGCCCGACGTTCCGCCCAGGTCGCGGCAAGGGTATGCTGCATCGCGCGATGCATGCGGTCGAGCATATCCTTGCGCTGCTCGCCATAACTGTAGATGTAGGTGTCAGGCATCAGGGCGCCCTCGGGCGGCAGCGCACCGGGATCGCCCTCAAGCGCGAGGGCGGAGCGCACGAGCGCCAAGGTTTCGACGCTCGTTAGTCCCTCGGGGATCGTCAGCCGATGCCTGACGATCTTGCCGGCGGCGAGGATGTCGATTGCCTCGAGTGGGCTGGCGCCGGCTGGGAACTCGTATTCCCCCGCCAGCAGCGTTGAGCCATGGCCCGAGAGCACCGCACCGAGCTCGAACGGGACGCGGTGTCGGATCACCCCCTCCTCTGCCAAGAGAGCCGCGACGGCGGCAAGGCTAGTGTGGGGCGGGATCACGATCGAGCGTGGTTCGGCGAGCGGACCCGGTCCACTGATCTCCCGATAGACCCAGCACCCTGCCCCACCGACCAACGCCAGGATCACCGCCGCGGCAAGTGTCGCCCAGCCCAGCAGTCGAAAGGAACCGTACATCGTCCGAAATCTCGCCCCGCTGCCGTGAGCTTCCAGTCAGGGTGGACCTGCGAAGATCAGAGACGCATTAGTCCCGCCGAAGCCGAAGGAATTGGAAAGCACGTAGCGCACCTTGCGCTCCTTCGCCTGCCTCGGCACCAGATCGATGTCGCAGGATGGAGACGGGTTGTCGAGATTCAACGTCGGCGGCACCACCCCGTCGCGGATGGCCAAAATCGAGAAGATTGCCTCGACACTCCCGGCGGCGCCGAGCAGATGCCCAATCGCCGATTTCGTAGAAGACATCGAGAGCTCGTAAGCATGCCCGCCGAATAGGCGCTTAACGGCACCGAGCTCAACCTCGTCGCCCAGCGGGGTCGAGGTCCCGTGGGCGTTGATGTAGTCGATCCTGTCTGGCGCGAGACCGGCGCGCTTTAGCGCGTTGCGCATCGACCGATAGGCGCCCTTGCCATCCTCCGAAGGTGCGGTCAGATGAAACGCGTCGGAAGACATGCCGTAGCCGATCACCTCTGCGTAGATCTTCGCCCCACGCTGTTTCGCATGCGCGTGCTCCTCGAGGACGAGAATCCCGGCACCCTCGCCCATCACGAACCCGTCGCGTTCCCGGTCCCAGGGACGCGAGGCCCGGGGCGGATCATGGTTGAACCCGGTCGAAAGCGCTCGGGCCGCGGCAAAGCCGGCCAGACCCAACCGGCAAATTGCCGCCTCGGTGCCGCCGCAAATCATCACATCGGCATCGTCGAGCATGATCAACCGCGCCGCGTCGCCGATCGCATGCGCTCCCGTCGAGCAGGCGGTGACTACCGAGTGATTCGGTCCAGTGAATCCGTAACGGATCGATACATGCCCCGAGGCGAGGTTGATCAGATTGGCGGGAATAAAAAATGGCGATATGCGGCGCGGGCCGCGTTCGTGCAACGTGAGCGCTCCCTCGGTGATCCCCGGAAGTCCGCCGATCCCGGAGCCGATCATGACGCCGGTACGCTCGCGCGCCTCATCACTGTCCGGGAACCAACCGGAGTCCTCGACCGCCTGAGCGGCCGCCGCCAGCGCAAAGACGATGAACCCGTCCATCTTGCGCTGATCCTTGGGTGCCACCCAATCATCGGCATTGAACAGTCCCGCGGCGGTGTCGCCACGCGGCACCTGCGCGGCGATCTTGGCCGGCAGGTCCGACACCTCGAAGGACTGGATTGCACGAACCCCCGATTCGCCCGCGGTGAGGCTGCTCCAGTTCCGTTCGAGGCCGATTCCGAGAGGCGTGACAAGCCCCATACCGGTCACCACGACGCGCCGCATCCTAGTCTCGCAATCCGTTGGACGGGCGACTGGTCACGCGCCGACAGAGGCGACCGAAGAGGGGAAGTCCGAGAGCGATGGCCGGTCGAGGCACTCAGCTGTGCGATTCGATGAAGTTGACCGCATCCTTGACCGTCACGATCTTTTCGGCCGCGTCATCCGGGATCTCGCACCCGAACTCCTCTTCAAAGGCCATCACCAGCTCGACCGTGTCGAGGCTATCGGCACCTAGATCGTCGATGAAGCTGGCGTTTTCGGTCACCTTCGATTCGTCGACCCCCAAATGCTCGACGACGATCTTCTTGACCCGATCGTTGACGTCACTCATCCGTTCTTTTCCCCGTTGGAGTGCTTGAAAGCGGTTTCGGCACAGGATTTCCCGGCGCTACTCGCCGTCACGGTGCCGCTACCGAGCGCCGCACTAAAGGCGCGCGTCACATAACACGATTTCAAAGGCCGTGCCAGTTCAGCTGAGGGTGCGCCTCGGCATCGCGGTTCTATACCATGGCCATGCCGCCATTGACGTGCAAGGTGTGACCGGTGACATAGGCGGCCTCGGCGCTCGCCAGAAACACGACGGCGGCGGCGACGTCTTCGGGAGCGCCGATCCGGCCGGCGGGAATCGCTGCAAGCAGCCGCGCGCGCTGCTCTGCCGACAGCTTGTCCGTCATCGCGGTCGCGACCGCGCCCGGCGCTACGCAGTTCACGGTGATGCCGCGCCCGGCGATCTCGGCGGCGATCGATTTCGACATGCCGATCATCGCGGCCTTCGCCGCCCCATAGTTCGCCTGCCCCGCGTTGCCGGTGAGCGCGACGACCGAGGTCACCCCGATTATCCGACCATGCCGCCGCCGCATCATGCCGCGCAGAACCGCACGGGTTAGCCGGAAGGCAGCGGTCAGGTTGACTTCGATGACAACCCGCCAGGCTTCGTCACTCATCCGCAGCGCCAGCGCGTCGCGGGTGAGCCCTGCATTGTTGACGAGAATATCGATCCGCCCCATCGCCGTCTCCGCGCCCTTGACGAGACGATCCGGGGCGGCGGGGTCGGCAAGATCAGCCAGCCCGATGTGGGCGCGTTCACCGAGTTCGTCGGCGAGTGCCGTCAGCGCGTTGTGCCGCGTGCCGCCAAGCATCACTTGCGCGCCTTGGCGATGCAGCGCCTTGGCAATCGCCCGACCGATCCCGCCGGAGGCGCCGGTCACCAGCGCGGTTTGGCCCGATAGATCGAACATCGGCGCACCTCCGGGCCTCACAACTCTTTCATCAGAGCGTCGACCTCGGCTGGGGTGCAGACGGAACGCGGCGAGAAATCAGGGTCGATCCGCCGGATGAGACCGGTGAGCACACGCCCCGCCCCGAGCTCGGCGACTTCTTCGACCTCGGCTGTCTTCAGGTACAGCATGCTCTCGCGCCACCGTACCATCGCCGTGACCTGCCCGACGAGTTGGCGTTTGACCTCGGCAGGGTCGCTGATCGCAGATGCCGACATGTTCGCGACGATCGGTACCAGCGGCGGGCGTAGTGCGGTCTTGTCGAGCGCCTTCTCCATGACCTCGGCGGCCGGCACCATCAGCGGGGAGTGGAAGGGTGCGCTGACCGGAAGCATGATCGAGCGGCGTGCCCCTCGCTCGCGAGCGATCGCAATCGCCCGCTCGACGGCGCGGTGGTGTCCGCTGATGACGACCTGTCCTGGAGCATTGTCGTTCGCCACCGCACAGACCTGGTCCGGCTCGCTCACCACCGCCTCGGCCGCGACTGCGCGCGCCGCCTCGACATCCAGGCCGAGCAATGCCGCCATCGCCCCCTGACCGAGCGGCACAGCCTTCTGCATCGTCCGCCCGCGGAGTTTGACCAGGCGCGTCGCATCGGCGACGGTGACCGCGCGCGCTGCCGCCAAGGCGGAGTATTCGCCAAGGGAATGTCCGGCGACGTAAGCGACATGCCGGCCAAACGCGAGACCGCCTTCGGTCTCGAGTACCCGAATCACCGCAAGGCTCGCCGCCAACAGCGCAGGCTGCGCGTTTTCGGTCAGGGTGAGATCGCTTTCCGGACCTTCGAACATCAGGCGCGAGAGGTGCTGAGATAATGTCTCGTCGACTTCTTCGAAGAGATTGCGGGCCGCGGGGAACGCTTCGGCGAGGCTGCGTCCCATGCCGACCGCCTGCGACCCCTGGCCCGGAAACACAAATGCACGCTTCATTCGGAACGCTTCCCCCGCCCAGCCATTCGGCCTCGACCGGAAATCCGGCCCGCGCGGTCATAGCCCTGCCACTACCGGTGTCAAGATAGGCCGCGGCGGGCGGCGGCGCACTTTGAAATCCGGGCGACCAAACTCCGCGCCAGATCGGAGCGGCAAGGCGATATCACAAACGATCCGAGGCGGGTCGGGCCATGACCGAACCCGGTCGCATTTCCCTTGCTTTGACGCCGACATCGCCGCCGGCCCGCAGGGGTCTGCCGCAAACTCCCCGACCCCTGCCCGTCGATACGAACGCCCCAGGGGCGCTGTGCTGCCGGTCGGTGGCGGAGGAAGAAGGAAACCGAAACGGCCGAGCCGGTGGCAGCCGTGGCGCCGAAGGAGCGAAAGACGGCAGGGTAGCGCTGCCCTCCTCTTTCCCTGCCGCTTCGGGAAATTCAGGGAAAAATTTTTCGGGACTCGCTCCACACCGAAAAGTCGTTTCTGATCAAATTCCTGCACGCGACTCTCGGCCGAATCGAAGGCGCGGCAGGGAAGCAGCAGGAAAGCCCGGTTGGCAACCGCTGAGATTGCCATCATAGTAATTACTCATAGACTTTTGTGCATGGCTGCTCTACACGGGGCGGAACTTCGCTATGGCAAGCTCATCGGGCGACTATCTTGTGTCCCGGGCAGCTTACTATATGGTGCGGGATCTACCCTTGCCGGCCGAGCCGGCTCGGCCCGATCGGCGCGTGCCCCGGGCCATCACAAGCCACAAGGGGTTTTGCTGGCATGTCTCTATACGAGAACGTGTTCATTGCCCGCCAGGATATCTCGGGCGCACAGGTTGATGCTCTTGCCGATGGCTTCACCCAACTCGTCGCCGACAATGGCGGCGAGGTCAAAAAGCGTGAATATTGGGGGCTGCGCAATCTCTCCTATCGGATGAGGAAGAACCGCAAGGGACATTACGTGCTGTTGAATATCGACGCGCCGCCAGAGGCCGTCGCCGAACTCGAGCGGACCATGCGGATCAATGAGGACGTGATCCGCTATCTTACCATTCGGGTCGACGCGCTCGACGAGGCACCGTCAGTGGTCATGCAGAGCCGCGGCAGCCGGGATGATCGCCAGCGGCGCGGCCCCGGCGAGCGCGAGCGGTTTGGCGACGGGCGTGAAGGGGGAACCGAACGGCCTCCCACCGCCGACCGCGCCGACCGTCCTGTCCCCGAACCGGTGGAGACCTAAATGGAAAGTCAATCGGCGGGCGGGCCCCGCGGGGCCGCAGCGCGTCGCCCCTTCTTCAGACGGCGGAAATCCTGTCCGTTCTCGGGTCCGAACGCACCCAAGATCGACTACAAGGATGTCAAGCTGTTGCAACGCTTTGTCTCGGAGCGCGGCAAGATCGTGCCGAGCCGTATTACGGCCGTCTCGACCAAGAAGCAAAGAGAACTTGCCCAGGCTATCAAACGAGCACGGTTCCTCGGCCTGCTCCCTTACATGGTGAAGTAGCCGGGCGTGCGACGGACGTCGGCATGGGTCGGTTCGGGCTGGTCGGCGCTACGGCGCTTTGTGGAGCGCTCGCCGCCGGCCCGTACCTCGCGTCGCTGAGCGGCTCGTCCGGGTCGCTGATCCTCGTTTATCTCTCGCAGCTGCCGCTCTTCCTCGCCGGCTTGTGGGGCGGCGTCAATGCGGCTGCGCTGGCGGGTCTGACCGCATCGCTGATGCTGCTGGCAGCGAGCAATATTCTAGCCGCGGGTCTGTTTGTCGCGTTGAACGTTGTCCCGGTCGTTTTGCTGGTGCGGCAGGCGTTGTTGGCGCGCACGGCCGCCAGCGGTAGCATCGAATGGTATCCGTCGGGCCTGCTCGCGGCTTGGCTGACCGGTCTCGGTCTGACAGGGATGGCCGGCGCCCTCCTCCTGCTCGGTGGTCCAGACAGCGCGCAGGCGACGGTGCGCGAGGCTTTGGCACCCGCCCTCGATCGCCTCTTCGAGGAGAACGCGGCTGACCGCGACGAGCTCGCCGGCTCTCTCGCAATGGTCACTCCCGGTGTCGTTGCTGCCTCCTGGATGATGATGACGGTGACCAACGGCACTCTTGCCCAGGGTTTGCTGGCTCGCTTCGGCGCGAGCTGGCGGCCGTCGCCCGATCTTGCCGCGCTGAGCCTTCCATTTTGGTTGCCGCTGATCCTGGTGCTCGCTGCGGCGGCCACGGCCTTCGGGGAAATGATGCGTTTTCTTGGTGTCAACGTGATGATCCTGCTGACGGTCCCCTTCTGCCTCGCCGGACTGGCCGTACTCCATGCGATCGCTCGCCGGTTCTCACGCCCGGCCGTTCCACTCGTCGCATTCTACGTCTTGGCCGGACTGTTCGGCTGGCCGTTGCTGTTGGCCTTCTTCCTGGGGTTGCTCGAATCTTCGTTCGGGATCCGACAGCACTTTCCCCAGCTTCAGTCCTTTGGAGGAAAAGAAAATGGTGGTTGAGCTGATCTTGCTCGAGCGGGTCGAAAAGTTGGGCCAGATGGGCCAAATCGTAAAGGTAAAGCCGGGCTTCGCTCGCAATTATCTGTTGCCGCAGAAGAAGGCTCTGCGTGCGACGAAGGAGAACCTCGCCTATTTTGAGAGCCAGCGTACCCAGCTCGAAGCGAACAATCTGGAGCGCCGGTCGGAAGCGACGGAAATCGGCCGCAAGCTCGAGGGTCTGAGCGTCGTCATCGTTCGCCAAGCGGGCGAAAGCGGGCAGCTCTATGGCTCGGTCTCTGCCCGCGACATCGCCGACGCGGTCACCGTAGCGGGTTACACAATCGAAAAACGTCAGGTCGTGCTGGAGAGGCCGATCAAGAATTTGGGTATTCATTCGCTGAAGATCGTGCTGCATCCGGAAGTGGCGGTCACGATCACGGCCAACGTCGCTCAGTCCGCCGAGGAGGCCCAAATACAGGCCAAAGGCATCGACCCGCTGCGTCTGCGCGACGAAGGGGAAGCAGTGGAGGCCACCGTCGAAAGGGAGCCTCAACCTACCCAGCGCTCCGTGGCCGAAGAGAGGGTTGGATCCGCGTAACCTCGTGTGCGGGGGAGGCGGGTGACGGTCGCTGCGCTACGGATCCTTGCTTGGGCCAAAAAGCCCAAAGAAATTATCGAATAACCCACCGCCGGAGCGCGGCGGCCTTGCGGCCACCACCAGCGCCGGCGGCGAGGGCGCACTCGGCAGGGGTCGCACCGGCATTGTCCGTGTTGCGGCGAGCATGAAACGTCGCCAAGTCTGCGCCGGCAGCGACCCGCCCGTCACCTTGTTCATCGGCGAGTTGTCGTCGTTGCCGAGCCACACCCCGGCAACGAGATCGGCAGTGTACCCGATAAACCAAGCGTCGCGGTAATCCTGCGTCGTTCCGGTCTTGCCCGCGGCGGGACGGGCGAGTGCGGCACTCCGGCCGGTGCCGTGCCCGATGACCGCGCCCAACATCTCGTTCATCGTGCCGGCGAACTCGGGGCTCATGACCCGACCGGCACCCGAGCCGGTACGGCGGAAGACCACCTTTCCATCGGTGTCGCGGACCTCGGCGATACCGTACGGCCACTCCCCGCTGCCACCATTGGCGAAGGGTGCGTAGGCTGAGACGAGCTCGAGCAGGTTCACCTCGTTGGTGCCGAGAGCCAAGCTCATCTCCGGCGCGAGATCTGACGAAATGCCGAGCCGGTGCGCCACGGCGACGACGTTGCGGATGCCGGCGCGTTGCGCGACCTGCACCGAGATCGTGTTGATCGACTGTGCCAGCCCCTCTGCTAGCGTCATCTCGCCCTGGTAGCGGCCGGTGTAGTCGCGCGGCTGCCAATTGCCGATGCGGATCGGCGCATCGATGAATTCGTCCGAGGGCCGCAAGCCCGCCTCGAGCCCGGCGAGATAGACGAAGGGCTTGAAGGCGGAACCCGGCTGGCGTTGCGCCTGTGTCGCCCGATTGAACTGGCTCTCGCTGTAATCTCGTCCGCCGACCATGGCCCGCACCGCGCCATCAGGCGCCATCGCCACGAGTGCTCCCTGACTGACCGCCGCCTTGGGCCCGTCGTGCGTGAGCGTCTCGGCGACCGCTGCCTCGGCCTCGGCCTGCAGCCCGGGATCGAGCGTCGTCGTGACGGTGAGGTCGCGGCTGCCGCCGCCGGCAAAATCGCTGAGCTGCCCGGCGATCCAATCCGCGAAATAGCGGGCACCCGATCGGGTCCCGGCGATGGTGGGGAGCGACGTCTCCTCTTTGGTCGCGGCGGCGGCTTGGCTTTCGGTGACGATGCCCGCCTCGACCATGTTGGCGAGGACCTGCGCGGTGCGCGCCGCGGCCTTGTCGCGATCGCGGGTCGGGTTGAATCGCGTCGGCGCCTTCAACAGGCCAGCGATGGCGGCGCTCTCATAGAGGGTGGTGCGCCGCGCCGACTTCCCGAAATAGCGATGCGCGGCCGCATCGACGCCATAAGTTCCCGCGCCGAGATAAACGCGATTGAGATAGATCTCGAGGATCTCGTTCTTGGTAAATCGGTGCTCGAGCCAGAGTGCCAGCTGAGTCTCTCGAACCTTACGGGCGAGGCTCCGCTCCGGTGTCAGAAACAGGTTTTTGGCGAGCTGCTGGGTGATCGTGCTGCCACCCTGGACGACATGGCCGGCCGTAAAATTGGCCACCGAGGCACGCAATAGCCCGATCGGATCGACGCCGAAATGGCTGTAGAAGCGGCGGTCCTCGGTCGCGATCACCGCCTTCGGCAGATAGGGCGACATCTCCTGCAAGGTCAGGGGCTGACCGAAGAGATCGCCGAACGTCGTCAGCAGGCTGCCGTCCGCGGCGAGGATGGTTACGCTTGGACGCCGCTCCGCCTTGGTCAGCTCGCTGGTATCGGGCAGGGTGAGTGCAAAGTAGCCCAACACGCCGCCGCCGATGATGACCACCCACAACAGCGCGAGGACGGCAATCCTGGCCACTCCTGCGAAAACGCCTCCACCAGTACCGCCCCGTCGCGGCATGGGTTCAGGCGCCCGCCGAATGCGGTCCGCCGAGTCGACCCGCAGCCTCGGTTCAGCCATTGGCGGCTTCGTATCCGGGTCAGTGATCGAGCAGCAACGAGCCGAAGCCGTCGATCTTGTCGGCAATGCCGTTACGGCGCAGCGCCCACCAATAAGTCGCCGTGTTGATCGCCAGCACCGGCTTGTCGAGCCAAAACTCGGCGATCGCGGCGAGACGGGCCATCACCAGATTGGTGCCGACCTGGATGACGGCTTCAACCTCGGGCCCGTCGACCTCGAGCACCGCGTCGCGCAGCTCTTTATCGGAGACATGCGCGATCAACACCGGGCTCGCGCATCTCAACCCTTTGAGGCTTACTACCTCGAAGCCGCAATCGGCAAAGAAGCGCCGGACCTGCGCGTCGGCGACCGACATGTACGGCGTCACCACGCCGATCCGCCTGATGTCGCTGTATCGACGCAAGGCCTGACGCGACGCGTCTGAGCCCATCGTGGCTTGACCCCGGCGCGCGCCTCGACGCGCTCGCGCAGCCTTTCGCTTCCTTCGAGGCCATCCCAGAAGGTCTCGGACGACATGCCTATGATCAGGTGGTCGGGCTCGCAGGTCATCACACGGTCGATCGCCGCCATCAGCTCGCCGCGAACGGTCTCGATCAGCCTGGTGAAATCTTCATCTCCGCGCAGCGGGTCGTTCGGGATGTGGATGCGCCCGAAGTGGTTCGTCACCCCGCGCGGGCCCATCGCGTCGAACTCCGGCTGCACCGATGTATTGGTACTGGGCGCGATCACCCCGAACTTCATCCTCCAGCCGAGCGCGTCGACCATCCTCAACTCCTGAAATTTCACCAAGGAGCCACAGAGGACGCGGAGAAGAATAACACTGTATTTGATCTTTTCTCTGCGATCTCCGTGCCTCTGTGGTGCGAAGTCTTCTTTTAGACGATCCGAGCGCGGCACTCGCCAAAGCCGATCGGCGCGCAACCAACCTTTCGGCAATGGGCGCGGAAGATCACCTCGTCGCCGTTCTCTACAAAAGTGCGGGTTTCCCCAGAAGCCAATGTGATCCAACGCGCACCGTCGGCGCTCAGCTCCATCAGGCTGCCGTAGCCCTCCGGAGTTGGGCCCGAGATCGTGCCGCTGCCGAACAGATCGCCGGCGGCGAGGTTGCAGCCGTTGCAGCTGTGGTGCGCGATCATCTGCGCCACGGTCCAGTAGAGGTCGGTCGTGTTGCTGGCCGACATGCGGTGCGACAGCAGGCCTTTCGCCCGCAACCCTTCGGTCATCAGCAGCGCTTCGAGCGCGATGTCGAACGCACCCTCTTTCTGATCCGCATCATCCCAGAGATAGGGAAGCGGCCGCGGGTCGCCGGCCGGCCGGGCCGGCTGTGCGACGCGGAACGGTGCCAATGCTTCAGGCGTGATGACCCAGGACGAGACCGTGCTGCCGAAGCTCTTGCCGAGGAAGGGTCCCAATGGCTGCGATTCCCATTGCTGGACGTCGCGAGCCGACCAGTCGTTGAAGAGGCCGAGCCCGAAGACGTGGTCCCCGGCCCGGGCGATCGGGATAGGCTCGCCGAGCGCGTTGCCGGGCCCGACCCAGACGGCGAGTTCGAGCTCGTAATCGAGCTTGCGGCAAGGGCCATAGCTCGGCGCGTCCTCGTTCGGCGCCTTGCGCTGGCCGCTCGGGCGGCGAATCGGCACGCCTGAAGGCCGCACCGACGAGGCCCGGCTGTGATAGGCCACCGGCACGTATTTGTAGTTCGGGCTGAGCGGATTGTTGGGATCGCGCCGCATGCCGCCGTTTCGCGCGTGGTGGATGCCGGCAAAGAAATCGGTGTAGCTGCCGATTGCCGCCGGCAGGTGCATCATGCAATCGGCCGCGTTGTGCAGCAGCCGCGCCGCCAGCGATTCGATTTTCACCCGCTCGGGATTGTCGGCCGACAGCAGCGCCGAAAGACGCTTGCGCAACGCGAGGCGTGGCGCCGGGCCGAGCGCCATCAATGGGTTGAGTGTTGCGCCGGCGGCCGCTTCGGCGGCATGGGCCGCGTCGCCGATAAACAGCCCCGCTTCGAGGCCCGCCTTCAGATCGAAAATCGCATCGCCGATCGCGACACCGCCGCGCGGCGGCCCGCCGGAGGGGCTGAAGACCCCGAACGGCAAATTCTGGATTGGAAACTCGGCATGGCCGCGAGCCGAGGTCACCCAGCTTTCGCGCCTCGGATCATGGGTTTCGTCGATCACGCTCATCGCTCGTCACCCCGTTGGTGAACCGGATCCGCGCCAATCATCCTCTATTCTCGCGGCGCTGTCAGGATCGCTTCGCGACCCTCCGGCGAGGCGCGCGGCAGGCGGTGATGCTCCCCTACCTTGCCGGTCACGGTCCG
>Ga0074045_10000273_pt1 | contig 49508 bp, 42 predicted proteins | sample BogForMeECP23OM2_FD_94442 | JGI IMG/M metagenome (GOLD analysis project Ga0074045, IMG submission 94442) | Bog forest soil microbial communities from Calvert Island, British Columbia, Canada - Bog Forest MetaG ECP23OM2 | ecosystem: Environmental > Terrestrial > Soil > Wetlands ... | reverse complement strand
GGCATCGGCGATCTTGCTGGTCGCGTGGCGCTCCAGGGCGGTCCTGGCGTCCTCGGGCGACATCCCGTGGCCGTTGTCCTCCACCCGGATGAGCGCCTGGCCCGCGTGCGCGAATTCGACGACGATGCGCGTCGCGCCGGCGTCAAGGGCGTTCTCGACCAGCTCCTTCACCACGGCCGCCGGCCTCTCGATCACCTCGCCGGCGGCGATCTGGTTGGCCACCCGCTCTGGCAGGATGATGACCTTTGCCATTCCGGTTCGCGAAGGCGCGGCGGGGCGCGGCTACCCGAGAATCCTGGCCCAGCGCGCGAGCTGCCGGCCGACCTGCGAGGGGCCCGGCATGCCGGTTCCCCTCCTCATCGACATGGCGCGGTCGAGTTTGAACACGGAGGCCCACCCCTTGCCAAACCTCGGATTCAGCCGATTGACCTCGATATTCGAGAGGTCCGGGATCGCGCACCCCTTCCTCTCGGCGAGCGCCACGACGGCACCGACCGCGTGGTGGGCCTCCCTGAAGGGCACTCCCCTTGTTACAAGGTAGTCGGCGAGATCCGTGGCCAGCAGGGCTGGGTCCGAGGCGGCGGCGGCGCACCGCGCCCGGTCGAACGACATCCCCCGCACCGTCCCCTCGAGGACGTCGGCGCAGACCGCCGACTGGTCGAAGCTGTCGAAGACGGGCGGCTTGTCCTCCTGGAGGTCGCGGTTGTAGGTCATCGGGAGGCCCTTGACCAGGGTCAGGAGGGTGTGGAGGTTGCCCTGCAGCCTGGCGGCCTTCCCGCGCAGCAGCTCGCATGCGTCGGGGTTCCTCTTCTGCGGCATCAGCGAGCTGCCCGTGCAGAACTCGTCGGGCAGCGTCACGAAGCCGAATTCGGAGCTGCTCCAGATGACCAGGTCCTCCGCGATTCGCGACATGTGCACCCCGAGGAGCGCGCACGCCGAGGCGAACTCGATGTGGAGATCCCGGTCCGCCACCGCGTCCATCGAGTTCTGGGTGACCCGGGGGCGGCCCCCGCGGTCGACAAATCCGAGCATCCTCGCCGCAAACTCCCGGTCGATGGGCAGCGTGGTGCCCGCGACCGCGCCGGATCCCAGGGGGCTCTCGTTCGCCTTGTCGGCGACCGACGAAAGCCGCGCACGGTCGCGCTCGAGCATCTCCATCCAGCCGAGCAGATGGTGCGAGGCGTAGACGGGCTGCGCCCTCTGCAGGTGGGTGTAGCCGGGTATGACCACGCCCCTGTGCGCGCTGGCGACGGACAGGATCGCGCGCTGGACGCCGAGCACCTTCACTCCCAGCACCGCGCAGGCATACTTGAAGAAGAGCCTCATGTCGGTGGCCACCTGGTCGTTGCGGCTGCGCGCCGTGTGGAGCTTCGCCGCCGCGGGTACCCGCTTTGTGAGCGCGTGCTCGATGTTCATGTGCACGTCCTCGAGCCTCTTGTCCCAGACGAAGCGCCCGCTCCGAATCCGCGCGAGGATCCCGTCAAGCCCGGCAATGATCGCGTCCCTCTCCCCCGCCGTGATGAGGCCGACATGGGCAAGCATCGCGCAGTGCGCCTTGCTCCCGGCTATGTCAAAGGGGGCCAGGCGCCTGTCGAACGACGCGGACTCGCTGAACTTGAGCATGAGGTCGGCCGGTCCAGTCTCGAATCGGCCGCCCCAGGTGGGTTGTTTTGGCTTGGCCATGGATGAAGGGGGCAACCAGATGACGCCCCGTGGCGCGCAGGCGCAACGCGAAAGATTGGCGCCTTTTTTCCGGTTTGCCCGCCCGTGTCCGGGGTCCAGATTCCCCACGTGCTCAGGACCGCAGCCATCGCCGCCATCGCCCTCGCAGCCGCGGCGCGGGCGCCGGGCGCCGACGACGGTTTCGCGCGCTTCGACAAGGTCGCGATAAGGCCGACGACCACGTCCCTGTACGTCGCGACGGTCACGATGACGATGCAGCCGTTCCTCCGGCGCGACGCCGTCTTCTCGTCCACGTACTCGGCGCGGGTGTTCCCCTATTTCTTCTGGAGCGAGAGCGGCCGGCTATGGATCGAGGTGCCCCGGGAGAAGCTCCGCCGGGTGGCCCGGGGCGAGGCCGTCGACTTCACGGGCCACGGGGTGAACGACTCGGGCGACGACAGGAGGGTCGAGGGCCGCGCGATCCCGACCGGCCCGTCGAGCGGAAGGATCCTGGTCCGGGTCTACGTGACGAGGCGCATCCATCTCAGTTTCGACACCACCTATGAGCTCCAGGGCGACGCGGGCCCGGCGCCCGCCGTCACTCCCAGGTGAATTCGATGACCTTCTCCACGGACGGCGCCAGGCTTTGATGGACCGGGCACGTCTCCGCCGCTTTTTCGAGCACGCCCGGAGGAACCCGTCGCGCGGACGCCGGCATCCAGAAGCGGGCCGCGAGCCTTGAGATCCTCCTGGGCGCTCCGGCGGCCATCTCCTTCGTCACCTCGAACTTCAGGCCGCCGATATCGACGCCGTGCCGTCTGGCGGCGATGGCCATGGTGGTCGCCACGCAGGTTGCGAACGCGGTCGCGACGAGGTCGGTCGGGGAGAATGCCGCCCCCAGGCCCTGGTTGTCCCTCGGGGCGTCAGTGCCGAGGGCGCTGCCCGACGGCTCGTGGACCGCGGAGCAGTGGAGGTCGCCCTGGTATTCGCCGGTTATCCTTACCATCGCGGCATTATCGGCCGGCGCGGCGGATATGCAACCGCCTCACGGCTCCTCCGCGACGAACGCCGGAGCGATCACGCGCCGCGCGACGCGCACGAACGAGGCCAGGGGCGCGTCAAATTCCGGCCCGCTGCCTCCGCACCCCGGCACGAAGACTGCGGACCGGGCGGGCGGGCTCGCCAGCGAGAGCGTGCTGGCCTCGCGCATCTGCTCAAGGGTCTGCGCGACGTAGCTGACCCTGACATAGAACGAGTTCTGCTGGCCCGCGTGCCTGCGGAGCTCAAACACCAGGGCTCCGCCCGGCAACGTGGCGTTCGCGGGGGTCCCGGGAATCCACCAGTCCATGCCGAACATGCCGCCTATATTGGCGATGTTCGTGTCGTGACCCGCAAGGATCACGACGCGCTCCTCCGGCGGGCCGATTGCGCCGGGGACGGACTGGCCTAGGGCCGCCTGTTCCAGGGTGTCGACAATGTGGCTCGCAAGGTTGGATCCCCCGGCCTGGGCGATGTAAAAGGTCCGTTGCGTTAGGTCGAAATAGAGTTCGTGGAGGGGGAGAACGTCGGCAAGGGCCCTGCTGTCGGCCCTGCCCCAGCCCACATCCGAGGCAGGCATCCCGTCGGTGTACTCGAGGAGCAAACTCTCTGTGCACTGCGACGCGGCGTAGATGGGGCCCTTGAGGGTCACCAAGTGGTCCCATCCGCCGGGGACGACACCGGCCGGGGCGTTGAACGGCGACGGACCCTGGGGCGCGCCCGCCGGGCCGAACAGGATTGCCTTCAGCTCGGCGAGCTGCGCGGCGTAGGCCCGGTCCACCCTGCTTGGGTCCCCGCCCACCCGACCCAGCACGGCTGCGACAGCCAGCGCCGCGTCGGGGTGCCCGACTCGGGCCCTGAGGGGCCGGAAAAGGGGGTCGGCCATCCCCTCCCCGAGCGCATGGACGTCCGGCTCGCCGACCCGCACGAGGGCCTTGCCCAGGATGCGGCCCGTCTCGATGGTCCTCTGGTCGTTGTCCGCGCGGACGAAGACGCGCGGCCCGTCGACGGCGGGGTCGCCGGACAGCGCCCCGGCCGCGGTGAGGCGCGCGCGGTAATAGTCGCCCATCAGTGCCGCCAGCGAGTTGCCGTGGGGCGTCTGGATTCCCGGCGCGACCTCCCACTTGGGCCAGGGCTGGCCGGCGAACCCAGCCATCGCCTCGTTCGTGGCAAGGGGCGAGCGGACGCTGTGGCGGGTCAGGATGATCGCCAGCTGCAGCTCGTCCGCCGGAGCGGCCGGATCCGCCCGCGCGAAGGTGCAGGCAATGAGCGCCGAGGCGAGCGCCGCGGCGCCGGCCCGGAGAAGGGCCGGTCCCGCTCGAAGAATGTTCTCCCGGGTCATGCCAGATTGAACCTCCGGGCGCGGGGCCCGTCAAGGCGCTCAGGCGGCGCGTGTGAATTGGCTCGGCTCGGTCCGCCCGATGGCCTTAATCGCCCCGGTCGCCCGTCGTGTCCCCGCGCCGACTCGCGCGCACCGCACCTGCCCGCCCCAGCGGACCCTCCCGCTTGTTCCCGCGCAACTTCGATTCTTCGAAGCGCGCTGGCGAGTTTACTGATTGCGTCATTGGACCGAGCCAAAACGAATGTCAGGGATGGCGCGAAGCCTGTCTCGCAGACGCTGTAATTCATTGTGCATCAATTTATTAGTGGCAACCAGACGCGTGGCGCCGCTGGATCCGCGCACGGCGGATCGATCTCCCGGGCCCGCCGTGGAGCGGCGTTTTTAGGATTCGACACGCCGCTGGCACCCGTTATCCGTCGACACCCCGCCGTTCCGGACGCGGGCACTTTTTTACGTGGAATCGCGTAATCTCGGCCCTCGACACCGGCTCGTTGGGATTCGACTTCTTTCGCCCCGAATTGGCCCGGACCACCCGCAGTCCCCCGGGAATCCGGTGGCCGCACCGCCCCCCAGGCATGAATCGTTAGCCCCACCCAGAGCCCAAGACCGAGAACTAGGAACCCGACCGGCGCCACGGAATGTCCCCGATCCGATTCATAATTGTCTCCGACCTTCACCTCGGCGCCTCGAACAGCATCCTGACGATGCTGAGCGCGGACGGGAAGGAGACCCTGCCCGAGGTCGCGAGCCCCCTGCTGACGCGCCTCGGGGCCTGCCTCCGGAGCCTCGCGGCCCTTTCGGGCGCCCCGCCCGCGCAACTGGTGCTGAACGGTGACTTCCTGGAGCTCGCGCTGGCGGGCATGAACGCGGCCGGCATGACCTTCCAGCGGTTCATCGAGTCAGCGCTCTCGCCGCCCGGCGGGTTCAGGAGCGAGGTGTTCTGCCTGCCCGGCAACCACGACCACCACCTTTGGAACATGGCGCGGGAGACCCAGTACATCGACAACTACGTCTCGGGGCTGGCCCCGGGCGCCAAGATCAATCCGGAATACTATGTGACGAACATGTTCCTCAACGACCGGCTGAGGCCGGTGCCGGCGTACCTCGTTGACGCCCTGGCCGCCGTCTCGAGGCTCGATGAAAAGCCAAGGTTCCTCACCGTCTACCCAAACCTCGCGGTCCTTAGCCGCGACCGCGAGCGCTGCGTGGTCATCCACCACGGCCACTACGTCGAGTCTATCTATTCCCTCATCAGCAGGCTGACGGAGATCCTCTTCCCGGACACCGCCCGCCCGAGGAACATCTGGGACCTCGAGTCCGACAACGGCGCCTGGATCGACTTCTTCTGGTCGACGCTCGGGCGTTCCGGGGAGTCCGGCAGGGACGTGGAGCGCATCTACGACAAGATGCAGTCGGAGGCGGCGTTCGACCAGGTCCTCGGCAACATCGCGCGCGCCATGGCACCGGCGGTCCCGCCGAAGTGGCCCGGGATGGGCCCCATCAAGAGGCCGCTGCTGGGGCGCGTTCTTGAAGCGACGCTGGGGAAGGTGGCGCGCCGCGAGGTGCTTGAGTCCGGCTCGCCCCTGAGCGCCGACGCCTCCGAGGGCCTCAGGCGCTACATGGAGGAGTACGTGCGCGGCGAGGTGCTGAGGGGCAACGACGGACAGGTCCCCTCCGACCTGACGTTCATCTTCGGCCACACCCACAAGCCCTTCGAGGACCAGAAGGCCTTCCGGGGCTACCCCCAGCCGGTCAAGGTTCTCAATTCGGGTGGGTGGGTGGTCGACACCACGGAGCCGGACACGCTCCACGGCGGGTCGATCGTCGTCGTCGACGACGACCTCAACGCCGCGTCCGTGCGCATGTACCAGGAGACGCCCGATTCCAGCGCGAGCAAGGTCCGGATCGCGACGGCCACGGGCGCCGCGAACCCCCTGAGCATGGAGCTGGAGAGGCTGGTCGCCGCCGATCCCGGGCCCTGGGATTCCCTGGCGGCCCTTGCCGCGGCGGGCGTCGTGGAGCACCGCAAGAACCTCCTGTACAGGATCGCGCACTAGCCCGGCCCCCGATGATACCGACCCCCACCGGCGAACCCGCAAAGGCCGTGCTGAGCGAGCGCGTGGTCCCTTTCCAGGCCGGGGACGGGATGGAGTGCAACGTCATCCACGTCACGGGCCCGGGCCAGCCGCGCAGGGGCCCCGTCCTCCTGGTGCACGGCGCGGGGGTGAGGGCCAACATCTTCCGGGCGCCGGTGCGCACCACGATCGTGGACTACCTAGTGGAGCGGGGCTACGACGTCTGGCTCGAGAACTGGCGCGCCAGCATAGACCTGAAGCCCAACCCGTGGACGCTCGACCAGGCCGCCGTCTACGACCACCCGGTGGCGGTCAGGACGGTCCTGCGGGAGACGGGGGCGTCGACGATGAAGGCGATCATCCACTGCCAGGGATCGACGAGCTTCACCATGTCGGCGATGGCGGGCCTCGTCCCGGAGGTCACCACGATCGTCAGCAACGCGGTCTCGCTCCACACGGTCGTGCCCGGGTTCTCGAGGCTGAAGCTCTTCTACGCGCTTCCGGTGGTGTCGCGGTTCTCGGACTGCCTGAACCCGCAGTGGGGCGTCGACGCCCCCACCCCGTTCGCGAAGGCGATCGCGCTGACCGTGGCCGCCGTCCACCACGAGTGCGACAACCCCGTGTGCAAGCAGGTGAGCTTCACGTACGGCAGCGGCTTCCCGGCGCTCTGGAGCCACGCGAACCTGAACGTTGAGACCCACGAGTGGCTGAAGCGGGAGTTCGCGGCGGTGCCGACCACGTTCTTCCACCAGATGGCCCACTGCGTGCGGTCGGGGCACCTGGTCCGGGTCGAGGACCTGGGGCCGCTTCCGGCGGACTTCGCCGCCCAGCCGCCGCGCACCTCGGCGCGCTTCGCCTTCTTCAGCGGGCAGGACAACCTGTGCTTCCTCCCGGAGAGCCAGCGAAGGTCCTTCGCGTTTTTCGACTCGCTGCGCCCGAGCTACCACTCCCTTCGGGTCCTGCCCAACTACGGCCACCTCGACATGTTCATGGGCGAGAACGCCGCCCGGGACGTCTTCCCCCTCATGGCAGCGGAACTGGAAAGAGCCCCGGACACCCACCCACAACCCTAGAAGGACCACCATGTCGATTCCAAGCAGACTCATCCAGCAGAGCGGGCGCTATTCCCTGGTCGACACCATCCCGTTCCACCTGCCCGTCAGCTGCAAGGGCTCGCCGGTCCTGATGGCCGTCTTCAGGATCGACGCAGCGAAGGCCCGGGCGCTCATACCAGGGAACGAGGTGTTCCCGTTCCTCTTCGGCTCGCGCGCCCTGCTGGTGGTGACGGTCGTCGACTACCTCAACACGACGATCGGCCGCTACATAGAGTTCAGCGTCGCGATCGCGTGCACCCACGGCGAGCGTCCGGCGCCGCCGCTGCTGCCGGCGCTCTTCAAGGGACTGTACGGCCTCGGGCAGTTCGTCGTCGACCTGCCGGTGAGCACCGAGATTTCGGTGAAGGGGGGCAAGGGCATCTGGGGCATGCCGAAGCACCAGGCGAACCTCGACTACACGGTGGGCGACAAGGTGGTGAGCAGCCAGTACGACCTGGACGGCCAGCCGGCGATCCGGATCGAGATCGACCGGCCGAAGTGCGCCTGGCTGCCCCTGAGCACGTCGGCGGCGAACTACTGCGCGTTCCGCGGCATGCTTTTCAAGTCGTACATCAACTTCAGCGGGAAGGCCGGCTTCACCTTCATGAAGAAGGGTGCGGCCCGGCTCTTCATCGGCACGCATCCCCGCGTCCAGCCCCTCCTGGGCCTCGGAATCGACCCCAATCCCGTAGCCACGGCGTTCATACCCGCGGCCAACGGCATCCTGGACGACCACACCGAGAGCTGGTTCCTCAGCTACGAGGCTCTTCCGAATTCGGCGCCGGAGGGGATGGAGAGCGTCGTCAACCTCGGCCTCGGCCAGCAGTGGCTCGCCCCGCCCAGGCCGTGGCCGAAGGACATCCCCCCGATCGGGGCCAAGCCGGGCGCCGCCGCCCGGGCCAATTCCTAGCCCGGAACCACACCCCAACCCCATACCCCGTGAAGGCCACCCTTCTTATCCTAAACAGCGCATTCCTGTTCGCCTGCGCTTCGATGTACTTCGGCACCGGCTGGTCGCTGATCCTCTTCTCCTTCCCGATCGTGCCGCAGCTGACCCCGGCGAACTACTACCTGGCCTTCGTGCCCGAGGTCGCCGCGGCCACGCACTTCTTCACCGGGATGACCATCGCCATGCTCGTCTCGGCGATCATCATGGCCGTCGCGGAATGGAGGACCGGCTTTCTCTGGGCCCCGGTCGTGGTCCTGCTGGCCGTCGTCGCGGCCACGGTGCTCACCGAGCGCAGCATCTTCCCGCTCAACGCCCAGATGAGCGCCGGCATCAAGGACCCGGCCGAGCTCCAGGCGGTCCTCTCTCACTGGACGGCGCTCAACAAGGTGCGCGTCTGGATGTGGACCGCCGAGTGGGCCGCGATGATGGCGTACTTCGGCTGCAAGGCGTGCGCGGCGGCGCAGGAGGCCCCATGATCAAGAAGGACTGGCTCCACTGCGTTCTGGTCGTCATCGCCGTCCTCACCATCGCCAGCGGGCTGGTGCAGATATTCGCGACGGGATTCGAGCTGAGGCTGCTCTCCTCCGAGGACACGCCGACCAGCGTGCACTTCTTCGCGACCGTCGGGATGTTCATGGTCGTGTTCGGCGGCGCGTTCCTGAACGCGCTCATGAGCCCGGAGCCCCAGCCCATGCTGGTCCTCTGGTGCGCCCTGCAGAAGGTGGGGGCGTGCGCCGCAGTCGGGATCGGCGTCCACCACCACATCCTCTCCCCGCTGGCCCTCCTGGTGGCCGGCTTCGACCTGTGCTCCGGCATCCTCGCGCTCTGGTACTGGGGCCGGATCCGCCTCGCCCCATGAAGGCGGCCGCCTACTTCTTCTTCTACCTGTACGTCGCCTCGCTCGTCGTCTTCGGGGCGATCTGCGTGTTCACGGCGCGATTCGACCAGCATTTCCTGTACGGCCTGGACACGGCCGGCCTCGCGCCGGCGACGGCGGCGAGCTTCCTCAGCCAGTACCGCTTCTTCCGGGCGATCGAGTGCGGCTTCGGGGTGTTCGCCCTGCTGTTTCGCCCGGCCATCTTCGCGCAGAGGTCCTTCAACCGGCTCTTCCTCGGGACGATGCTGGGAGGGGTGGCGGCGCGCCTCGTCTCGCTCGCGCTCGACGGGCGGCCGTTGCCGGTCTTCTACGGGTTCCTCTTCGTTGAGCTGATCGGCGGCGTGATCATCCTCCTCTACACGCGGACGACCCTCCAGAGGCCATGACCCGGACCGACAACATCCCCTGCGGCGCGCAGGCCGCCTCCGACCCGGGCCCCAGGCGCTCGCTCATCCTGGCGGGCGGCGGCATGCGCGTCGCCTACCAGGCCGGCGTCCTCAAGGCGCTGTTCGAGGCGGGCCTCACGTTCTCCCACGCCGACGGGACCTCGGGGGGCACCATGAACCTGGCGATGCTGTTCTCGGGACTGTCGGCCGACGAGATGTGCGAGCGCTGGCGGACCCTGGACGTCAAGAACTTCGCCACGCTCCTGCCGGCGGGGGACTACCTGAAGGCCGCGGACCTGGAGGCCGTGGGCACCGCGGAGGGCATCGTCGACAAGGTCTTCCCCCACCTGGGCGTTGACATCGCCCGCATCAACGCCGCGCAGGGCATGGCGGGGACCTTCAACGTGTGCAACTTCTCGAGCAAGACGAGCGAGGTGATCGCACACACCCAGCTCGACATGGACTACCTGGTCGCGGGCATCTCCCTGCCCATATTCATGCCGCCGGTGGCAAAGGCGGGGTCGCTCTACATGGACTCGGTCTGGATCCGCGACGCGAACCTGATGGAGGCCGTCAGGCGCGGGGCCGAGGAGATCTGGGTGGTGTGGTGCATAGGCAACGCGGGCGTCTACAGAAAGGGCGCGTTCAACCAGTACGTCCACATGATCGAGCTGAGCGCCAACGGGGCGCTCTTCGGCGACTTTGAGCGGATCGGCGAGCTCAACGCCGGCATCCTTTCGGGCGGCTCCCCCGGCGGCCGCACGAGGCCGATCCGCCTCCACCTGGTGAGGCCCCTGTGGCCCCTGCCGCTCGACCCGGACTATTTCCTCGGCAGGATTGACGCGGCGACGCTCATCGCGATGGGGTACGCCGATGCAAAGAGTTATATTGCAACGATGAAGCCCGACGGGCTTCCATGGACACCGGAGACAACAAGAATGAACGATCCAAAACTCGGAGTCGCGTTCCGCGAGGTGATGTCGGGAGGCTTTGCGCTCGGGGAGACGGACCCGGAGACCGGCGCGGCAAAGGGCAAGAACAACGGCGACATCATGGCCATGCACGCCGCGATCACCATCCAGGACGTCGACCGCTTCATCGCGGACCCCGACCACCTGGGCCAGATCAACGGCTCGGTCGACTACGGGCCCTTCGGCGAGGGCATCCTCGCGACGAGCGGGGTCTTCAACCTCTTCTCGCCGACGGACAACCCCGACCTCAAGCTGATGGTCTACGAGATGGGCTTCCAGCACGGCGGGAACGACTACTACCTTGCCGGGAAGAAGGAGGTGCGCAGGCACTCCATCCTCGACCTGTGGCATGACACGACGACGCTGCTCACCCAGCTGCACAAGGGCACCGACAAGTCGGGCCCCGTCGTCGGCGCGGGCATCCTTTCCCTGGGGCCGCTAGACCTGACGAAGATGGTCTCCACCATGCACGCGCTCAACGCGGACTCGCCCGCGGCCGGGGCCGAGGCCGTCGGCAGGTTCGGCAAGTTCTTCATGGGCGAGCTCTGGGCGACCTACTGCAGGATCTAGCGATCCCCATGGACTACGATGCCATCGTTATCGGGAGCGGCTTCGGCGGAGCCATTTCGGCATGCCGCCTGGCCGAGGCGGGCTACAGGGTCCTCATCCTCGAGCGGGGACGCCGCTGGAACAGCGCCACCTACCCCCGCAAGCCCGAGGACCCCTGGGTGTGGAACCACCTCAACCCGGAGGCGGAGAACGGCTGGATAGACCTGCGCGCCTTCGGGTCCATGACGGTCGCCCAGGGCGCGGCGGTGGGCGGTGGCTCGCTCATCTACGCCAACATCTCCTGCGAGGCGCCCGCCAAGACGTTCCAGAAGGGGTGGCCCGCCGAGGTCACCTACGGCGAGCTCAAGCCGTACTACGACAGGGTGGCAAGGTTCATGAACGTCCAGTCGGTCCCGCTCAACCAGTGGACGCAGCGGATGAAGCTCATGCAGGAGGCCGCCGGCAAGATAGGCCAGCCGCAGCGCTTCAAGCAGCTCGAGCTCGCCGTCTCCTTCGACCCGGACTGGACCTACCAGAAGGCCAATGCGCAGGACCCGTCCTCCTCCAGGCGCTTCGTGAACGCCCAGGGCGTCGAGCAGGGCACCTGCATCCACCTTGGCAACTGCGACATCGGCTGCGACGTCGGCGCCAAGAACACGCTCGACCACACCTACATCCCCTGGGCGGAGAAGCACGGGGCGCAGGTGCGCCCGCTCCACCTGGTGAGCGACGTGTCGCCCACGGACGGCGGCTACCGGGTGAGCTACGACGAGCTCAGGGGCGGACAACGGGTGCCGGGCGGCGCCACGGCCCGACTGGTGATCGTCGCCGCGGGATCGCTGGGCTCGACGGAGCTCATGCTCCGCTGCCGCGACGTCAACCGCAGCCTTCCCGGCGTCAGTCGTTTTCTCGGGCGGGACTGGAGCAGCAACGGGGACTTCCTCACGCCCGCGCTCTACGACGGGCGCGACGTGTCGCCGAGCATGGGCCCGACGATCGCGAGCGCGATCGACTTCCTCGACGGGAGCCAGTCCGGCGAGACGTTCTGGATCGAGGACGGGGGCATCCCGAACCTGGCGCGGGACTACCTGCGCACGAGGCAGGCCAGGTCCCCCTCGAGCCTTTACGCGAAGCTCCTGATGGACGGCATCCGGGACCTGCTGGCCAGCCCCGACCCGTTCAAGGGCGTGATGCCGTGGTTCGCCCAGGGCGTGGACGCGGGCAACGGCCTCCTTGAGCTCAGGCGCCGCTGGTGGCTCTTCGGGCCGCGCGAGCTGCACCTCGACTGGGATGTGACCAAGTCGAAGCCGGTGATCGACGCTATCGTCGCCATGCACATGAGGCTCGCGAAGGCGACCGGGGGCGTGCCGCTCGTGCCGCCGACCTGGGGCATTGGCCACGACCTCGTCACCCCGCATCCCCTGGGCGGATGCAACATGGGCGCGGACCCGTCCCGGGGCGTCGTGGACCACAAGGGCGAGGTCTTCGGCTACAGGAACCTTTACGTGGCCGATGCCGCGATCATACCCGAGGCCCTCGGGGTCAACCCGTCACGCACGATCGGAGCGCTCTCGGAGCGGATCGCGGCGATGATCATCGCCGAGGGCCGCTAGAGCCGGGACGCGCGCCCCTGCGCCGCCTCGGCCGCCGTCAGGGCATGACGAAGCAGTAGGCGTCGTAGCGGATCTCGCTCCAGGCCAGCTCGCCGGGCGGGCGCCCGGGAAAGAGGGGCGTCGCCACCGGGGTGAAGCGCACGCGGACGCGGATGGACGAGCGGTCGGCGGTGAGGCCGCGCGGGACGAGGAACTCATCGTCGCGAAACCTGCGGTTGGAGGTCTGCACCACGTGCTCGGGCGCACCGAGCTCACCCTTGGGGTTGGAGTAGACGCACGTGCTCGAGCCGGCGACGTACCATATCCCCGCGGCGCGCCACGCGGGGGCCCGGCCGTCGTCGTCGGCCACGGAAACCTCCGCGCGCTGGTTGGGCAGGGCGTAGTCCAGGGTCCGGCGCAGGAGCACGCCGAGGTTGCGCGGCTCGAGCCTGAGCGTGAACTCCGAGGCCCCCGCGGTCTTGCGGGCGCGCTCGAGGTGGGCCGGGAACACCTCCACGGGCGCCGCCCCCTGCCCCTCCAGGGCCGGGAGGTGGTCCACCCCGAGCTCGTAGCGCGAGGTGATCGCATAGGGAGGCGACGCCTCGGGCGAGGAATACCGGTGCGCCCGCTCGCTCACCTCGTCGCCAATCCGGAGCTCGTCGGTCCTGACGAGCGACGCCCCCGGCAGCCCGTACCAGAACGCCACCGTCCGGTAGTGCTCCTCCGAGTCGTCCAGCCCGCCGTGCTCGAGCCCGACGACGGCGTTCCTGCCGAAGGGCATCAGGTCCGCGAGCAGGAAGCGGTAGGCCGACTCGATCTGGTCCTCGGCGCACCTTGCGGCCGCGGCGCTTCGCGCCCCGACCGGATGGCCCGCGAACGGCAGCGTCATGTTCTCCCCGCCCCAGTAGTCGCCGCCGCCGCCCCATTCCTCGGTTCCCGTTCCCTGGACCTGGGGGCTCCTGCTGTCGTCGAAGAAGAACCGCGGGTCGCCCTCGAGCGTCGTCAGGTTCGCGCGGTCCGAGAAGACGAACGACGTGCCGACCACGCTCCCCGACCAGTCGCCGCCCCCCTCGGCGGCGCGGGTGTCGAGGAGCACGAGATCCCTGCCGCGCACCGGGTGCGCGTGGTCGACGTAGGTCGCGTGGAAGTAGCCGACATGGCTGCGCGGGGCGTCGAGGGGCTGCGACCGGATGCTCCAGCGGACGTCGCTGAGCTCCCGGTCCCCGCCGACCAGCTCGATCCTGGCCGACTGGAAGAAGGGCATCGGGAAATAGCAGGCCAGGTGCACCCGCTCGGCGTCGTAGCGGATGGCCACGGGGAACGCCCTGACCAGGTATTCGCGGCCGTCGCGGTTGTAGAGCGTCCCGGCGCCGAAGAACAGGGCGACCGGCGCGTCGACCGACGGGAACGCCCGGTCGTCCCAGGTGATCCGGATCCGGGCCCGGCCGAGGTCCACCGCCTGCCCGCGGGGGGCCGAACACTCGATCGCGCGCAGCTGCGTCGGGCGGCCCGGCCTTAGGAGCCGGACGAGCGCCGCCTCCCCCGCTCCCACGGAAGCCATGACGGAGTCGTGCTCGCGGACGCCGGCCCGGTCCCCGTCGGGCGTGCCGGGCCGCGGCGCTATGTCGGTGCCGGCGCGCGAGACGAGCGCGAGCACGTCGGCGCCGGGGGGCGCCGCCGGATCCCAGGTCCTGATGGGCTGTGAAAGCGCCGCTCCTCCCACGTACTGGTCATAGATGAAGTACCCGGTGCCGTAGTGCGTCCGGCCGTAGGCCAGCCTGAGGGACCCCTCGAACGGGATCGGAACCCAGACGAGGTCCGCCCCCTTTGTCTGTGCCCATGTGAGCGCAAGCGGGGCCGGGAACAGCCCGGGGGGCAGGAAGACCGAGTCGGGCGGCGGCCGCGCCGGGTCCGCCGTCGCACTCTCGCTCACCACGTGGTCCAGTCCGTCCACGCCATAGTGCCACGGGCTCCCGTGCCAGTGGTTGGTGCGCACGAAGTAGAGGACGCCGGGCCCCTCCACGTCGAGGGCGACGTTCAGGTCGTCCGCCAGCTGGTACAGGAAATGGCTGGCGTCCGCGCCCTCGTTGCCGCCGCTCCTGTCGTAGGTGCTGCGCAGGTAGGCCCGCGCCCCGATCCGCTGGTACGGCCACCGCTCCCACTGCCGGTAGCAGTCGAGGCCCACCGGGATGACCGGAGGAAGGCCGCCGTCCTGCGCGGCCTGCACCGGGGCGGCGCCGCACTGCGCGGCGCAGCTCAGAACGAGCAACGGAAGCGCGCATCCGCGCCGCCCCGGGGGCGGATGGGGCCCCGTCGGATCCTTGGAAAGCGCCATCGGCGAAGAAGAGGCCTTGTCGCCTCGCAACACAACCCGTTTGGGAGAGGGGGCGGCCGCCTTCCTGCGGGCGGTGAGGGTCAACGTGGAGCCGGACACCCCGGGGCGGAAGGCCTCGAACCCCGAGGCGCCCAGGCAATGCTCCATCTCGGGAAGCCCGAAAACATGAAGGCCCTGGCTCCGGCGCAGCCATTGCCGCACGGCGCGGAACCTGAGGATTCCGCCGGAACCCGGCGTGAACGTGCAGGCCGAGAGGATCGCGCCCGGCTTGACGACGCGCGAGATCTCGCGCAGGGCGGCCGCGGTGTCCGCGAAGAGGTGGAGCGAGCCGCGCGGCCAACCACCAATCAATTCTCAAGAGCCGGAGGCTACTGGCACGCCTCGCAGGTCCCGCCGCTGCGCATGGCCTCAATCGAGCACGCGAGCTTGGCTTCGGCGGTGTACTGTTTCGCGGCCGGAGTGGCCTCGGCAAACGGCGGAGCCGAAAGCAGCGCCGCCGCGTCGCGCGTCGCCGTCTCGGCCTTGGTCTCGCCGGCGGCGCCGCGCATCTCCTTCTTCACCTGGACCGTGGCCTTCTCGATGTTGGAAGCGCCGAGGCCCCGCAGGTAGTACGTCGTCTTCAGCCCGGCGTGCCAGGCGTAGCGGTACATGTGGGAGAGCGTCTTGAGATCCGGGGTCTTGATCCAGAGGTTCACCGACTGCGACTGGTCGATCCACTTCTGGCGGCGCGCAGCCGCGTCGACGACCCACTTGTGGTCGATGTCGAAGGCCGTGAGGTATTTCTGCTTCAGGTCGGCCGGGATGCGGTCGATGTCCCTCAGCTCTCCGTCGAAGTACTTCAGGTTGTCCATCATGTCCCGGTCCCAGAGGCCCCGCGCCTTGAGGTCCTTCACGAGGAACGGGTTCAGGACGATGAACTCGCCCGAGAGGTTCGACTTGACGAAGAGGTTCTTGTAGGTCGGCTCGATGCAGGGCGACGTGTTCGTGATGTTCGAGATCGTGGCCGTCGGCGCTATCGCGAGCACGTTGCTGTTGCGCATGCCCTGGGCCGCGATCTTCATGCGGAGGGGCGACCAGTCCATCCGCGCCATGCGCGAGACCTGGATCGGAAGGCCGCGCTCGTGCTCGAGCATCTCCACGGTGTCGAGCGGCAGGAGCCCTCGGTCCCACTTGGAGCCCCTGTACGATGAGTACGTCCCCCGCTCGGCGGCGAGGTCGGAACTCGCCTCGTAGGAATAGTAGGCGATCGCCTCCATCGCCTCGTCGTTGAACTCGACGGCCTCCGGCGACGCGAACGCGATCCCCTTCAGGTACAGGGCGTTCGCAAGCCCCATGACGCCGAGGCCGATCGGCCTGTGGCGCAGGTTGGAGCGCTTAGCCGCCTCGGTCGGGTAGAAGTTGATGTCGATCACGTTGTCGAGCGCCCGGACCGCGGTCCGGATCGTCTCGCGGAGCTTCCGGTGGTCGAGCGCGCCGTCCGGGAGAAGATGGGTCTCGAGAATGACCGAGCCCAGGTTGCAAACGGCCGTCTCCTCCTTGGACGTGTTCAGCGTGATCTCGGTGCAGAGGTTGGACGAGTGCACGACGCCGGCGTGGTCCTGGGGCGAGCGCACGTTGCACGGGTCCTTGAACGTGATCCACGGATGGCCCGTCTCGAAGATCATCGAGAGCATCTTCTTCCAGAGGTCGAGCGCCTCGATCTTGTGCCCGTAGATCTTTCCCTCCTCCGCCATCTTCTCGTAGTTGAGGTAGAGCTCCTCGAATCTCCTCCCGTAGCACTCGTGGAGATCCGGGACCTCGTTCGAGCGGAACAGGGTCCAGGGCTCACGGGCCTCCATCCGCTTCATGAACAGGTCAGGGACCCAGTTCGCCGTATTCATATCGTGGGTACGACGACGGTCGTCGCCCGTGTTCTTCCTCAGCTCGAGGAACTCGAAGATGTCGTTGTGCCAGCTCTCGAGGTACGCGCAACCGGAGCCCTTGCGCTTGCCGCCGTTGTGCACCAGGGCCGCGTCCGTCATGTAGGTTTCGTCGCCCTCGACCTTCAGATCGAACACAAACGGGTCGGGCTTTATGCCGGCGACGTCCCTCACTCGGGAAAAGACGCACCCCTCGTGGACGATCCAGTTTCGCTTCGTCACCGGTCTGCGGCCGACCAGCGCCGCAATTTCCATCACGGCCGGGATCCGAATGTCGTAGCAGTCGCTGCGGCCTGTGAATTGCGCGACAGAACCGTCGGAGCGCCGGCCCTCGTGCGCGTTGTCGCGCCGGCGGAACTGCCCGGCCGTCGGGACCCCAAGGCGCAGGAGCTGGTACCTCAAACCGTCGGCGAGCGGCTGCGATGTGCTGGTGAAGTATATCTCGGCGCCGCGGGAAACGCCGCCATCGGTCTCGATGAGTCCCTGGATCAGGGCGCGGGTGTGCCCGTGTTGGAGGTGGGAGAGGCGGCGCGAGATGCGCTTGATCCCGTCGCGGTCGTATAGGTCGTCGTGTCCGAACGGCATCGTCTCCGCCCCCGCGCCCGCGATGTGCCCCGTTGTGCCGTCGCGCACGGCCCCGCGCCCGCTCGCCCAGTGGATTTGCAGGTATGAATCGCCCCGGCCGGTCTCCCACATATGGATACCCCTATCGGATAGGTACTGCCGGACAAACTGCATGTGGGCGTCGCGCTGCGGATGGCCGGAGACGCCCCATTGGCTGCCGTTCTTAGTCAGTTGCCCGTCGCCCAACAGGATGCCGTACATGCGCGCGTCGTCCTCGGAGAAGCCCTCAACAGGGATGACCTGAGTGGGGATTGTCTGGGCCACATAGTCGCCCCGCCGCAGATCGCCCGCGTCGACCCATTGGCTCCAGACCTTTCCATCCGCCAGCCACCGCATGGTGCGCGCGCAGGCCTGCTCCATTGGCACGCCGCGGATCGCGAAGAACGGATGCCCGGTCGTGACCCGGATCGGGGTCACCGAGTGCTTGATCTTGACCGCCACCATCGGACCGTGCTGGTCGTAGGCGAATTTCTCCGTCACCTCCCGGTAGGTGCCGCTGTTTCCGAGGACCAGGTCGCCCGCCACCACGTCGCGGATGGCTTTGGGGCCGTCGGCTGTGTACACGACGGTTTCCGGGGCAAAGCACTGGTTGACCGCCACCAGCTGGTCATTGTGAAGCTTCAGGAAGGGTATGACGCCCTGCGACTCGCCGTTCGTCCCGCCGATGTAGGCTCCCGTTCCGCGGACCGCCGTCCAGGATCCGCCAAGCCCGCCAGCCCATTTCGACAGGTAGGCGTTCTCGGCGATGCCCCGCTGGAAAATCCCCTCGATGGAGTCGTCGATTGTGTAGAGATAGCAGCTCGACAGCTGCGAGTGGAGGGTCCCGCTGTTGAAGAGGGTCGGCGTCGACGAGCAGAAGCGCCGGGTCTTGTAGAGGTCGTAGAGCGCCGTGGCCTTGGACTCGCGGTCCCCCTTCTCGTCGAGGAACAGGCCCATGGCCACCCGCATCCAGAAGAACTGCGGCGTCTCGATCCGCCGCGAGGTCTTCGACACCTTGTCGACTATAAGGTAGCGGTCGTAGAGGGTCTGGACGCCCAGGAAATCAAACTCGAGGTCCGACGACGGATCGAGCGCCCCGGCGAGCCTCGCCAGGTCGTACTCGGCCAGCCTCGGGTTGAGCCGCTTGATCGCGATCCCGTGCTCGATGTACTTCCTGAACGCCTTCAGGTGGGATTCCTTGAGCTTGCTGATGCCGTCCCTGACGATGTCCCAGCCGAGCACCTCCTCGTAGATGTAGGTCAGCTGGATACGTCCCGCGAACTTTGCAAAGTCCGCGTCCCTCTCTATCAGGGTCTTTGAGTTGAGGATGATCGTGGAATCGAGGTCCTTCTGCGAGATCTGGTCGTAGACGGAGCGCATCAGCTCGCCCTCGATCTCCTCGCTCGTGAGGCAGAGGTCGAGTCCCGCGCGCGCGAACTCGATCCTCTCGCGAAGGTCGGCGCCGTCCCAGAGCTCGGTCTCCCCACTCGACTGCTTCACGACCACGAGCGTTCCCTGGCCGGCAGCCGAAGCGTCGGCAGCGGGGCCGCCGGCCTCGGACGTCCCGTTCGCGCGAGCCGCGGCCCGCTCGGCCCGGAAGAGGATGTAGGCCTCGGCCACCTTGAAGTGGCCCGCCTTCATGAGCTCCTCCTGCACGATGTCCTGGACCTCCTCGATCCTCACGAAGGCCTGGTTTGAGGCCTGCACGCGGTCCGAAACCGACTTCGCGATCGCCACGGCGGGCGCCGAGTCGCGGGCGAGGGACAGGAACGTCTTCCGGACCGCGATCTCCACCTTGCTGTCGTTCCACGGGACCACCTGGCTGTTGCGCCGGATGACGCGGATCGTGCTCTGGGCAGCGGATTCGCGGCTGCCCGAGATCTTGCGCGACCGGTTTAGCAGGAGGCTCTTGGCGACCATGTACGCGTTGTTGTCCACCAGCGTCTTCTCGATAAGCTCGTACAGACCGCTGAGCGTGAGCCGCAGCGGGTTCTGTTTTCGCGCCATGTCGGACAGGTTCGCGCCGAGCTCGCGGCAAATCTGGGCGATCCAGGCCCGGTTCCTGTCCGTGAAGATCTCCTTCTCACCCTGCGAGATGCAGACATTCGTGAGCGCCTTCCCGAGCGTGTCGGCTACCTCAGTCATGTCGAAACGCTCCTCGCCGTGGGGGCACAGGAGGATCACGGGCGGCAACAGGATCTCGTCCGGCGCGAGGACGTCGCGCCAGGCGTACATGGGTTTCTGCTCTGTGGGTGCATGGACCGTGCGCTTGAGGGCGAGGTCCTGGGCCAAGGGGATGTGATTCATGGGTTAAGTTAAGTTTTACTAAAGAGTTGCATTAGCGAAATTTCTGGTGGAGCGATGAGGGACCCCATGCGCCAACGGTGGCGAACCAGAGCGTCCCTAAGGCATCAGGGTCGGCAGGCGGTGCTCTTGTGGGGAATTGCCCGTTTCGAACGGCCCATTTGTCAGAGCTCGTCGTCCGAGGCTACGGCCAGTGAAGATGCCTTCTGGTACTCGGTGACCCTGCCTTCGAAGAAGTTCTGCTCCTTCGCGATGTCCATCATCTCGGCGAGCCAAGGCAGCGGATTCTTGATGCCGCCAGACAGCGGCGCCAGACCGCAGCCTTCGAGGCGGCGATCGGCGATATAATCGATGTAGGTTAGGAAATCCTCGAGGCGCAGCCCGACCGCGTTGACCGGGAGGCAGTCGCCGATGAACTCCTTCTCGAGGGCTATCGCCTCGCGCATCAGCCCCCGCAGCTCCTCCTTGTATTCCGGCGTCCAGATCTCCCGGTTCTCCTCCACCAGGTCCATGAACAGGTTGCGAAAGACCTCGATGTGGTTCGACTCGTCCCGGAGCGTGTACCTGAACATCTGGCCGATGCCCGGGAACTTGTTCTGCCGGTAGAGGGACAGGATCATGCCAAAGAGCCCGTAGAACTGGGTCCCCTCCATGCACTGGCCGAAGACGAATATGTTCGAGGCGAGCAGCTTCTTGTTCTCGACCCTGGCGAGGTCCAGGTCCCTGCGGAGATCGCGTGAAATCCGCGTTACAAATTCGTTTTTCCGCACAATCGTCGGCACATCCTCGAACATGGCCTCGCATTCGTGCGGGTTGATCCCGAGCGAGGCGATCATGTAGAGCAGCGAATCGGCGTGGATGTTCTCCTCGTGGGCGTGGCGCCCCAGTACGAGCTTCAGCTCCGGCGCCGTCACGAGTTCCCGGACGACATGCTGTATGTTGTCGCCGACGATGCCCTCGGCGGCCGAGAAATAGCCGATTCCCATCCGGATGATCCAGCGCTCCACGTCCGAAACGGCCTTCGCATCCCTCCACTGCTCAATGTCCTTGCCCATCGGGATGTCCTCCGGCTCCCAGTGGTTGGCCTTCATCTTCCGGTACAGGTCGTAGGCCCATTGGTACTTCAGCGGCAGGAGATTGAACGTCATCGTCTGGCGCCCGTTGATCACGCGCTTCGCGGCGAACGCGGCCTCCGCCTTGTCCTGATCGAGGACGAATGTCTTCGTTCCCACCTGAAAGATTTTCTGCATGGCAACTGTCGTTAAATTGGGTGCGATTGGGGGGGGTAAACTTGGGGTTTTATGAGCGCGCAAAGATCCCAGGCGACACAAAGTTGCTGGAACTTATTTACGCGTTGTTGACCACAACAGGATGTGGTCATCTCCGCTGACAGCCACAACCTATTGGGCTTTGGCCTGGCGCCGTCAACAGGTTTGTTGCCCGGAAATGTTAAATTTTTCCCTTGTGCGCCCGCCCGGGGGGCGGAGGGCGGCTCGCCGGGCCCAACGGGGCCGCCGGGCCCCCTATCCCCCGTCCACTGGCCCCGCCGCGCCCGGCCTTCCCTTTGTATCCACGCCCTTGCTACGCGTCGGCGGGAGCTGATGCCCGCGCACCACGACCTGCTTGCGCCCGCCGCGGTTGAGGCGGTCGAGCACGCCCGCGAGCACGCGGCGCCTCTCCTCGGCCTGCGCGAACATCTCCAGCTGCTCCGGCCCGGCGTCGACCCCGGAGAGCCGCACCCCCACCAGCCTCAGGGGCCGCGCCCGCCCCCATGCCGCGCGCAGCAGCGGGGCGACCAGCGGGTAGAACGGCCCCTCGAGGTCGGTGGCCGCGTCGATGCTGTGCCCGCGCGACTCATGGCCGAAATCCGGGTACCGCACCGTCACCGTGACGGTGCGCACCTTGACGCGGTCGGCGCGCACCTTGGGCATGAGCTCGTCGAGCATCCCCTTCGCCACACGCTCGACGTGGGCGAAGTCCGACACGTCCGCGGCGAAGGTCTCCTGCTTTGAATAGCTCTTCGCATCCTCGAAGGCGGTCTCGACGCGGCTGTCGTCGACGCCCCTCGCGCGCTCCCGCACGGCCCTCCAGCCGCGGCCGAGGGCCGCGGACAGCTCTCTCTCGCTGCGGGCGAAGAGGTCGCTGACAAAGCGGACGCCCAGGCGGGCGAGCGCCGCCTCGGTCTTCGCCCCGATGCCGGGAAGCCTTCCGACCGCCAGGGGCGCCAGGAACGCCGCCTCCCCTCCCGCCGGCACGACCACGAATCCCCTCGGCTTGCGCAGCTTCGAGGCTATCTGCGCGACGAGCTTGTTCGCTGCGATGCCCATCGACACCGGGATCCGCATCTCGTCCCAGATGCGGCCCTGCAGGTCGCGCACCGCGCGCTCGACCTGCTCGGGGCCCGCGAACCCGCAGGGCCCGAGGTCGAGGTAGCCCTCGTCGATCGAGTTGCGCTGGACGGCCGGGGTCAGCCCCTCGCACATGTCGAACATCCGCCGCGAGACCTCCCCGTAGAGGCCCGGCGTGTGCCGGATGAGAATAAGGTCCGGGCACACGCGCAGCGCGCGCGCGGTCGGCATGGGCGTGTACACGCCGCACGCCCTGGCCTCGTAGCTGGCGGACGAGATGATGCCGCGCTCGCGCCCGCCCACGGCGCACCTCTTGCCCACGAGGGACGGGTCGCGCGCCTGCTCGCACGACACGAAGAACGCGTCGGCGTCGAGGTGGACTATCGCGGGAACCCCTTTCAAGCGGATGGGCCCTACCGTCCGGCGCACACGCGGGCGGCGGCCTGGAAATGCGCGCCGGCCCCGGCTGCGCGCAGGGCGACCGCGAGGTTGTAGTCGGCGTCGGCGGCGCCCGGTTTGTAGCTAGCCGGGTTGTGGATTTGCCATTAGGAGGATCGCGATGCTTCGCACCAGTCAAGCATCGAAGTTCCCAAGGAACCTTCGCCGCGGAATCGCGACGCCCGCGCCGGGTCGAGATCGTGCCAATTGCCGGTTTCGGCCCCGGGCCCGGCCGCAAAATGCATGGAGTCCGGTGCTCGCACTTGGGCGCGCTTCGCAGGAAACAACTCTAACGCATTGGGGCCAAGCGATTTCGGTACGGAGCACGTGGGTTGGCACGGGGAAAGGTGCGCGTTCACTCAGAATGAACGCAGAAGCCATCAACGACGCCGACCTCGTGCAGCGGTTTAATAACGGCGATGAGTCTGCCTTTTTGGAGATAATGGGCCGCCACCAGTCCAGGATCTTCGCAGCCGCCATGAGCCTCCTTCACAACCGGGCCGACGCCGAGGAGATCACCCAGGACACCTTCGTGCGCGCCCACAGGGGCCTCTCCAGGTTCCGGGGCGACTCTTCCCTCGCGACGTGGCTCCACAGGATCGCCGTGAACCTGGCGCGCAACCGCTACTGGTACTTCTTCCGCAGGTGCAGGAGCGGAATGGTCTCGCTCGACGCGGAGATGGGGCACGACGGCGGCTCAAGGTTCTCGGACATCTGCTCGGCCGCGGAACCGGATCCATCGCAGGAGTACTCGCGAAGCGAGTTCATAGACGCCGTAGAGAGGGCCATGGAGAAGCTCGAGCCCGCCTACCGGCGGATCCTCGCGATGCGCTCCATCCTGGACCAGTCCTACGAGGAGATCGCCGCGGCGCTGGGGATCAACGTCGGCACCGTCAAGAGCCGCATCGCCAGGGCGCGCGAGCGCCTTCGCAAGCGCCTTGCAGAGGAGTGCCCGGATTTCGCGTGCGAGTCCGACCCGGCAGAGTGGTTTGAGCCGGCCCGGGGAGCGGGGCACGCGACCCCGGCGGGCTGCTAGGTCAGCTGGGCCCAAGGCCCAGGAAGGCGGCCAGCCTGGAGACGGCGCCGTCCGTCCCGTGCCCTTTCAGGACTCGGCTGGAGACGACGCGAAGGCATCCGCCCGCGCGGTCCGCCTTGACGTCGACATGGCCCACAAGCTCGGCGCCGGCCAGCACCGGGAGCGCGTAGAAGCCCCTCTTGCGCCGGGCGGCCGGCACATAGGCCTCCCAGGCGTAGTCGAAGCCCCACAGGTCCCTCGTCACGCGCCGGTCGTAGACGAGCGGGTCCAGCGGCGCGAGGAGCATGGGCTCGCCGGGGGCCGCGTCACGGCGAGCCCCGGATTCGAACCAGCGCAGATCCTCCCGCAGGCAGTAGAGCATTGGACATCCTTCGACGGCAACGGGTTGGACGGCGTCCTCCACAAGGGGCACCTCCGCGCGCCTGAGTGCGACAAGGCGGTGCTGGCGCAGCCGGGTAAGCGCGATCCACCGGGAGGTCTCCTCGGCGGAAGGCTCGCTCTCGGCGAGGACCGCGGCCGGCAGCACCCTTTCGGGCAGGTCGTAGAGCCTCCGGTTGGTGCGGCGCCCCGCGATCAGCACGCGCCCGTGGAAGAAGAGCTTCTGGAGTGTCGCCTTTGCGAGCGTCGCGGAACCCCAGACCCGCCTTCCCTTCCGGCCGTCCTCGAACGCCTCCGGGCCGAGGGCCCGGCCCTCGGCTATCGCCCCGAGGATGCGCTCCGCGAGTTCCCGCTCCCGCGCCGTGAGCCTGCCCATCCACGCGTTCGGCTTGCGCGAGCGCCTGCGCATCGCGGCGCGAAGGTGGGGCCACGCCTGCAGCGGGAGCGCCGCCAGAACGTTGGTCGACGGCAGGTGGTGCTCGAAGGCCCGGCGCTCCTCGGCGGCCAGGCTCCCCCCTTCGGCGCCGTGGAGGTGGCGCATGAGGTCACCCTCGGCGTACCCGGCCACCCGGTTTCGGAGGATGTGGTCGTGCATCCGGCCGCAGACGTTGATCGGGTCGATCTGCACGTACCCATGGTGCGCGAGCGCCGAGCCCACCTCGGGAGCGGGACTGTCGAACAGGTGCGCGCGCCTCATGAAGCGGCGCGCCTCGCGCGCCGAGGCCTTTCGCGGGCGGTTCACGGGCCCGAGGGGCGGGTAGGCTGCGAGCGGGGCGCGGGTGCGCCCTCCGGGGACTTGGCCGCCTCCGGTTGCAGGCCCTTGACCACCGCCGCGTAGTCCTGGATGCCGGCAAACACGGCGGCCGCGATCGCGTCGCGGAAGGCGGGGCTCTGGAGCTTCGCGGCCTCCGAGTCGCTCGAGATGAAGGCGGGCTCGACAAGCACGCCGGGGCATCTCAGCTCGCGGAGCACACCGAGGTGCTCAAGCTTCTCGCCGCGGTCCCCGTCGCGGAGCGCGTCGAGGATCCGGCGGTGGAGCGTGCCGGCCAGGACGGCGTTCCAGGGGTCGAATTGGTTGACGGGGGCGTCCTTGTTCTCCGCGTTGTCCCTGCTGCCCGGGCTCCAGGAGTCGGCGGATCTCTGCGAGCGCGGCGGAAAGCACAGCACCTCGACGCCGGTCGTCTTGGTGTTCGGATAGAGCGAGTTGAAGTGGACGCTCACGAAGAGGTCCGCGTCCGCCCGGTTCGCCATCTCCGCGCGCAGGAGCTTTGGGATGTCGTAGTCGGCGTCGCGCGTCAGCACGACCTTGTAGCCCGCCGCCTCGAGGAGCCGCCTGAGCCTAAGCGAGACGTCGAGCGTGTAGGTCTTCTCCATCGAGCCCAGCGCCTTGTTGGTCGCTCCCTGATCCGTGCCGCCGTGGCCCGGGTCGATGACGATGACCCTCGGCTCGCGGGGCGGCGGCCCGCACAGCTCGGGCCGCAGGCGCGCGACGATGCGCGCCAGGTAGTCTGTCCGGCTCACGTAGAAGGCGCCTCCCCTCGCCAGGACCGGATCGCCTAGAAACACCCTCAGCCCGTTTAGGTCGATCTCGCGGCTGTGGTCCAGAAGGCGCGCGACGGGGCGCGGGCCGTCCTTGAGCATCGCCGCCGGCGGCGCGTCCAACGGGACGAGGCGCAGCCCGAGCCGCTCCGCGGCATCCGCGAGGCGGACGTATTCGGTGCCGTTGATCCGGGTCGCCGGAAGCTCGGCGCAGCGCAGGGGCGCGAGGAACGCAGACGCGAGAACCAGGACCGATTGTGCCGGGCGCATGGCCGCCGCCGGCTCAGGCCTCAGCGGCCCGGGAACTGGGAGGCGCGGCCTCGCCCTCGGCCTCGCCGCCCTTCAGCTGAAACTTGGCCTTGCGCTTGTTCACGGGCAGCGGCGTCAGCATGACGTGGATGTTGCGCCCGATCAGCTTGGGCTCGGCATCGGGGTGGCCCATCCCCGCGAGGTCGGCGACGGCCCGCTTCACCACCTGGAACCCGAGCTCGGTGTGCGCCATCTCGCGCCCGCGGAACTTCAGGCGCAGCTTCACCTTGTTGCCATGGTCCAGGAACTCCTCGGCGTGGCGCAGCTTCGTGTTGAAGTCGTTCGGCGCTATCCGCGCAGTGAACTCGATCTCCTTGATCTTGCTCGCCGTCGACTTCGCGTGGGAGTGCTTCTTCTGCTCCTCGTAGACGTACTTGCCGAAGTCCATGATCCGGCAGACGGGCACGGGCGTGGCGTTCGGCGCCACCTCGACCAGGTCCAGGCCGACCTCAAGGGCGAGGTTGACGGCCTTCGGCGTGTCCAGGATCCCGAGCTGCTTGCCCTCTGGCGAGATGACGCGCACCTGAGGGACCTTTATTCGGTGGTTGCGTCGGATGCTCGCGAACGGATCGTTGTTGCGGCGCTGGAATTGACCGCTTGAGCGGTTGCCGCCTGGGGCGGCCGAAGGAGTCGGTATGGCCATCAATGATTACGCATCTGCGGGTGTAAGGTCAGGGGACGCTCGCCGGAAGCCGCCTTGAATACAACACCTAAACGCTGAAGCTCTCGCCGCAGGAGCAGCTCGCCTTCGCGTTCGGATTGGCGAACTTAAAGCCCCCGGCGATCAGCTGCGTTGAGTAGTCCACCACGGTCCCCTTCAGGTACAGCGCGGTCCTCGTGTCTACAAGCACCGCCACCCCGGACGACCGGACAAGGATGTCGCCCCGGCCCGGAGCGGGGGCGAACTTCAGCTTGTAGCTCAGGCCGTTGCAGCCGCCCCCCGTGATCGCTACACGGAGGAAGTCGCCCTGGCCCTCGCGCGCCATGAGGGCGCGCGCCTTGGCGCCGGCCGCCTCGGTCAGGCGGACAAGGCCCTCGCCTCCCTCCCGGACTTGGGCGGGGGCGGGCGGCGGGGCAATGGCGGGCGCCTCGGGCATTTCGGCAAGACTATCGCCCAATGCGGCCGCGAATCAAGCGCCGGGCCACGGCGACTGCGTTGCTGAAGCTGCGGGGGCTCGCCGTGCCCTTGCCCGCTATCCCGAACGCCGTGCCGTGGTCGGGGCTCGTTCGGACGTGGGGAAGCCCGAGGGTCACGTTCACCGATTCGTCGAAGTCGATCACCTTGAGGGGCGCAAGGCCCTGGTCGTGGTAGAGCGCAACCGAGACGTCGAACTCTCCGCGCAGCTGCCTGCCGAAGAGCGTGTCGGCGGGCTGGCAGCCGGAAAGCCCGGGGTAGCGCGCGCGCAGGGCGTCCAGGATCGGGTCGATGGTGTCGCGCTCCTCGGTCCCGATGATCCCGCCCTCGCCCGCATGCGGGTTGAGGCCGCACACCCCGATCCGCGGGGCGGCCACGCCGTCCGAGCGCGCGAGCTCGTCCGCAGCGGCCACGGTCCGCCCGATGCTCGCGGCGGTGAGCGAGGCGGGCACGTCCCGAAGCGCGATGTGCCAGGACACGAGCGCGATCCGCAGCCTCCCCCCGCAGAACGCCATCGTGGGCTCCCCGCCCCACCGCGCGGCGAAAAACTCGGTTTGCCCGGGGAACTTCCATCCTATCGCGTCCATCCTCTGCTTGCTGACGGGGGCCGTGACCACCCCCGCGCAGTCGCCCGACCGGCACAGGGAGGCGGCCCGCTCGAGCGCCGCCCAGGCCACGAGCGCGCTCTCGCCGTCCGGGCGGCCCGGATGGGCCTCGTAGTCGTCCAGCCCGACGGCGATCCGGCCGGGCCCCGGCGCAAGCGCGGCGAGCCATCGGGCCGGCCCGATGACCTCGACCCCCCGCGCCTCGGACGGATTCGAGGCGAGCCAGGCGGCGACGATCTCGGGCCCGATCCCGGCGGGGTCCCCGCAGGTGATTGCGATCTTCTCGGTCAAGGGGCCCGGTTCGCCGGTCACTCCTCGTCCGCCTGCGGCTGGCCGGCGTTCCGGGCCCGCGCTATGCCCCGGGTCCCGGCCGTGATGAACCCGAGGAGGCGCGCGGCCTCGGCGGACTTGAATGCGCCCGAAGCAAGGGCCTGCGCCGCGATGGCGCGGATGTTCCCGGGCCTGCCGTAGACGAGCCGGAAGGCCTCCTTCAGCTCGCGGATCGTCTCGCGGGGGACCCCGCGTCGCCTAAGCCCCACCAGGTTGAGGCCCGCCACCTCGTCGCGCTCGGCGGCCATCACAAAGGGTGGGATGTCCATGGTTATCCGGGCAAGCCCCCCGATTATGGAGCCCTCTCCCACCCGGGTGAACTGGTGGTAGGCCGACCCTCCGCCGAGGACGGCGTTGTCCCCGACGACCACATGGCCGGCCAAAAGCACCGCGTTGGCGATGACGACGTTGTCGCCGACGACCGCGTCGTGGGCCACATGCGAGCACGCCATGAGGAGGCAGTTGCTTCCCACGACCGTGTGGCCCCCCTTTTCAGTCGACCGGTTGATGGTCGCAAACTCCCGCACGATCGTGCCCGCGCCGACCTTGACGCCCGTCGGCGTCGAGGGGTCGAAGCGTATGACCTGGGGGTCGCCGCCGACGACCGCGTAGGGGTGGACGACGACCCGCTCGCCCAGGATGGCGCCCGACCTGACGATGGCGCCCGCGTGGATGACGCATCCGTCCCCGAGCTGCGCGCCCGGCTCGACGATCGCGGTTGGGTGGATGGATTGGGTCATCGGGGCCGGCTTCAGGATGGGCGGCATGCGCGAGGAAGCATTGCGGGGCCTTTTGGGGGCGCGCTATTCCTCCCCCGCGCCGTCCTGGCCGGCGCGGGCCCTGCGCGCCGACTGCACGCGCTCGGAGAGCAGGTCCAGCTGGGCGTCCTTCAGCAGGTCGTAGATCTTGAGGACCCTGATCACCTGGAGGGTGTCGCTCTTGCCGTAGTTGCGGTTGGCGTCGATCTTCTCGATCAGGTCAAGGAGCATCGCCCGGAAAGAGATGATGGCGTCGACGCCGCGCTCCTTTAGCAGGGCGACGCTCTGCGAGCGGAAGGGCTCGGCCGTTGGGAGCGCGGGCAGGACGAGGATCTTTGTGACGCCGCCCCCGATCTCGTCGTTCGCGCCCGGGAAGAGCCGCGCCGCCAGCTTGAGGACCTTCTGCTCGAGGAAGCCGAATATCTCCGGCGAGCCCTTGAGCATCGCAGGCGTGAAAACCTCCGTGTGCCAGGGCTTCACCGCCACCACGGCCTGGTGCACGAACTGCAGCTCCTTGGAGAAGAGCAGGAAGTCGGGCTTCCGGCTGCCCTTGCGCCACGAGGGGTTGTGGACCAGCAGGTCTATCTCCTCGTCGGCCATCTTGTGCCGGGCCTGCACCTGATACTTGCGCACCTGGCGCACGAAGAACCCGTTCTGCTCGAAGAACTCCCTGACAATGCCTTCGTCGATGGCGGACATGCATCAACCCCTAACGCGCGGCGCGGCGGAACACACGAATTTTCTCCCCCCCATCAGGCGCCTCCCACCTCGCGCCAGACCGCCTCGACCACCTCGCCGGGGACGTCCGCCCGGACGACGGCGCGGCCCAGGGCCTCGAGGAGCACGTAGCGCGCGGAGCCCGCGCGCGCCTTCTTGTCGCGCGCCATGGCCGACATGAGGCTGCCCGTCCCGAGGGGGCGCACGAGCCTGGTCGGCAGCGCGTGGGCCGCGACGGCGGACTCCACGCGGGCCGCGTCAGCGGCGCCGATCATGCCGAGGCGCCCGGAGAGACGGGCGGCCGCGCAGAGGCCGACGGCGACGGCCTCCCCGTGGAGGTACGAGCCGTAGCCCGTGACCTGCTCGATGGCGTGGGCGAAGGTGTGGCCGAGGTTAAGAAGGGCGCGCCCGCCGCTGTCCGCGCGCTCCCTCTCGTCGGCCTCGACGAGGCGCGCCTTGATCGCGCAGCACTGGCGGATGGTCGGCGCGAGCCTGCGGTCCCCGGCGGCGAAGGGCGCCTTCTCGAGGGCCTCGAAGAGCGACCTGTCGGCAAGGAGCGCGGACTTGATCACCTCCGCCATCCCGGCGGCGAACTCGCGCGGCGGCAGGGTGGCCAGGAAGCCGGTCGCTATGAAGACGCGCCGCGGCTGGTGGAAGGCGCCCGCGAGGTTCTTGCCGGACGCGAGGTTGACGCCCGTCTTCCCGCCCACGGAGCTGTCCACCATCGCGAGGAGCGTCGTCGGAACCTGGTAGTAGTCGATGCCGCGAAGGTAGGCGGCGGCGGCGAAGCCCGCCAGGTCGCCGACAACGCCGCCACCGACCGCAAAGAGCGCCCCGGCGCGGTCCAGGCCCTGCGAGGCGAGGAAATCCAGGGTGCGGCCGAGCTCCGCCACCGTCTTGGACTCCTCGCCGGCGCGGACGACGCGGGTGGGAGCGCCCGCGAAGAGGCTCCGCAGGGCGGCCTCCTGAACCCTCGCGACATTGGCGTCGGTGACGACGGCGAACCGCCTGCCGCGGCCCGCGAGCCCCGCGGCCTCGGCGCGCACCTCGGCCGCCAGGTCCTCCGAGAAGAGGATCTCGTACGAGCGCTCGCCTAGGCTGACGTGGAGGGTGTCGGGCATCTCTCCGCGACAACATGGCCGCGGCCGCCCGGTCTGTCCACGGATTTGACGCCCCGTCCGCTCAGGATCCCTGCGCCGCCGGGGGCACGGTCCTCCTCCTCAGGCGGCGCGCGATCGGCTCCCGGACGCCGAGATGGTACGCGGCGAGGACGACGATCATTCCCGCGACGGCATACAGGAGCCCTTCGGCCGTCGTCGGGACGGCAGGCTTGAACCTCTCAAGAGTCGCCCTAGCCATGCCCGGGTAAAGGTGCGCCGCGAACACGAACGGACGGCTCCAGGCTGACGCGTGCCTGAGCGCCGCCTCGGCCGCCGCCAACTCATCCACCCGCGCGACCAGGGAGCGAACGACGGCACCCATCCGGCCCATCGCGGGATCCGGATTCTGCCCCGCGTTCGAGATGAGCTGATCCAGGGACATTCCCGACTTCGACGCGGCTTCCTTGAAGTGCTGCAGCTGCGTACGGGCCTCCTCAAGGGCGCCCCCGAGCCTCTGCAGGTACTGCTGCATGAATTCCGGGAGCTGGGAGAACAGGACCGCCCCGAGGACGCAGAGGACGCGGTCGAGCAGCCGCTCCACCCCCGCGGACGCGCTTTGGATGATCCGGGGCAAGGGCACGCCCGGTTTCTCACACACGCGGGGCCCTCTTGCCACCCGAATCATCCACGCTTCGGGCGGCGTCCGCCATGCTCGCCGCCGCGCCGGGCCATGGCGGCTCGCCGGCGAAAGGCGCAGCCTCGGCGGCCCGCGCGCCGATGAGGCGCTCGCCGGCCGCCGGCCCCTGGGCCAGCAGGCCGGCACCGCCGCCGATGGCCGCCGCATGGAGGGCGTGGGCGGCGAGCCGTCCCGCCGCAGCGCCCTGCCTGCCCGCCGCCCCGGCCGCCTGCGCCATGAACAGGGCCCCGGCCGCGAGGAGCTTGTGCAGGAAGACCGGCCCGAGGATGCAAACGCTCGCCACCCAGAGGCCGAAGCCCAGCCCTCCCAGGAGGATGGCGAGGAGCGCCGTCAGGTTCCCCATGAACCAGTTGCCGAGGGCGGCCTCCATCGCCCCGAGCTGCGCCTCGGTGGGGCCTGCGGACGTGATTGGGCCCCACGAGAGCACTGCCGCGATGTCCGGGACTCGGCTCGTTCCCGCGATTAGCGAGACAAGGGCGTTGTAGAGGGCGATCGTCCCGGTGTGGCCTATCGCCCATGCGACGGGCCAGAGGGCGATTGACACCATGTTCATGACGTAGCCCTGCGCCGCCTGGCGGTTCGGATGGCCGGCGGGCAGCGAGAACATCCCCGTGAAGAGGGGAAGCATCATCGTGCCCGACACCGCGAAGAAGTACCGCAGCTGCTCCATGAACCAGACGACCGCGGCCGCCGCCAGAAGCAGGAGGTAGACCGGGAGGATCGTCAGTGCGATGAGCAGGCACTTGAGCATCGCCGACCCGAAGCCGGTCGCCAGTGCGGCCATCCTGACCACTCCGGTCCACGTCCGCCCGGCGTCCGAGGCGTAGTCGGAGGCGGTGTCCCAGACCGCGGCCCCGAACGCCTCCAGGTAGCCAAGGACGCTGCCGTCGTTGGCGCCGTCGATCAGGGCCCTTCGCCGCTGGCCGGCGCCGTCCTGGGCCGGCGCTCCCTGGGAGAGGGCGTCCTTCCTCAGCAGGTCGAAGAGCGCCGTGAGCTCGGGCATGGCGTACGCCGCCTTGACGCAGGCCGCGGTCAGGTTGCCCGGTCCTCCCGCGGACGAGCCGTAGATCGCGTCGGCGCCCTGCATGGCGGCCCGCATGAGCAGCGGGCCGCCCATCATGAACGCGATCACGACCCAGGTCTTGGCGACCTCTCCCATCTTTCCTTCCCCGCCGGAGCCCTGGGTCCTCAGGACGAAGCCCCAGAGCGCGAACAGGGCGCCGAAGCCCGTGAAGATCCAGCCTATCCTCCCGAGGACGGCCGGCTGGCCGCCGACCCCCTCCGTGAGCCCGCGGAAGAGGACGCTCCCGTCGTAGGAATTGAAGACATCCAGCAGGTCCGAGGCGGGCGCGTCGGCAATCGGCAGGCTCAATTCGACCCCCCTTCGGCGTCGGCGGTGGTCCACATCCTGAGCCCCGAGTAGTCGGGCCCGGCCGGCGCGGTCGCCGTCTTCCCTAGGGTCGAGACGCGCTGGGCCTCGGCGCTCCGGGCCCGGCCCTCCACGGCTGAGTTCAGGAGCGCCGACTCCGCGAGGCCCTGCTCGTCCGCGGCCCTGGAGCGCACGCCGGCCTCGGTGCGCCGCTGGCGGTCCGCGAGGCCGACGTCGTCCAGGATGGCCCGCCTGCGGGCGTCCATCACCTGGTCCTGGGACTGGAGCTGGCTTATCTCCGCAAGGATAGCCTGCTTGCCGGACTCGGTCGGCGCCGACCTGAACCGGGCCCACGCAAGGGCGAGCTCCGACGCCACGGAGCCCCGCGCCGACTGCTCGTCGGAGATCTGCCTGCGGACCTGCCGCGAGGCGCCCTCGTCGCGCGCGAACCCGGCGTAGAGGCGCGGATCGCGCGCCTGCGGCTGACCGAAGACCTGCATCGTCGCGCCCGGGCCCGCGCTCTCCAGGAGCGCGGCCGCGTCGAGGAGGCGCCGGGCGGCGCCCGCCGCCTGCCACGCCTGAAGCAGGTCGGCCTCGGTCTGGCCGCCGGACGTTAGCTCCCCGATCACGCTCGTGACGTAGGCGAGGTCGCGCAGCGCGGCGACGGCCGCCCTCGGGTCGCCGGCGAACGTGCGCAGGTCGGCCACGGCCTGGAGGGTGGCCCTGGCCGCGGCCAGCTGGTCGGTCAGCCGCCCGATCTCGGCGGCCCAGTTCGCGGCCTCGGCGGGATTGGCGATCACGGTCACGAACGAGGTGTCCGCGACGCCTAGGAAGGCATGCGCCGGTGCGCCGGCCCACAGCGCCAGCGCCGCGGCCGCATACGCCCTTGCGCGGCATGGCGACAGCGGGTTCACGGGGCCGAGGCCGGAGCCGGGGCGGGGATGAAGACCGGGACGGCGACCGTCTCGGGCGCGAGCTTTCGGCCGTCGCGAGCCGTTCCCGACTCCTCCCAGATGTAGTACTCGGTCCTTCCTGCAGGACGCGCCCCGCAGGGCGCCTCGAGCGCCTGCTTGGCCCAGTACAGCTGCTTGACCGCGTCCGCGGCCCCGAGCAGGTAGCCCTGGTCGACCGCGTTCCTGTGCGCCGCGCCCGGCGCCGACGCGCATCCCGCGAGCAGGAGCGCCGTTGCCGCTAGGGCCGGTCGCATCACGAGCCCCCCCCGCCCGCCTCGGCAAGCACGCCCTCGTAGACCGAGGCGTAGCGCCCGAGAGCCTTCATCCGCCTGTCGAACACGGCGCCCGACGACTCGGCGACATAGAGCATCGCCGGGTCCACCTCGACGCGCACCGTCCCGCAGACGGGCGCCGCGGACTCCCGCGAGAAGTACGTGAAATAGGCAGCCTTGCGCCCGCCGGCCTGGTGCTCGACCAAGGGGTGCTGGACGATCGCTCGCTGGGCGGCGCCGGGAAGCCCGATCGAGCGAGCGATCCTTCGGACCTGGTCCGCGTTGTTCTGGCGCATGAGGAAATACTGCTTGCACTGGCCGAACAGCAGGTCGGTGAGCGCCGGATCGATGTCGTCGATCTGCGAGGGCTCCTGGAACGCCCCGATGAACACGCAGCGGTATTTCCTCATCTGGGCGAGGAGCTCCTTCACGAACTCGCTCGCGCCGGGTATGAGGAGGATCCTGCGCAACTCGTCCAGGACCATCACCTTGGACTCGCCCCTGGGAAGCGCGAGGATGTGCTGGCGCACATGGTCGAACACCACGAAGCCGGCAAGGTCCTTGAGGAGGCCCTCCGGCAGGCGGCTGGTGTCGAAATGCAGGCCCGCGCCCCGGACCTCGATGTTGGTCGGCCCGTCGATGAAGGATCCCACGACGCCCCCTGCCCTCAGTCCCTTTGCGAGCTCGGACGAGAGGAAATCGAGCTCGCCGGCGACGCCCGCGCTGCGGTGGTGGGGCAGGCGGCCGTGCCTCATCAGGGAGACGAGGCCGTCGAACCGGGGGTAGTCCGCGGGCGAGAAGAGGGTGAACGCCAGTGATTCGGCGTTGCGCCTGCCGGCGGGCAGGATCGACTGGCGCACAACGTCGTCCTCGCTCGCGGCCGCCACGAGCTCCTGGGCCGCTGCGGGATCCGCCCGCTCGAGCTCGCGCAGGGCCAGATGGCCGTCAAGGAAGTCGTCGCCGTCCGACCTCAGGCGGTCCGCCGCGAGCGCACGCCTCGCCAGGGCGCGCCAGCGCCCCTCGTCGGCGTTCCTCCAGTCCTCGGCGCAGTCCTCGAAGTGGCTTCGGACGTACTCCCCTATGAGGCCCTCCCTGCGCCGGTTGCGGTCTTCGTCCCTCGAGAGCCCGACGAGCCTCATGCAGGTCCTCACGACCCTCGAGACCGCGGCCGACGTGAGGGGAAGCCCGAGGGTGTCGAACGGATTGAGCGTGCAGTCGCCGGACTCGCGCAGGATCAGGCTCTTCATCGCGCACAGTTGCGCCTGCGTCGCAAAGGCCATCCCCTCCTCCTGGTAGAAGCGGTAGGCCCAGTCGCAGTCCGCCTGGCTCATGAGGTCCATGAGGAACGCGGACTTCCCGGATCCGTTGACCCCGACGACGACCGAGTGCTGCGGCGTCCCGTTCGGGGTCACGAGGCGCACGCCGACGACGCTGCGCCCGGGGCTGTCGTAGAGCGCCTGCGCCTCCTCGAGGTGGCCCGTGAATGTCGAGGAGATCGGCATGAGGTCTGCGAGGTTGTGGTTCTCGACGTAGATGTCCCAGCCGCGGTAGGAGCCGCCTAGGTTCCCTGGTATCGTCTCGTAGAAGAGGTGGCGCGCCTGGGCGGCGTTGTTGACCTGCAGGAACTCGGCCCCGTCGATCGCCTGCAGGGCCGTCCGCATCGCAAGCGACTTGGCGGCGATGGCGTCGGGAGTGCCCGCCCAAACGCGGACGACGAAGAGGAGGTTGAACGGGATGGTCACAGCGGAGAGCAGGGAGTCGATCCGCCCGTGCCGCAGGCGTATGTCGTTCTCGACCCCGGCGGCGCGCCGGTCAGAGAGGAAAGCGCTCAGCTCGTCTATCTCGCGGCGCAGCCGCTCTATCTCGGCGCCGACCGGCACGGGGTGAATGGCCAGCGTGATAGACGCGCCCCGGCTCACGGCGTCGAGCACCGGCAGGAGCATTCCGGGCCTGGTGCCCCGCGGAAGCTCCCTCATGACGAAGATCGCATGGAAGTTCCCGTCGAAATAGAGGAGGCTGCCCCGCTCCCCCGCCCTCCCGGACGCGAACGCCTCGATGTCGCTCCTCAGGCAGTTGGCCCGCACGGACCGGTTCTCGTCGAACCCCGCCATGCCCTCGTCCCCGGGCGAGGAGAGGAGCCGGGCCAGGCTCGGATTGAGGAACTTCCTCAGGTGAAGGGCGTGCGCCCTGTTGTCCATCGGCGCCCACCTGCCGAGCGGGTGGACCATCGCCAGCATGCGCAGCTGGGCGTCGAGGCCGGAGGCGGCCTGGCCGAGGAACGCCTCGCACGAGGCGACCGAGCGGACGTCGGCCGCGCGCAGGCCCTCGCAGCGCCGGCCGAGGTAGACGTGGACCCGCTCGCGCCTCAGGCTTCCCTCGGCCAGGCGCTGCTCGTAGAACGCGCGCCTGACGGCGCAGGTTCTGCGGCACCAGGGCGATCCCGCCTGCTTCCTGCATGAATAGGCCTCGAGCGCGCCCTCGAAGTCGTCCTCCACCGTCCAGTGGACCTGGAGCGAGGCCGCGGCCCCCAAGGCGGCAAGCACGTGCGCGTTCTGGCGGCGCAGGTCCAGGATCGTGCGGTTGTCCGCGCTTCGCAGGTCCGGGACCTCGACCCGCGCTCCCCTTGACAGGCAGGTGCGCGAGTCGAGCGCCGCCCCCCACCAGAGCATGTCGCGCTCAAACCACCCGACCGGGAACGTCCGCGCCATGGGCAGCCTTTCACCGGCCGCGGCCGGCCGGGCCGTCCATGGGATGGCGCAGGTCGCCGGCGCGCCCCGGACCGGTCGCGGCCGCGGCGCGGACCAGAACCCGCGGGCAGATCGGCAGCCAGCGCAGCGGCGGATCCGCGAGGTCCAGCCTCAGGCCGAGCGCCGTCTCCAAGAGGTCGCCCTTGAAGTGCGGAGGCCTGCCGGCGACAAGGAAGCGCAGGTAGGCGAACCCGGCGGCGAACGGGAGCAGCGCCACCGCGGTCTTGGCCGGCCAGTGGCCCGCCGCGGCGCCGTCCCCCAGGAAAAAGTCGAGGGCAAGCGCGATGCTGGCGATGAGGCCCGCGAAGAGGGGCCAGAGCGCGTTGAAGCCCACACCCTCGAATCCCAGGTAGCCCACCCTGGCCCGCCGGCCGGTGTTGCTCGGCGTGTAGGGGAGCGCGGGCTCCCCGGCGTCGGTCGACGTCTCCATTGGCGACGGCCCCGCTCACCAGGCGGGCAGGCTGCCGAGGGTCCAGACCGGGCTGATGATCCCTATCCTGATCGAGAACCAGTACACGCCCGCCGAGATGGCGGGTATCCCGATCGCCCACGCGGCCTCCTCGAGCTTGTCCTGCTTGTCCTGGGCCCGGTACGCCCGCTGCGCGTGCTTGATCCCCTGCCAGACGGATCCCGCCAGGCCCAGGGTGAAGAGCCAGCCAAGCACGTCGGTCGCCTGGAACGCGGCTGCGAGGACGAGGGCGGCGATAGGGGGGGTCATGAGATTAGACATGTCTACTTTGCTGAGTTAATCAAGCGTATTCTTGACCCGCCCCGGAGCCCACCCTTGTCCCGCCCCCGGATGGAGGTGCGCCGCCTCGCCGAAAACGGTGGTTGCGCCCGGGGGCCCAATTTGTCCGAGTTCCGGTGCTATGGCCGGATCAGGATGCTACGCGGGCCGAACCGTGGTGCGCTGGGGCATCATCGGCTGCGGCGACGTGACCGAGGTGAAGAGCGGGCCCGGCTTCCAAAAGGCCGCGAACTCGCAGCTCGTGGCGGTGATGCGCCGGACGCGCAGCATGGCCGCCGACTACGCCCGGCGCCACGGCGTCGCTCGCTGGTACAGTCATGCCGACGAGCTCATCGCCGACCCGGGCGTCGATGCCGTGTACATCGCGACGCCGCCCGACACGCATGCGGCATACGCCCTGGCCGTGGCCGCGGCGCGCAAGCCCGCCTATGTCGAGAAGCCGATGGCCCGGCACGCCGCCGAGTGCGACGCGATGGTGGAGGCCTTCGAGCGGGCGAAGCTGCCGCTCTTCGTCGCCTACTACCGGCGCAGGCTGCCCTGCTTCCTCAAGGTCGAGGAGCTGGTCAAGTCGGGCGCCCTCGGCCGCGTCACGGGGGTCTCCTACCGGCTCGCGGAGCCCCACCACCGAAGGGGCGAACAGTGGCGGACGGACGTCCCAGTCGCCGGGGCGGGCCATTTCCTCGACGTCGGCTCGCACGCGCTCGACCTCCTTGACTACCTGCTCGGGCCCCTGACGGACATTTCAGGCACGGCCGCGAACGTCGCCTCGGCCTACGCGGCGGAGGACACGGTGGCCCTCAGCTTCCGCACCGCAGGCGGGGCGCCGGGCTCGATGGCGTGCAATTTCGCGAGCTCCATTCGCGACGACACGATGCGTATCACTGGCACGGACGGCGAGGTCACGTTCCCCGTGTACAGGTCGGAGCCGATCAGATTGGACCGCCACTCGGGGGCGCAGTCATTCGACCTGCCCTACCCTCCGCACGTCGCCCAGCCGCTCATCCAAAGCGTGGTCGACGACCTGCTCGGCCGCGGCGTGTGCCCGAGCACGGGCGAGTCCGCGAGGCGCACCTCCCGCGTCATGGACCGGGTCCTCGAGGGATATTACGGGGGCCGGACCGACGCGTTCTGGGAGCGCCCGGAGACCTGGCCGGGTCGGCGGGGCCATTCGGGCGCCGATTCAAGCAAGGGCCGCTAGCGCTCCGGGCGACGGTGGATCCCGCCCACGACAAGGGTTCCCCTCCCAGCGGGCGCGCCGCCAAACGCTCCGGGCGGGCGTTCGCCCGGGGAACCTGAGCCGGCTGCAAATCAACGCGCGCCGAGCCACTGCGCCGGCGCCGTTACTTTGCGGCCAGAGTCTTGCGCAGAAAATCCACGACCCGGTTCAGCGAGTCGTTGGAGGCGTTCGCGTCCCAGGCCATGTAGCCCTTCCAGCCTACGGCCGCCGGGTCGTGGTAACTCATGGCGGGCGCATCCCGGTTGAACCCGTGAGAGGCCCCCTTGTACTCGACGGTGGCCACGTCGAAGTTGTACTTCTCCCGGAGCAGGCTCTTGAAGGCCGGCACATTCTTCCCCTCTCCGTAAGAGTCCTCCGACCCGTAGAGGATGATCATGGGAGCCCCCGTCACCTGGCAATCGCCCTGGGTAAGGAAGACCTTGCACACCGGGTAGAACGCCACGTGGGCGGCGAATCCCTTCTCGCTACCCATCCACGCCTTCCGGTTCGCCTCAAAGGCCGTGGTCACGGTCAGGTGCCCCCCCATTGAAAACCCCATGATTGCGATGCGGCCGGGATCAATGGAAGGCAGCTTCCGAAGTTCCTTGAGCGCCGCGAAGCCCAAAGGCACCAGGACCTGCGGCTTTGGCCGATCAAACGTCGAGGAATAGATCCCGGTCTTGAAATCCACCTCGAAGAACGCGATCCCCTCATTCAAGATCGCGGTCCGGTAGAACGCCCCGCGGGGATCGATTCCCATGGTGCCGTGCACCACCACGACCGCCGGGCAGGGAGCGGTGCTTTTCTCGGGCAGGTAGAGCGTCCCGTGGACCCTGTAGTTCTGATCCTTGTCCAGGGAGGAGAAGTTGATCACCGTCCCCTGGGATACCGCATGAACCGGCACGACGAAAGCGGTTGAGGCAACCGCGGCAATCAAGGCACACCAGCTTATGGATTTCATGAAGAGTCTCCGATCAGTGCTTGTTAACGACTCACCCATCCCATCTTTGCCGTCCCCCAATCAGTTTCCTCGCGGAGCGGGAACCCTGAGGCTCCGCCCGGCTCAAGCCGGTCTGGCAAATCGCGCCGGGAGGCCGAAAAGCCGGGCGAACTGGAAGGGCGGTGCTCGAACTCACCAGGCGCCGACCGCGCAGCGAGCTTGACCGTCGGTGCGCCTCGAATAGAAGAATCCTCCTCCAGCCGCGGGTGTAGTATAACGGCTATCACGTGAGCTTCCCAAGCTTGAAATCGGGGTTCGATTCCCCGCACCCGCACCAATTCCGGAGGGCCTGGCTCAAGAGACGGGGTCGTGGAGGTTGAGGGCTGATGGTTTTTTCGGCCGCCTCGGGCGGTGACGCCCGCGTCGGCGCCCGCCTTGTCCGCCGGCCGGCGCTACTCCTGCACCAGTTCGCGGATGAGCTTGCGGTCGCGATTGTAGATGTGGACGCGCAGCGGCAGGTGGCCGGGGAGCGCGTGCGTCGCGCAGCCGAAGCACGGGTCGTATGCGCGGAAGGCCATCTCGACCATGTTCATAAGTCCTTCGGAAACCGCGCCATTCTTGATGAGGCCCTTTGCCGCCTTCTCAACGCTCATCGCGATGCGCGCGGCGTTGTTCTGGGTGGCGACGATGAGGTTTGCCCTGGTGATGAGGCCGCGCTCGTCGGTCTCGTAATGGTGGAAGAGCGTGCCGCGCGGCGCCTCGACGACGCCGATCCCCACCGACGGCGTCTTGGTCGGAATCGAGCGGATGTCCGGGCTTGTGATCTCCGGGTCGCCGACGAGCTCGACCATCCGCTCGGCCGCGGCGATCATTTCAATGACGCGAGCCCAGTGTGTCGCGAGCGTGTGGTGCACCGGCCTGCCTCCGAGCGCGGCGAAGAACTCGTCGCGGGCCCGTTGCGCGAGCGGTGTGGCGAAGCCCTCCGAGGCGTTGAGGCGGGCGAGCGGCGCGACCGCGTAGATTCCTCCCTGCGGCCCCTCCTCGAAGCCGTGCCAGCCGAGCGGCTTGAGGAAGCAGAACTTCATGTAGCTCCACGGCTCCACGTGCTCCGCCACGAAGTCGCGGTACTGCGTGGCCGGGAACTTTGCGTATTCCTTGCCGTCCGGATCGACGACCCGGATCAGGCCGTCGTAGAAGTTCACCTTGTTCTGCGCGTCGACCATGCCCATGTAGTATGTCCGGTGCGTGTAGGTGTCGCCCGTGATCAGCGCCATGTAGGCCGGGTTCTTGAGGACCAGGTCCTTGAAGAGCTGCAGCGTGAACAGCGAGAAGTCGAGCGCGTCGGCGGCGAGCGCCTTGAACGGCGCCAGGTCCTCCGGCAGGAGCGGCTTGGACACCCCGCCGGGCAGGCCGAGCACCGGGTGGATCACTTTCCCGCCGAAGTAGGCGATGAGGTCGCGAAGGCGCCGGCGCATGGCGATGACCTTCTTCACGGCCTCGACCCCAACCTTGCTAGCCACGCCGACAATGTTGCGCTGCGCGGCGGGCGCGTCGGGCCCCACGATGAAGTCCGGGCCGCCGAGCAGGTACACGTGCAGCGCGTGGTCCTCGACAATGAAGGAGTTGTAGACCAGCTCGCGTATCTTGCGGGCGGCCGGCGGCGGCTCGACCTGGTAGAGGTCGTCCAAGGCCTTCGTCGCCGCCATGTGGTGCGCGGTCGGGCAGACGCCGCAGATGCGGCTCGTGATCTGCGGCATGTCCTCCGCCGGCCGGCCGATGCTGAAGACCTCGAACCCTCGAAGCTCCGGAATCTGGAGGTACCCGCGCTCCACGTCACCGGCCTCGTCGAGGAAGATGTCGATCTTGCCGTGCCCCTCGAGGCGCGTGATGGGATCGATGGTCACTCGGCGATGCTCCGCCTTGGCGGCGGCGACCGCGCGGCTGGCCCCCTCGTTCCATACCTTTTGCGCGGCGGCGTTCACCGGACGGCGGCCTCCTCGGGCGAGGGCAGATCGACCTTGCGGCGGAGCAGGGACTTCGCGAGTCCGTAGCGGTAGAACGTGCCCACCGGGTCCGGAATTCCGTCGAGCACGATCTTGGCCGCGGCCTCGTCCCTCGCTGCGACGTTGGCGCAGAGCGACGACAGCATCTTCGCCCCCTGGTCGCGGACCCGCGAGGTCGGCCCGAAGCAGCCGGTGCATGGCATGTTTCCGTGGAGGCATGCGGCCTCGCAGCCCCCGCGCGTCGCCGGGCCCATGCACACCACCCCTTGCGCCAGGAAGCACTTCTTGGGATCGAGCGCGGCGAGGTGCGGGCGCTTGAACTCCTGGAAGCTGACGTCGGTGGGCTTGCTGGCCTTGCGGTCGCACTGGTCGCACAGGGCTATGTCCGGAGCGAGCACGCTGCCCTTTGGCGGGAGCCTGCCCTCGAGCAGGGCTCCGATGGCCGCCTTGGTGATCTTCGGCGTCGGCGGGCACCCGGGGATGTAGTAGTCGACGTCGACCACCTGGTCGAGCGAGCGCACGACGTTCTGGAATTCGGGCAGCGTGAGCGCGTGCCCGTCATTCTGGGACGCGGTCCGCGGGCGGACATGGCCCTCGTTGGCCATTGTCGGGGTCTCCTCGTAGACGTAGCGCAGCACCTGCTCGCGCGGGAACTGGTTGGCGAGCGCGGGGATGCCGCCGCTGCAGGCGCACGCGCCGTAGGCGATCAGGTACTGGCTCTTCTCCCGGAGCATCCGCGCCATCTCCTCCTGCTCGCTCGTGCGGATCGCGCCGTTTAGCAGCGTGGCCACGATCGACTTGTCGGGAATGGCGGCGATGTCGCGCTTCTTGAAGTCCATTGCGACGGGCCAGAAGATGATGTCGATCGCCTCGACGACCCCCAGCAGGTCGTCGGCGAGGTCGACCACCGCCTCCTCGCAGCCTCCGCACGACGAGCACCAGTAGATGGCGACCTTTGGCTTAGGCATGGACCGCCTCCGGTTTGGCGCCGGCAGGCGCCTGCGCCCCGTTGGCCTCGGCCTCGAGCCCGTCCAGCTCCCGGTCCCATTCCTCGAAGCGCCGCGGCATGCCCAGCGGGCCCAGCGCGCGCAGCTGCACGACCATGTCGTCGACGACGCTGCGGACCTTGTCGCCCTCCGAGGCCGAAATCCACTCCAGGCGCACGCGCTGCTCCTCGACGCCCATGTCTCGCAGCATCCGCTTGAGAAGCTCGAAACGGCGGAGCGTCTTCAGGTTCCCCTCCGAGTAGTGGCAGTCGCCGATGTGGCAGCCCCCGATCAGCACGCCGTCGGCGCCCTGCGCCAGCGCGGCCAGGATGAACTGCGGGTCCACCCGGCCCGAGCACATGAGCCGGATGACGCGGATGTTCGGCGCGTACTTGATCCGCGACACGCCGGCGAGATCGGCGGCCGTGTAGGTGCACCAGTTGCAGAAGAATGCCACGATGCGCGGCTGCCAGTTCGGGTCATGCATGGGTAAGCACTCCTTCGATCTCGCTGAAGATCTCGTCGTCCTCGAACAGGTGCTGGTGGATCGAGCCGGACGGGCACGCCGCGACGCACGTGCCGCAGCCCTTGCAGAGGGCGGCGTTGATGACCGCCTTCTGCTTCCCTTCGTCGAACCCGATCGCCTTGTAGGGGCAGAGAGGGACGCACGACTTGCAGCCCGAGCAGTCCTCCTCGGCGATGTAGGCGGTGTTCGGCTCCTGCTCGATGTAGCCGCGGTCGATCAGCGCCATCGCCTCGGCCGCCGCGGCGCCCGCCTGCGCTATGCTGTCGGGAATGTCCTTCGGCCCCTGGCAGCAGCCCGCGATGAACACGCCGTCGGTGAAGGTGCTGACGGGGGCGAGCTTCGGGTGCTTCTCGAGGAACCATCCCTCGGTGCCGCAGCTCATGTTGAAGAGCCGGCGCACCTGCTGCGCGTCGGCCTGCGCCTCCATGCCGACGGCCAGAACGATCATGTCGACCGGGATGCGCCGAACGACGCCGGCGAGGGTGTCCTCGGCCCGGATGACCAGCTTGCCCTCCTCCTCGGGGGTGAGCGCCCAGTCGGTGACCTCGGCGACGCGGCCGCGAACGAACTGGATGCCGTCCTTCAGCGACTTGTCGTAGAACTCCTCGCACCCCTTGCCCGGCGCGCGGATGTCGAGGTAGAAGATCGTCACGTCGGCGCCCGTGTGCTCGCGCACGAGCTGCGCCAGCTTCATCGAGTGCATGCAGCACGTGCGCGAGCACCAGCGGTTCGTCTTGAAGTCGCGCGAGCCGACGCAGAGGATGAACCCGACCGACTTCGGGGTGCTGCCGTCGCGCAGCACGACCTCGCCGCCGGTTGGCCCGGAGCTCGTCACGAGCCGCTCCAGCTCGAGCGACGTAACGACGTTCGGGTAGCGGCCGTAGCCGTACTGCGGGATGCGCTTCGCGTCGAAGAGCTTGAAGCCGGTCGCCAGGATGATGTTGCCGACCTTGACCTCCACGATCTGCTCCTTCTGCGTTAGGTCGATCGCCTGGCGGTCGGCGCACGCCTCGATGCAGGTGCGCTTGCACTTGCCCGTCTTGATCTGGAGGCAGCGCTCCGGGTCGATCACCACGACCTGCGGCACGGCCTGCGGGAACGGGATGTAGATCGGCTTGCGCTTGCTTAGCCCCACGTTGAACTCGTCGGGGAACTTTGCCTCCTTGTAGATGCACGCCTTGATGCACTCCTGGCAGCCGACGCACAGCTCCTCGTTGATATAGCGCGGCTTTCGCCGGACCGTGACGGTGTAGTTCCCGACGTAGCCCTCGACCTTCACCACCTCCGAGTAGGTCCAGAGCGTGATGTTCTCGTGCGCGCGCACCGCCGACATCTTCGGGGTCAGGATGCAGGCGGCGCAGTCGAGCGTCGGGAACGTCTTGTCGAACTTCGCCATGTGCCCGCCGATGCTCGGCTCGCGCTCCACGAGATAGACGTTCTTGCCGCCGTTCGCCAGCGTGAGCGCCGCATGGATGCCCGCGATGCCGCCGCCGACTACGAGCACGTCGGGATGTATCGGGACCTTTGTCGTCTGGAGCGCGCGGTGGTAGCGCACGCGCCGGATGGCCGCGTGCGCCAGGTCCTTCGCCTTCTCGGTGGCCTCGGCGCGGTCGGTGTGCACCCACGAGTCGTGCTCGCGGATGTTCACCATCTGGAAGAAGAACGGGTTCAGGCCCGCGGCCTCGACGGCGTTGCGGAACGTGTGCTCGTGCAGCAGCGGCGAGCACGACGCCACAACGACCCTGTTTATCGCGTGGTCCCGGATGTCCTGCCCGATCAGCGCCTGGCCAGGATCCGAGCACATGTACTTGTAGTCGCGCGAGACGACGACCCCCGGCAGCCGGCTGATGTACTGCGCGACGCCGGAGCAGTCCACTATGCCGGCGATGTTGTGGCCGCAGTGGCAGATGTAGAAGCCGATCCGGACGTCGCCGTTGTTGCTGGGGTCGTGCATGGCGAGCGTGCTTCCGGGGTCAGGCTGGCGCGGGCGCCGGCTCAGCGGGCAGCGGCTTCATGGGGACGAAGCAGCGGTTCAGGCCGAGCTCCTTCGCCGGGATGCCGAAGGCCAGGCCCATCAGCTGCGTTATGTAGACGGTCGGGATCCGCACCGGCCCCCAGCGCTTCGCGAGCTTGTCGTGGTAGGCGTCGAGGTTGAACTGGCAGAGCGGGCAGATCGTTGCGATCACGTCGGCCCCGCGGCGGATGGCCTCCTTCAGCAGAATGTACGAGAGCCGCAACCCGGCCTCGGGCAGCGTCCCCGTGAGGCTGGCGCCGCAGCACTTGGTCTTGAGGGGATAGTCCACGACCTCGGCTCCAAGGGTCGTCAGGAGCCGGTCCATCGTCGTGGGGTTCCACGCGTCGTCGAAGGTGGCGTAGGGCCGCACGACCTGGCAGCCGTAGTACGGCGCGACCTTGAGGCCCTTGAGCGGCCGCACGACCTTCTCCTTGACGACGTCGAGCCCCACGTCGTGCACGAGCACGTCGAGCGGGTGGCGCACGGGCGTGTTGCCGCCGTAGGTGAGCCCCGCCGTGGCGAGCGCGCGCTGGACGGTGGAGCGCATCTGCTCCGAATCGTGGAGCTGGTGCTTCGTCTTGTTGAGGACAAGGTAGCACGCGCTGCACGGCGTCACCAGGTCGTGCGCGCCGGCCTTCTCGGCGATTGCGAGGTTGCGCGCCGCGAGCACGCAGGCCTTGCTCTCGTCGACCGACATGTAGGCCGTCGCGCCGCAGCAGTTCCAATCTTCGAGCTCCACGAGCTCGACGCCCAGGTGGCGCATGACGGGCAGCAGCGACTCCTCGTAGGCGCGGCCGAGGCCCTTGAGCGAACAGCCTGGGAAATAGGAATATATCATGCGGCCTCCTGGTTGTGCTTCGGGGCGGGCTCCGCGTGGTTGTCGGTCGTGGCGAGCATCGCGGCGAGCTCGGCCCGGTGCTCGATGCGCTCCTGGCGGAGCACGAAGCGGCCGGTGCGCAGAAGCCCGATGCCCTGCCGCCACGAGCTCAGGACGGCGCCCAGGTTCGCCTTCATGAACAGGCGCATCACGAGCAGGGTCTCGGTGATGCGGCCCTTCGTGCGGACCATGTTCGTGAATTCGCGCGCGAGCACGGGGATGGGGAATCGCTTCGGGTACAGGCGCTCCTTGATCGCGCGCTGCTTGAGCGCGTACATGATGTCGGTTATGCGGATCTCCCGGGGGCACTCGACGGTGCACGCGTAGCACGAGGCGCAGAGCCAGATGCTGTTGCTCCGCAGCACCTCGTCTTTGAAGTCGGCGCGCACGAGCGCCATGATCTGTCGCGGCGAGTGATCCATGTACACGCTCAGCGGGCACGTGCCCGAGCACGTGCCGCATTGGATGCAGCGCACCAGCTGGTCGCAGCCCGGCACGGCCATCACCTCCCGGCCAAAGCCCTTCACCCGCTCGGACTCGTACTTGATCGTGCGCCGGACCTTAGTGGGCGCGTCGGGGCGGAGATCGGCCTGCACGCTGGGCGCCCTTACGCGAGACTCCGCCCCTCCCGCCGCAGGCGGGGTATCTACACTGGGCGAGGGAACGGACTTCATTGAGGTGTTTGGCCGCCGGGCCCGGGTCGCAGGGCCCCGGATCCTGCAAAGCTTATGAAGAACTGCTACCCAACTTAATTCAGGATGGAATTAGCGATATTTATTGCAATACCAATGAGGGTCTACGCACATTGTCAGAGCAGTATAAGCCGCAGAAATAGCCCAAGTGAAAATGATCTCCCCCGTGGAGAAAGTCGCGAGCGACCCGCGAAGCGCGGCAGCCGCGGGCCGGGCTGTTTGCCAATGCGGGCATCGCGCAGGCGCGCGCCACGAGGAATTGCCGCAGAGCCGAGCCGAAAACATCCGGGCACCCCAAAGACATGCATAATGAATCCATACAAATCCGGAACCCCAAGTATGCGTGGCGCGACGTGGCGCGCGCAGAAGAGCCCAAGCGCGAGGTCAGGGACCGGATAACGGACTTCCGCGCGACGTATCGTCCCTACGACGCGGCGACGGCGTCCGAGCAGGCGGGCCGCTGCATCCAGTGCCCGAACCCGAGCTGCGTGGAGGTCTGCCCGATCGACACGCCGATCCCGGAGCTCATGCGGCTCACGGCGGACAGGCAGTTCAAGGAGGCCGCGGAACTGCTGTTCTCGAGCAGCATCATCCCGGAGCTCTTCGTCCACGTCTGCGCGGGCGAGCGCCTGTGCGAGGCGGTCTGCGTGCTTGCGGACAAGTCCGAGCCCGTGCCGGTCAGCTTCATCGGACGCTTCCTCCTGGACTTCGGCTGGAACCACGGCGTCTTCGAGACGCCCGTCGAGGCGCCCACGGGACGGCGCGTCGCGGTGGTCGGCTCGGGCCTTTGCGGGCTTGTCGCGGCCGACGTGCTGTCGCGCAGGGGCCACGCGGTCACGGTCTTTGACGCCTACCACAAGCCCGGCGGGAGGCTCGTGAACGGCCTTCCCGGCTTCCGCGTGGACCGCCAGCTCATCGAGAAGAGGGTCGGCCTCCTGGCGCAGCGCGGGGTGAAGTTCCGCACGGGCATGGTCTGCGGGCGCGACCTGAAGCTGGGCGAGCTGCGGCGCGACTTCGACGCCGTGTTCTTCGGGCTTGGGCGCGCCAATCCCGTCCGCCTCGAGGTTCCGGGGGCAAAGCTGCGCGGCGTGCGCCAGGCCTATCCGTTCGTGCTGCGCAACACCTCGGACGCGAAGCTGGAGACGCCCCCGGTGTCCGTGCACGGAAGGCGCATCGTCGTCCTGGGCGGCGGCGAGACCGCGGTCGACGCGCTGCGCGTGGCCGTCCGGTGCGGGGCAAGCGAGGCGGTCTGCATCTATCGGCGCGACAGGCCGGACATGCCTGCCAACCCGAGCGATGTCGCCAACGCCGAGGAGGAGGGCGCCCGCTTCAAGTTCTTCGCCGAGGCCACGGCCATCATCGGAAACGAGAATGGCGACGTGACGCACGTGCGCTGCGTGAGGAATTTGCCGGGCGAGGTCGACTCATCGGGGCGGCGCGGCGCCGTAGCCGTCGCGAACTCCGAGTTTGATGTCCCGGCCGACGTGGTCCTCGTCGCCTACGGCTTCGAGGCGCCGAAGCTCACGCAGATGGACGAGTTCGCGCAGCTCAAGGTGGACGGCCGCGGCCACCTGGCGGTGGACGCCAGGATGATGACGAACATCCCGGGGGTATTCGCCGGCGGCTCGGTCGTGCGGGGCCCCGTGCCGCTCGCCGAGGTCGCGCGCGACGCCCGAAACGCCGCCGAGGCGATCAACGACTATCTCTGCGCGCTGCCTCGTGCCTCGCAGGCCCCGGACCCCGTTGCCCAGGGCTCGCCGGCCTCCTAGGCGGGAACACCCTCGGGACGGCTTGGGCCGCGTGAGCGGGGATTGCCTTGACCCGGGCTCCGGACCCGCGAGACAGTCCCGGGCCGGCACAGGGACCGACGCCGGCCCCCTCGCCCACACCCGGACCGATGAAGATCCATCTCTTCGACAAGGACCAGAAGACTGAGTCGTACGCCGCCGGCCAGGCCGTGTTCCGCGAGGGCGACAGCGGCGACTGCATGTTCGCCGTCGTCAGCGGCTCCGTCGACATCATCATAGAGGGCAGGACCCTCGAGACCGTCGTGGAGGGCGGAGTCTTCGGCGAGATGGCCCTGGTCGAGGACCGGCCCCGCCTCGGCATGGCGGTCGCGAGGACAGACGCCGAACTGATCCGCATCGACCGCAAGCGATTCCTTTTTCTCGTGCAGCAGACCCCTTTCTTCTCCCTGCAGCTCATGGCCATCATGTCGGAGCGCCTGCGCAGGATGAACAAGAGGCTCTGAACCGCGCGGGGCCGGATCCGCCCCCCGGGCGCCGCCCCGCGCCGCGCACGGAGGATCCCGGCAGACTCGGCCCCGGGGCCGGCCTAGCCCAGCTCGGCCGTGATCGTCGCCCCGTCCCTAAGGAGGGCAATGGGGACGACATTGGCCTCAAGCCGCCTGCCATCGACCTCGAGCGATTTCACGCCGCGGCACACCCCCGCGGGGTTCCTGACCTCTATGTTCACCCTCCGTCCGCGGAAGGTGCGCACCGCGGTGAAGCCCGGCCATGACTTCGGGATGCAGGGATCGATCCGCAGCCCGTCCAGCTCCGGCCTGATCCCCAGGATGTGCTGGGTCGCCGTGTAGTGCGCCCAGGAGGCCGTGCCCGAGAGCCACGGTATGCGCGAGCGGCCGAACTTCTTCGAGGTCGGCGCATGGGTGCTCTGGCAGTGGACGTACGGCTCGATCTCGCGGACCTCCGCCCGGTCGTTCTGGGCGGACGGCATGAACGCCCGGTAGTAGGCGTACGCCTGGTCGCCGTTTCCGGCCGCGATCTCGGCCAGGACCGCCCAGCTCTGGGTGTGGCTGAAGATCCCCCCGTTCTCCTTGTTGCCGGGGTTGAAGAGCACGGCGCGCATGACGTCGACCGACGTCTTCTCGAACGGCGGGTCGCAGAGCGCCAAGCCGTACTCCGAGGCCAGGAGCTCCCTGACCGAGCCCAGCGCGAGCTTGGTCTGGGCCGGTGTCGCCGCGCCGGAAATGACGGCCCAGCACTGCGTGTTGAGGTAGATCCGGCCCTCGCGGGCCTTGCGCGTGCCGAAGACAACGCCGTCCTCGCTGATCGCCCAG